>ENA-OWZU01000003-OWZU01000003.1-human-gut-metagenome-genome-assembly--contig:-NODE-3-length-99125-cov-17.793328_pt1 | contig 99125 bp, 76 predicted proteins | sample MGYA00249263_ERZ652121 | MGnify/ENA primary metagenome ERZ652121 (study PRJEB26925, sample SAMN05827113) | human gut metagenome | biome: ENVO:2100002; feature: ENVO:00000062; material: ENVO:00002003... | reverse complement strand
GGGCCCCCGTCAATTCCTTTGAGTTTTAGCCTTGCGGCCGTACTCCCCAGGCGGGACGCTTAATGCGTTGGCTGCGGCACGGGGGGATCGTCCCCCCACACCTAGCGTCCATCGTTTACGGCTGGGACTACCAGGGTATCTAATCCTGTTCGCTCCCCCAGCTTTCGCGCCTCAGCGTCGGTCTCGGCCCAGAGGGCCGCCTTCGCCACCGGTGTTCCACCCGATATCTGCGCATTCCACCGCTACACCGGGTGTTCCACCCTCCCCTACCGGACCCAAGCCGCGGAGGTTCCGGGGGCTTCGGGGGGTTGAGCCCCCCGCTTCGACCCCCGGCCTGCCGGGCCGCCTACGCGCGCTTTACGCCCAATGAATCCGGATAACGCTCGCCCCCTACGTATTACCGCGGCTGCTGGCACGTAGTTAGCCGGGGCTTCTTCTGCAGGTACAGTCTTGACTCTTCCCTGCTGAAAGCGGTTTACGACCCGAAGGCCTCCGTCCCGCACGCGGCGTCGCTGCGTCAGGGTTCCCCCCATTGCGCAAGATTCCCCACTGCTGCCTCCCGTAGGAGTCTGGGCCGTGTCTCAGTCCCAATCTGGCCGGTCGGTCTCTCAACCCGGCTACCCGTTGTCGGCACGGTGGGCCGTCACCCCGCCGTCTACCTGATGGGCCGCGGAGCCATCCCCTCCCGTCGGGGCTTTAGCCGGGGTGCCATGCGGCACCCCGGGGTATCCGGTATTACCCGTCCTTTCGGGCGGCTATCCCGGGGGAGGGGGCAGGTTCTCCACGTGTTACTCAGCCGTTCGCCACTCGCTTCTATCCGAAGATAGGTGCCGTTCGACTTGCATGTGTTAGGCGCGCCGCCAGCGTTCATCCTGAGCCAGGATCGAACTCTCCGTCCAAAATATATGGGCTTCGAGCCCGTCCGGTCCTCTCAGTTCATCGCTGATCGGTTCCGTTCGATTCATATGGTTTTAGTATAGGAAAAGGAATTTCTCGGGGCCGCCTCTCGGCGGCCTTGCGAAAAACAAATCCAAGTTAGACCATTTCAAATGGTTCGATGTCTGCCCGGATGCGACACAACTGGTGTGTCCATCCTCGCAGTATCCGGTTCTCAAGGTGCACGCCTGCGCTGGTTCCCGGTTCCACCGGGCCGCGCGGCAAGGAGATATATTGCCAGACCGCGAAGCCCTGTGGGACGTCAATTCCACTCTTCACAAGTCCTACACAATATATTGCTTTCTATAGGTAATAGAAAGACTGGTGCGGATCTTCCGCACGTATCAGATGATGACCCTTTGGTTCAGGAATATATAGAGATCGGTCACCTGTAAGTGTTTATCTACCCGCGCTTTTAGCAATGTAAACCGCGCTTCAGATAAAAAGAGGGAGCGCCGCCACAACGCGACACTCCCCTAGCGATTCAAGAGAATCTATTAGGCCTCGAGAGCCTTCTTGGCGATGGTAGCCAGCTCGTTGAAGGACTCGATGTCCTCGTAAGCCATCTGAGCCAGGACCTTGCGGTCGAGCTCGATGCCGGCAACCTTCAGGCCGTGCATGAACTGAGAGTAAGAGATGTCGTTCAGGCGAGCAGCAGCGTTGATACGAGTGATCCAAAGAGAACGGATCTCGCGCTTCTTGTTGCGGCGATCACGATACTGATACTGCAGGGAGTGCTGGACCTGCTCTTTAGCATGCTTGTAAGTACGCGAAGCGGCACCGTAGTAACCCTTCGCACGGTGCATAACGGTACGGCGCTTCTTCTTGGCGGCAACAGCGCGCTTAATACGTGCCATGTTCTATCAACTCCTAGACGGTAAAACGAAAAACGGGAACGCGAACTTAGGCGAGACGAGACTTGATGACCTTGCGGTCGGCAGCGGCAATCTCGGTCTCCTGACGGAAGCCACGCTTACGCTTGGTGGACTTCTTGCTCAGGATGTGGCTCTTGAAAGCCTTGGCGCGCATAAGCTTGCCGGTACCAGTCTTGCGGAAACGCTTCTTGGTGCCGCTGTGGGACTTCATCTTAGGCATGAAATACTCCTTAATCGGTTACAGAACACTAGTTACTTGGTATCGCTTGCCGCTTTATCCTCATCGAAGGCGCCCTTAATCGGGGCGAGCAGCATAAGCATGTTACGGCCTTCCATCTTAGGCTTGGACTCGACCGTAGCGTAAGGCTTGAGATCCTCGGCGAGACGCTCGAGAACGTTAAGGCCCTGCTCCGGGTGAGCCATCTCACGGCCGCGGAACATGATGGTGATCTTAACGCGTGCGCCCTTCTTGAGGAAACGCAGAACGTGGCCCTTCTTGGTCTCGTAGTCGCCAACGTCGATCTTGGGTCGGAACTTCATTTCCTTGACCTCGACCTTGGACTGGTTCTTACGAGCAGCCTTGGCCTTCATGGCCTGCTGGTACTTGAACTTACCGTAGTCCATGACCTTGCAGACCGGCGGCTCCGCGTTGGGAGCGATCTCGACCAGGTCGAGACCCTGATCGTCGGCGACGCGCTGGGCATCGCGGATGGCGAACAGGCCGAGCTGAGAGCCATCGACGCCAATCAAACGGCACGAAGATGCAGTAATCTCGTCGTTGATGCGGGTGTCATCAGACTTAGCTATTTTCCCTACCTCCATTCATAAAAAAATAACCCGGCGCTTCTCAGCAACCAGGTCGTACACATAGACATCCTCGATTTGAGGAAGAGAATCTAATTTGTATGACCAGTCAGCTGCTCATTGGCGCCAAAAGGTGGGAACCCTCGGGTTCCTCTTTAGGGCATTGCGGAAACAACGCTTTGCGAATAATAACACGTACAGCGCGTTATCACATTACGTACACGAAAAAGGGGGGCGCAACCCCCTTGAACGCTCACTTGCATGTATGGTGCCCGAGGCGAGACTCGAAGGGCCTTCGCTTCGCGAAGCCCCGGGCTTCGGACGCGCGGCGCCCTCGCCACGCTCCGCTACAAACAGGCCGCAGGCCTGTTTGCTTAACGCTTCGCGCGCTCACGCGAGTTCGGCACGAAAAAGGGGGCCGCAACCCCCCCCTTGAACGCTCACTTGCATGTATGGTGCCCGAGGCGAGACTCGAACTCGCACGTTGTTGCCAACGGTGGATTTTGAGTCCACTGCGTCTGCCAATTCCGCCACTCGGGCACGTAATGCGTGAGTTAGTTTATCACAGCTTTCTACCGATTAGTCCGAAAATGGAACTTCGAGCATTTCGATGAGTTCGACTGTGCGGAGCATCTCGCGCTGACGGCATCCGCGACCGTCGACCGAAGCCTCACCCATCTGGTTATCGTAAGGGTCCTCGCGCATGCCGTCGAAAGAGGGCTCAAACTCTGCCTGGAATCGATTGTTGGCCACCATACGCCACGGGTCGAGATTGCCAAAGTAGTGACGGCGGCGCCACTCCTCCCCCATCCTGCGAGCAGAAGATCCAAATGACACGTCGGCGTTGAGCCAACCGGTCTGCGGCGTATAGAACTCTGCCCAGTCGTGCGACCCCACCGAATCGGGCGCAACGTAGAGGCCGCTCTGCCAACGGGCAGGCACGCCCGCGATACGGCACATGGTGATAAACGTGAGCGCCATAACTCCGCAATCGCCGCGGAGCGAATGCGCGCAGTCATCGGCAATAGATCCCAAAAGCAAGTACGGCGGCTGATAGCGATAGTCGATATGTTGCGTCAGATAATCATAGATAGCACGAGCGCGATCGAGCGGATCCTCGAGTCCGTCAACAACACCGGCCGTCAGCTGCTGCAGATACGGCGTGAATGCAATGTGCGGACGGTCCTCGGAAATATCTTCGGGCAACGGCGCGTCCATACACGGATGCGACGGAAGCGCACCCCCATAAATATCGCGATAAGCGGCATTGATTTGATAGCGATAAGTCACCGAGAATGAGCGCTCACTCGAAGAAGACCACGAGGCGGTACGCGCCGAAGCGTTCGCGGGAGCAACAGCACCCTCCGGCGTCATGTCGAGAATCTCGACCTGAGACTGTTGGCGGCAGGTGGCGGCTACGGGAAGCCAAGCGCGAACGGTCTCCCCCTCTAGAGCGCCGGAGACAGACAAGGACGCCTTAAGCGTAATAACGCGAGTCAATCCGTTTTGTGACTCCATCTCCTTGAGCATCTCGTTGCGCAGTGCAATTCCGTCCGTAGGATCGGGACGCATGCCGGGAACCTCTTTGGGATATACGCGAAGCGAATCGAGGAAGTTGTCGAGAACGAACAGCTCGCCATCGATAAAGCGCCAGTCAATACGCTTACGGTCAATCAGATCGTCAAACTGCTCCTCGGTAAACCCAGGCCACTCCTCGCGGATCATCGCAATAGCTCGATCGCGCGACACCGAAAAATGAAGCGGCGTCTCAAGCATGCGATACCGCTCGGCACGAACGCAGGCAGCCAGCGAAGGCTCAGGGTTCTGCTCCAAAAGGCGATCGCAGGCGGCAACAGCCTGCGTCAAATACCCGGCATCCTTAAGACGAAGAATCTCAGGCGGTAGCCCAATATCGAGATGGCGAAAGTCATCGCAGCAAACATCAACAGAGCAACCAACAGGACCCTCGTCAATAACCTTCCCATCCGAAGGCAGCACATTAACAACAGCCATACCAAACTCCAAGTCATTAGAACTCTTGAAGCCCATTGTAGCGAGATAAAAAAGAAAGCCCCAATAAAGGAACCCTCAACACCGATAAACGGTACCTCTAAAAATGAATTCAGCCCAGTAACCCTGTAGCGAGTTAACGAAGGAGGCCCCGTTCACCCGAAGCTTTTCCCATTGCGCGACTTCTGGCGAAGCCAGTAGCCATCTTAATTCAGACTCGTAACCCTGCGGCGTTAAACGAAGGAAGCCCCGTCCCCCGGAACTGTTTCCTTGGCGCGACTTCTGGCGAAGTCAGGTGAGCGTAAAGGAAACAGTGTAGGGGGACGGGGCTTCCGACGGGAAGTTTAGCGACGCTTACGCCTTGTTGACGGAGCCAAACTCCTCCATGAGCTCCTTGGTGCGGGCAACGATGTTGTCGCGACCAGGCTTGAGGAGCTTGCGGGGGTCAAAGCCCTTGCCCTGCTGATCCTTGCCAGCCTCGATGTACTCGCGAACGCCCTTGGCAAAGACGAGCTGCAGATCGGTGTTGACGTTGATCTTGGAGATACCCAGGGAGATGGCCTTCTTGATCTGATCCTCGGGGATGCCGGTGCCACCGTGCAGGACGAGGGGCAGGTCGCCGGTCTGAGCCTTGATCTCGCCCAGGCGCTCGAAGGAAAGGCCAGCCCAGTCGGCAGGGTACACGCCGTGGATGTTGCCGATACCGCAGGCGAGGAAGTCGACGCCCAGGTCAGCAATCTGCTTGCACTCAGCAGGATCAGCGAGCTCGCCGCTGGAGGTCACGCCGTCCTCGGTGCCGCCGATGCCGCCGACCTCGGCCTCGATGGACATGCCCTTGGAGTGGGCAAGCTCAACGAGCTCCTTGGTGCGGTCGAGGTTAAGCTGGAAGGTCTCCTCGTGAGAGCCGTCATACATGATGGACGTGAAGCCGGCCTCGATGCACTTGAAGCAGTCCTCGTAAGAACCGTGATCGAGGTGAAGGGCGACGGGAACGGTAACGCCCGTGGCCTCGACGGCAGCCTTGACCATGTCGGCGCAGACCTTGAAACCGCCCATCCACTTAGCGGCACCAGCGGTGCACTGAAGGATCAGCGGAGACTTGGCCTCCTCGGCGGCCTGGAGAATAGCCAGGGTCCACTCGAGGTTGTTGGTGTTGAAGGCACCGAGACCGTACTTGCCGGCCTCGGCCTTCTTGAGCATGTCTGCTGCGTTGACGAGCATAAAAGAAACCTCCTGTAAGGTTGCTCCGATAACGCCTGAGATTTTACCACGACATACCCGAGCATAAACGTTCGTTTGTTCACGAATACCATCCGATTGGACAAATTTTGACCGTTTGCCCCACAGAATCGACCCACTGGGGAAAATAGCTTGACGATTGAGCGGTCTTCGTGGTTCGGAAGACGGCTTCGAGCCTACATCTGCATAAACGGGTTCTGCATAAGTTCGCGCGCCATCGTGGTCGAATCGCCATGGCCCGTCAAGCAAACGGTATCGGGCGGAAGCATCTTGGCAAGTTTGGAGAGCGAGCGCATAATCGCCGCCTCGTCACCGCCGGAAAGATCGGTACGACCGTGGCTGCCCGGGAAAAGCGTGTCGCCCACAAAGGCGATGTTCCCCTGCTCGGTCGCGGCGAACAGGACGATGCCGCCCGGCGTATGCCCCGGCGTCTCGATCACCTGCAGGCAGACGTCGCCCACCTCGATTGTATCGCCCTCGGCAAGCAAACGCGTCGGCTCACCCGGATCGGGCGTCTCGATACCCCACATGGCGCGCTGCTCCTCGATATTTGCGCGAGGTACCGTCACGTCCTTAGCGCACAACTCATATAGTGCGCTGTCGCCAACGACAGCTCGAACCCCGGCAACCCCGCCAACATGGTCGGCATGACCGTGCGTGCAGACAGAGCCGAGTACGCGCACCTCGGGATGCGCGGTGTGGATATGCTCCACAAGACGCTCGCCCTCCCACGCCGGATCGACGATTAAGCACTCGTCATTCGAAATCACGGCGTAGCTGTTGGTCTGAATCGGGCCGTTGACGAGCGCCTCAATCGAAGCCGCGCCTCGGGGTGTCAGGTCCAAAGTCATATCGTCCACGCGCATACCCTCCTTCTAAAATACGTTCGAGGCACCAAACGATGCCTCGAACGTAACCAATATCTATGATGCTGAGAGGCTCTCGCACCTACACACGACGCTTGAGCTGAGCTCCGCCTTCGCCGGGCATCAGGCGGCGCGCGTCGTAGACCGAGTCAACGCTGCTGATAGAGGCCAACAGCGGATCCAGACCACTCGCGTCCGAGATCTCGACCATAAAGCGCAGGGTTGCAATACCCTCGCGGTTGGTCGAGGTGGCGGCGGAAAGGATATTGCCGCCTGCATCGCCAATGGCAATGGTGACGTCCTTGAGCAGGCCCATGCGGTCCAGGCACTCGACCACGATCTCGACCTGGAAGAGAGTGTCGGCAGCACCATCCCACTCTACGTCAATCATGCGCTCGGGGTGCTCCATGAGGCCCTTGACGTTGGGGCAGTTGGCGCGATGTACCGAAACGCCACGACCGCGCGTGATGAAGCCGACGATGTCGTCGCCCGTCACGGGGTTGCAGCAATGAGCCAGACGGACCAGCAGGCCGCTGTTGCTCTCGCCCTTGACGATAATGCCGTTACTTGCGCTCTTGCCGCGCTTTTGCGGCTTGCGGTTGGAGCCGCGAGCAGGCTGTTTCACGACCTCGGCGATAGCCTCGGCCTTGGTGAGCTGTTCCTCGGGCTTGGGGTCCAAGATTTGCTCGACCTTATTGCCCACAGCGCGCGGGGCAACCTTGCCGGCGCCGACGGCGGCAAACAGGTCCTCGAGCTGCTTGAAGTTAAACTGCTCCGCTACGGCGTTGAGCGCACGCGTCGAACGCGGCGTAGAAATGCCATAGCCACGCTTCCGCAGGTCCTTGGCCAGCATATCGCGGCCGGCAGCAGCGTCGTCATCCTTGGTCGCAGCGGCAAAATAGCGGCGGATCTTTGACTTGGCGGAAGGCGTCTTAACGATCTTGAGCCAATCACGCGACGGCTTGGAACTCTTGTTCGTCAGGATCTCGACACGGTCACCCGTCTTAATCTCGTGCGTGAGCGGAGCCACCGCACCGTTGATTTTGGCGCCGACGCAATGGTTTCCCACCTCGGTGTGAACGGCATAGGCAAAGTCGAGCGGCGTGGAGCCGGCACGAAGCGCCATGACCTCGCCCTTGGGCGTAAAGACGAAGATCTCCTGATCGAAGAGGTCGACCTTCAGCGAATGCAGGTATTCCTTGGCGTCGGTGATCTCATCAGACGCAGCCCAATCGAGCGAATGCTTGAGCCAGTTGATCTGATCGTCCAAACGTTGAGCGTCATTGGTCTTGGAAGCAGACGATCCGCCCGACTTCTTATATAGCCAGTGGGCGGCAATGCCGTACTCGGCCTGCTCATGCATCTCGTAGGTTCGAATCTGAATCTCGAGAGGACGAGCCGTGGGGCCGATGACCGTCGTGTGGAGCGACTGGTAGTTATTGACCTTGGGCATGGCGATATAGTCTTTAAAGCGACCAGGCATAGGGTGCCACAGCGTATGCACCGCACCGAGCGTGGAGTAGCAATCGCGCACCGAATGCGTGATGACACGCAGTGCCACCAGGTCGTAGATCTCGGAGAATTCCTTGCCCTTGCGCTTCATCTTTTGGTAGATGGACCAATAGTGCTTGGAACGGCCATTGATCTGGAAGCCCTCCAGGCCAATGCGGTTGAGCTCGTCGGTGAGCGTCTTGATAGTCTCGGCCAGATAGCGCTCGCGAACCTCGCGCGACTCAGCCACCATGCGCGCAATGCGCTGGTAGGCATCGGGCTCCAGGTAGAAGAAGGACAGGTCCTCGAGCTCCCACTTAATAGAGCTCATGCCCAGACGGTCGGCCAGGGGCGCATACACGTCCATGGTCTCGCGAGCCTTAAACAGGCGACGGTCCTCGCGAAGGGCCGCCAGCGTACGCATGTTATGCAGGCGGTCGGCAAGCTTAACGATAATGACGCGGATGTCCTTGGACATGGCGAGGAACATCTTGCGCAGCGTGAGGGCCTGCTTCTCGTCCATGCTGTCGACTTCGATGTTGGTGAGCTTGGTCACGCCATCGACGAGCTCGGCTACCGTATCGCCAAACAGGCCGGACACATCGGCAAGCGAGGTCTCGGTATCCTCGACGGTATCGTGCAGCAGCGCGGCGCACACCACATCGCAGTCCATCTTGAGATCGGCCAAAATGATGGCCACCTCGACGGGATGGTTAATGTACATCTCGCCCGAGCGGCGCTTTTGGTTGCAGTGCTTCTCGGCGGCAAAGCAATAGGCCTGCTCCACCTTAGAGAAGTCCTCCTCATTCATATATTTGAGGCACAGGCGCTCCAGCTTGTCGTAGCTGTCCGCCATAATCTCGGGCGGCAGCTCATCGGCATGCTTATAGTGCTCCATCTCCGAAAACGGCTGGAGGGTGGAATCATGGGCGGTACGGGCTGCGGCATCCATCGAGGTCCCCTTCCCCTAGGCCCGCGGTACGATCGGGCGGTTAACTTTGGCTAGCATATCAGAAGCGCACGAATCGAGTGCCCAGCTCCGGAAAGCCGAGAACTCCATGCGCGAGCGCAAGCCCTCCAAATAGCGAATTGACCTGCTCAATTGCACACGGCCGGGGTTTTCGGCCATCGCGATGCGACGGGTGTCGTCAAACCCCGAAACGCGACAGAAACCAAGCTCTTCGAAGATTCCCAGGCCGCTTTCCACCGAGCGCTCGTCGACCGGCGTGCGGGCATCGATGGCAAGGCACATCTGCGCGATGTCGATATCGCTCGCGCTAAACGAGTCGTCTCCGGTCTTGCCGCGGTTGGAGCGCCACATAGTCTGCAGCGCTCGATAGAGCGTGACGAGTTCATCGCGCTCGGGCGCGTAGCAGTCGAGCAGGCGCTCGTTAATGCGAGCGTCACGCGACGAATAGAGCAAGTGAATCACGGCAGGTTGGCCGTCGCGACCGGCGCGTCCGCTCATCTGGTTAAATTCAATGCTGCCAAACGGCATGTGGTAGAGCACGACATGGCGAATATCGGGCAGGTTGACGCCCTCACCAAAGGCAGAGGTCGAAACGATGCAGCTGAGGCTTCCGTCACGAAACGCTTCCTCAACACGGCGACGATCGGAGCGCGCAAGCCCCGCGTTATAGAACGCGATATGGGTTGCGCAATCGGGCACACGCTTGCGCAACGTCTTGGCGAGCGCCACGGACTGGTCGCGCGAATTGACGTAGATGACGGTCTTTTCCCCCGTCGCCACAATCGACACCAAACGGTTCTCGCGACTTGCAAGATCGCGGTCATCCTCGAGCTGCAAGTTCTCGCGCACCGTCTCGTCGACCACCGTACGGGTAATCGGTAGAACACGGGCGAGCTCGGCCACAACCGGAGCCGTTGCGGTGGCAGTCGCGGCCAGAACGACCGGGTCGCCCAGGGCCTTGAGGATATCGGGCATGTCGAGATAGGCGCTGCGGTCGCCGCCCTTGGCAAGACCGGCATGATGCGCCTCATCGATAACGACAAAACCGATGCGCCCCGAACGCGCAAAGCGGTCGCGGTGAATGGACAGGAACTCGGGCGTCGTGAGCACGATGCCAGTGCGGCCCGAAGCCAAGCCGGCAAACACGTCATCGCGCGCCGCCTCCACGGTCTCGCCGGTCAGCACGCCCACGCCAATGCCGAGCGCGGCCATCGTCGACGAGAGGTGATAGGCCTGGTCGGCAACAAGCGCGCGCAGCGGATAGACAAAGATGCTCGCCCGCCCACGAAGGACCGCCTCGCGCGCGGCGTGCACATGGAAGATGAGCGACTTGCCACGTCCCGTCCCCATAACGGCCAAAACGCTCTGGTGGTCGGCGAGCGCGTCGAGTGCCTCGACCTGCGCGCGATGTGGCTGGTTCGAGCCGATAAAGCTATGGATAAGCGAGCGCGTGAGCTCGGTATAGGAAAGCTGGGCGAGCGTTTGGCGCTTGCGGGACTCCAGACGAAGACCGGCGTCCGCAGGCTCCACGCCACGGCGAAGCTCACATGCCGGGTCGTCAACGCTGGGCGCCGTGGTATCGCGGACCAAGACATCCTTGATCATGAGCTTGGGCTTTACGCGACCTTGCCAATGCTCGGCCACGGCCTCGAATACCAGGTCGACGGCGCTATCGCAATTGATGAGCTTATCGATCTGCGGCACGCGGAACATAATGGCCGGCACACTCGCAGCGCCATCGGTCGCCACGAAGCGCATGTGCTCGCCGGTTTTGCCCACCACGGCACGATCGCACATTGTCACGCCCTCGGCCGCCAACAGCGGCACCTTGTTGCCCTGGCCAAACGGCTCAAGACGGGAGATTTGCTCGATGGTCTCAATATTCAGCTCGGAGAGGTCAACGGTGGCGGCAACCTCGTCGGTGTCCTCAAAGTCCTCGGCGGGAAGCTCCGATAGCACGGCCGAAAGGCGACGGCGGAACTCGTCGAGCTTGGACGCCTCGATGGTCACGCCCACCGCACCCGCATGTCCGCCGCGACGAATCAGCAGATCTGAGCAGCGCTCGACAGCGTCGAACAGGTTGACCTTGCCCACCGAGCGACCCGAACCGCGAGCGATACCGTTTTCGATCGAGAACAGCAGCGCCGGCACGTGATAACGGTTGGTCAGGCGGCTCGCCACGATACCCTTGACGCCCTCGTGCCAGCCCTCGCCACCCACGACGATTGCGCGACCGCCATCATAGGTCTCCTCGACCTTTGCCATGGCATCGCGTGTGAGCTCCGCCTCGATCTCGCGACGCTGCCGGTTGATCTCCTCGAGCTCGGCGGCAAGCGCGCTCGCTTCGATGGGGTCGCGGGCAAGCAACAGGTCGAGCGCCAGCTTGGGATCGGCCATGCGGCCGGCGGCGTTCAAGCGGGGAATGAGCGAGAATGACAGGCCATCCGCCGTAATGCTCGAAAGGTCCGCCTTGGCGAGCGCGGCAAGCGCGATATAGCCGGGGCGAGCGGTTACGCGCATCTGCTGGATGCCCTCGGCGACCAGCGCGCGGTTCTCGGGCGTCAGCGGCATCATGTCGGACACGGTACCAAGCGCCGCAACTTCGATCAGCGAACGCCAATACGGCGGCTTGCCCAGACGCTCGCCCAGAACCTGCACCAGCTTGAGTGCCACGCCGGCACCGGCAAGCTCACGCGAAGGACCCTCGTCCTCGAGCTTGGGGTCGGTCAGAGGCACGCCCTGCGGCACCTGGTCGGACGGCTCGTGATGATCCGTGACCACCAAATCGATCCCCAGGCTCTCCAGATAGGAGACCTCTTCCTTGGCGGCAATGCCGTTATCGACGGTCACGATCAGCTGGGGGCGAGCGAGCTCGTTAACGCGGTCGAGCGCCGCTCGCGAAAGACCGTAGCCCTCGTCAAAGCGATGCGGAATAAACGGCGTGACGTTGGCGCCAAACGTGCGCAGTGCCTCGGTCAACAGACAGGTCGACGTAATACCGTCAACGTCAAAATCGCCAAAGACCGCGATGTGCTCGTGGTTGCGAATAGCGCGCTCAACGCGGTCGGCAACGACCGACATGCCCGGGATAATGAGTGGGTCGGCCCAGTCGCGATCAAGCGAAGGCGTCAAAAACAGCTGGCCTTCCTCGATGGATGTAATGCCGTGCGCAACCATAATGCGCGCCACCAGCCCGGGTATGCCCAGGCCAGCCGAAAGCTCCTTTTCGAGCTCGGGGTTTTGCTGAGCGACCGCCCAGCGATGCGTCGTCTTAAGCGATGACATAGGCGCCCACCCCCGATAGGGGCAGGTCGCCGCGATACCTCTCACGGTTCATAGCGATGAGTCCTCTGTGTATGCCCGCTTCGGCAGGCAGATCTGTTGAACGGATTTATTATACCGTGCAGCGCGGACGCAAATCGCCGCAGCACGCCGCGGTTTCGGTAAACGATGCCGGTAATCGCCTCGAAATATTCGAGCGTTTCTGACGCACGGACGCATGCGAGCGTCTAGCATATCCATTCAAAACGAATTCACGAGCAAAGGGAGTCACAAGAGTATATGAAACAATGGGTTGGACTGGGCAAGTTTCTCGCGGGGCACATGCAGGTCATCGTTCCGATTTGTGTGGCGCTCGGCGTGCTCTTTCCCCAGCAGATCGGCGTTCTCAAGCCCATCGTTCCCACCTTGTTTGCTTTCATGACGTTTCAGGGTGCGCTCAGCAACACCTTTCATCAGGTGGCTGAGGTGTTCCATCGTCCCCTGCATCTGATTTTGGCGTTATTTGTCTCGGCTGTGATCATCCCCATCGCAGCGTATGCCATGGGCTCACTGTTCTTTGGCTCCAATCCCAACCTTGTCTGTGGCATCGTGCTCGAGTACAGCGTACCCGTGGCAGTCACTGCCTTTATGTGGATTAGCATGTTCGGCGGCAACGGCCCGCTCGCGCTCACCATCATCCTGACGTCCTCGGTCATCTCACCTGTGACGATTCCTCTTACGCTCAAGCTCCTGCTGGGCGCCACCGTCTCGATCGACGTGCCGAGCATGATGCAGAATATGGCCTTTATGATCGCCATACCCGCCGTGCTCGGTATCGTCATTAACGAACTCACGCGCGGCTGGGGTCATGAGAAACTCTCCCCCGCGCTTTCGCCCGCCTGCAAGTTCATGATGATGGGCGTCATCGCGTCCAACTCCACCGCCATGAGCGAGTACGTGCTGCACATGAACATGGTACGCCTGGAAGTCGCCCTCTTTATCCTGGCGTTCGCCATCAGTGGCTTTATCATCGGCATCCTGGTCGCACGTGTCCTGCATCTGCCGTATAGCGAGACGACCACCATGTGCTTTACCTGTGGCATGCGCAATATCTCTTCGGGCGCCGTCATCGCCACACAGTATTTTCCCGGCGAGGTCGTGTTCCCCGTCATGTGCGGCACGATGTTTCAGCAGGTACTCGCCTCGCTTATCGGACATCTCTTTGAACGTCTGACCGGCGAGGAGCGCGCCAAACAGCGCAAGCGGGTCGAGGCCGGGCGCGACGCGATGGCACGCTAAGCAGCACTCTTTTCGCAGGCGCTCGCCTTGCTACGCGAGCGTTTCCAGATGCGCACGCAGGCGCTCAGCATCGATATCGAGCGTGGTCTCGGCATTGACCTGGGCCAGACGATAGCCCACAAAGTAGGGCGAAACCACCCAACGTGGCAGAGCCTTGGCAATGGTCCGGCCGTCCATGTGGTAGAAGAACAAGTTGTACGACTCCGCGCGACCGCCATGGTGCTCGTGCAGGATATAGCGCAGGGCCACCTGAATCGCATCGGCAAACAGGTCCGCTTCGGCTTGGTCGCGGGCGTCGTCGCTGGCGGCGATTCCCTGTGGAGCCGAGACGTTGACCTCAAAGAACCCCATGATCGGTTCGGTTGAGATGTCGACCGAGATTCTCCCCTGTTGCCAGACACTGATGCCTTCAAAGTTGGCTGAGGTCAGCGCCGCATAGCCGTCCTCCTGTTCCAGGCCCACAATCTGCATGTGTGGATGGACGAGGCTGCCGCCCGAAAGCGGGCCTTTGTTCTTGTACATGAGCACACTGCGGTACTGTTGGGAATCGATCATCTGCTGCCAACAGCCCAGGGCAAACCGCATCACATGATGCAGCTCATCCGGTTCATAGGTCACCAGGTCGGCGTCGTGATTGGCAGACTCGATCAATACGGTCTGACGTGTGGCCCGCAAGGTCTTGAACTTATTCTCGAGCCAGATACAGTCACCATCGCGCTGGATGATGTTGGCAAGTCCCTCCGTGTCGCAAAAGGGGCACGCGGTGCCAGGGCGACGATTATCGTCGGGCTTACCGCTCGCCTGCTGAACGTCAAATACCAGCGCCACGGGTTATACCTCCAGCGGCACGATCTTGGTGCCATGGAGCTCGGAGACGCCTAGCGCCGCCGCGACCGCGTCGCGATTTGCCGTAGTGATGCCGCCGCCGGGAAGGATGGTCAAACGATCGCCCGCATACTCGATTAAACGAGCCAGGTAATCGAAATTATCCTCGATCGACGTACCGGCAGCGCCGCCATGCGTGAGGATGCGCGTAACGCCGCAGTCGGCAAGTGTATCAATCGCATCGAGTTGAGCCTCGGGCGAGAGCTGGTCAAATGACATGTGGAAGGTGATGTCGATGGGATCACGCTTACATTCCTCGGTCGCGCAGCCCGCAGCCATCACGAGGGCGCCAAGCGTAAGCTCGTCGAGCGCCCATCCGCCAGCGCAGGGTTTGCAGCAGCCAAAGACCAAGCCGTCAACGCCCGCACTCACGGCAAGGCCCAAGTCCATCTCCATCATGCGCAGCTCATCCTGGTTGTAGTGAAAGTCGCCGCCACGCGGACGGATCATGCACATCACCCGTGCATCGTGTTCGTGGGCATAGTTGGTTGTAGCGCTGATAACGCCGGCCGAAGGCGTGGTGCCACCGACGGCGAGGTTGTCACACAGCTCAATGCGCCTCGCACCGGCCTCGATGGCCGCTGGCACTCGCTCAAAGTTCTCGGCACAAAACTCGTACAGCATAGATGGACCCCCAAAGACAACAGACGTTTTCCGACGGGCATTGTCACACATCCCCATGAAGTTGCGGTGGAATAGGGACTGTTTTGGCCTCTGAGACTCCCATTTAGTCCCTATTCCACCGCAACTTAAAAGGGGGCGCTGACCGGGTTGGTCAGCGCCCCCTTTGTTGAATGGATTAACCACCCAGGTAGGCTTTGCGGACGTTGTCGTCGTGCAGGAGCTCTTGGCCGGTGCCGGTCATGGTGATCTTGCCGGTCTCGAGCACGTAGCCGCGTGTGGCGATGGAAAGAGCCATCTGTGCGTTTTGCTCGACCAGAAGCACCGTGGTGCCGGCCTTGTGCAGGTCCTCGACAATCTGGAAGATCTGCTCAATCAGAATCGGCGCCAGGCCCATGGAGGGTTCGTCGAGCATGAGCAGCTTGGGGTTACTCATAAGGGCGCGGCCCATAACGAGCATCTGCTGCTCGCCGCCCGAAAGGGTGCCGGCGACCTGGCGACGGCGCTCCTTAAGACGCGGGAACTGTTCGTAGACACGCTCAAGGCCCGGAGCCACCGTGGACTTGGGCTGCGTATAGGCGCCCATTTCCAGGTTCTCCTCAACCGTCATCTGCAAAAAGGCGCGACGTCCCTCGGGCACCTGGGCCAGGCCCTTGCTTACCAGCTTATCAGCGGGCGTATGAGTAATGTCCTCGCCCATAAACTTGATGGAGCCGGTCTTGGAACGCAGCAGGCCCGAGACAGTCTTGAGCGTTGTGGACTTGCCGGCACCGTTCGCACCGATCAGGGCCACGATCTCGCCCTCGTTAACGTTAAAGGAGATGTCCTTGATGGCGTGGATGGCGCCGTACCAGACGTTGATGTTGTAGACGGAAAGCATCGGCTCTGCCATTTAGTTCTCCCCCTTATCCTGCTTGCCCAGATATGCCTCGATAACGGCGTCGTTGTTCTGGATTTCCTCGGCCGTGCCCTTGGCGATGACCTTACCAAAGTTGAGCACGCAGATACCCTCGCAAATATTCATGACGAGCGACATGTCGTGCTCGATAAGCATGATGGCAATGCCGAAGGTGTCGCGAATCTTAACGATGTTCTCCATGAGCTCCGCGGTCTCGGACGGGTTCATGCCGGCGGCAGGCTCGTCGAGCAACAGCAGTTTGGGGTTGGTGGCAAGCGCGCGGACGATCTCCAGACGACGCTGGGCGCCGTAAGGCAGCGAGCCGGCCTGCTCGTTTGCCAGATGCTCCATATCAAAGATGGACAGCAGCTCCATGGCGCGCTCGTGAGCAGCCTTCTCGTGCTTCCAATACGTCGGCAGGCGCAGCACGCCCTCAAAGCCGGAGTAACGCTCCTGGTTATGCAGGCCGACCTTAACGTTATCCTCCACCGTCATGGTATTAAATAGGCGAATGTTCTGGAAGGTGCGGGCAATACCCATGCGGTTGACCTGGTAGACCGACTTGCCCGAGGTGTCCTCACCGTCGAGCAGGATGGTGCCGTGCGTGGGCTGATACACCTTGGTGAGCAGGTTGAAGACCGTGGTCTTACCGGCGCCGTTGGGGCCGATCAGACCGGCAATCTCGGTCTTGCCGATAGTCAGGCTAAAGTCGTCGACTGCCTTAAGGCCACCGAACTCAATGCCCAGGTGGATGCACTCGAGTGCCGGGCGCTGGCCTAGGTCACGGTCGGGAACGATGGCGCCAGAAGGATACGGGACCATCTTGCCCTTGTTGAACTCAAATTTACTGGGCATCGGCTGCCACCTCCTTCTTGGAAGCAAAGCGGTCCTTGACGCGACCGAAGAACGCCTTGAGCTGCGGGTTGTTGGTAAAGATCATGACCAGGATCAACACGATGGCGTAGATGAGCATGCGGTAGTCCGAGAACTGACGGAGCAGCTCGGGAAGCACCGTGAGCAACGCCGCCGCGATGACGGAACCGCGCATGTTGCCCAGGCCGCCCAGGACCACGAACACCAGAATGAGGATCGACGTGTTGAAGTCGAACTTGGTGGCGGAGAGCTGCGAGAAGTTACCGCCGAAGAGAGCTCCGGCAGCACCGGCGAGGGCAGCGGAAACCACGAAGGCGATCATGCGGTACTCCGTGACGGAGATGCCTACGGACTCGGCTGCAATCTTGTTATCGCGCACGGCCATAATGGCACGGCCGGTACGGCTGCGGACCAGGTTGAGCACGATCACGAGTGCGACCATGACCAGGATGGCACCGGCGAGGAAGGTCGAGTACGTCGACACGCCCGAGGCGCCCTGGGCGCCCTTGATGATGGCGGTGCCGTCCTCGAGCAGGTGCAGGTCGTCGATCGTAGAGTTGCCCGTGATGTTAAAGATCACGTGCAGGCCGCGGGAGTCGACGCCCACAATGAGGCAGGTGACGATCTCTTTGATGATCTCGCCAAAAGCCAGGGTCACGATGGCCAGATAGTCGCCGCTCAGGCGCAGGACCGGGATACCAATCAAGAAGCCCAAGATGGCAGCGGCGATAGCGCCGACCACAATGCTGATGATCAGACGCATCGGATCGGACGGAACGGCGCTCTCCAGCGCGACGGCGGTGACGATGCCCGTGTAGGCACCGACGCTCATAAAGCCCGCGTGGCCCAGCGACAAGTCGCCCGCGATGCCGACGACGAGGTTGAGGGAAATGGCCATGACGATATAGGCCGTGATGGGAACCAGCTGACCGGCGATCATGCGCGGAATCATGTGGTTAGACTGCATAAAGAACACGATGGCGAAGGCCACGATGCACATGGCGTACGTGACAAAGTCGTGACGCGTCTGCTTGTCTTTAAGAAACTTCATAACGCTCACCTACACCTTCTCGGGGACGTACTTGCCCAAGAGGCCGGCAGGCTTGACGAGCAGGACGATGATCAGAACACCAAAGACGATGGAGTTGGCAAGGCTCGTGGAAATGTAAGCCTGCGCCATCGCTTCGATGATGCCGATGAGAATGCCACCGACAAAGGCGCCAGGGATGGAGCCGATGCCGCCGAAAACGGCAGCGTCGAAGGCCTTGATACCAGGCATGGCGCCCATGGTGGGCTGCAACACCGGCGAGTAGGAGCACAGGAGCACGCCGGCGATGGCGGCAAGGGCGGAGCCGATGGCAAACGTCATCGAGATGGTGCGGTTGACATTGATGCCCATGAGCTGAGCGGCGGCCTTGTCCTCGGACACGGCGCGCATGGCCTTGCCCATCTTGGTCTTACCTGTAAAGAACATCAGACCGGCCATGATAACCAGGCAGGCGACGATGGTGACGAGCGAGACGGCGCTTACGTTAAACTTGGCCAAGAACTCCGGCACCGGGAAGGTGACGAGCGAAGTAAAGTTCTTGGGCGTGGCGCCCCACAGAAGCTGCGCGGCGTTCTGCAGGAAGTAAGACACGCCGATAGCCGTGATCAGAACGGCCAGCGGGCCTGCTTGGCGTAGCGGCCTATAGGCCAGACCCTCAATGAGGACACCGAGAACCGTGCAGACCACACAAGAGAGAACTACAGATGCCCAGCCCGGGAGGCCGAGATACGACGTGGCGCAGAACGAGACATAGGCACCGACCATGATGACATCGCCGTGAGCGAAGTTGAGCATCTTGGCGATACCGTAGACCATGGTGTAGCCCAACGCGATGATGGCATAGACGCTGCCCATGGACAGACCGTTGACCAGGTATTGGATAAAGACCGTCATGTTCCACATCCCCCTTTCGAATAGGTTTCCAGTTAATGTATGAAACAGGGACGTTACATCGTCCCTAGATACCAAGCAAGCAGGGAAGGCCAAAACCTCCCCTGCTTGGGATCAAAACCGCTCTATGTAAGGCGGCCTATTAGGCCTGTACGTACTTGCCGTCGGTAATGACGTACGCCGTCGGGTCCTTCTGAACCTGGCCCTTGTCGTTCCAGGAGAGCTTGCCAGTCAGACCGTCAACGGTAATCTTGCGCATAGCCTCGGGAAGCTTCTCGGCAACCTCGGTGGGGTCGGCGTCGACACCCAGGCCGGCCTCCTTGAGAGCCTCGACCACAGCATGCACGCCGTCGTAGGCGTCAGCGGCAAACTGGTCGGGGGTATCGCCGTACTTATCCTTGTAAGCGTTGACGAAGTCGGCGTTCTTCTCGTCGTCGGCGGAGAACGGGGTCATGAGCAGCAGGCCCTCGGCAAGAGAGGTGTCGAAGCCCTCAACGCCCAGGATGCCGTCCATGCCGTCGCAGCCCATCATCTTGACGTCGTAGCCCATGTCCTTGGCGTTCTTGAGCAGGACGGACGCCGGCGTGTAGTAGATCGGCGCGAAGATCATGGTGGCGCCGGCCTGCTTGGCCTTGGTCAGCTGGTTGGTAAAGCTCGTGGCGGAGTCGTCCTTAAAGGTCTCCTCGTCGACAATCTCGAGCTTGGACTTAGCGGCCTGGGCCTTAAAGGAATCTGCGATGCCCGAAGAATAGGCGTCGCCGGAGTTATAGAACAGCACGAACTTCTCGTCCGCATACTTCTGCGCCAGGAACTTGGCAGCGTTGACACCCTGGTTAGGGTCGGTAAAGCAAACCTGGAAGACGCAATCCTTGCCCTTGGTAACGTCCTCGGAGGACGCGGACGGGGTGATCATGAACGTCTCGGGGTCGTTACCGCACTCGGCGGCAACGGCGACCGACGCACCCGTGGTGGTCGGGCCGACGAGGGCCTGCATGCCCCAGTCGAGCAGGGTGTTGAAGGCGTTGACGGCCTTCTCGCCGTCAGCCTGGTCGTCCTCGGCCTTGCTGACAAGCGGCAGCTCCTTGGTCGAGAAATCCTTGCAGCCAAGCTCGACAGCCTGTGTAACGGACTTGCCGTAGGACGCGTTGGCGCCGGTCAGCGGGCCGATAGTGCCGATCTTAAACGAAGCGTCGCCCGAAGCGGAACCGCTATCGCCGCCGTTGGAGGAGCAGCCAGCTAGAATGGACATCGCCCCCAGACCTGCTGCGCTCGCGATAACGCTCCTGCGATTCATAACAGGGTTCAATGACTTACCGGTGAGGCTCGACATGCGGCTCTCCTCTCAAATCTCGTCGGGTTTCGGTTACCCGACAGGCCATCCTTCGCCGTGTTCGGCGTTCGCAAAATACTAGACGCTTTAGTTAAGGAAAGTGGCGATTATTTCAACTTTTCTTTGGATTTGTTCATTTATCCATAATTCTGCGTATTTTTATTACTTTATGCAGTAATGCCACTTTATTGTGTGAAAGTAATGTTTCCGTTCTGTTACAGGCGTCCCTGCCCTGAATAAAACGGCCTCACCGGTCGCGCTTTATGCGCACTTAGGCGGCGATGTACTTGCCGTCCTGAATCACATAGGCTGTGGCGGGCTTTTCGACCTGGCCCTCGTCATTCCACGTCAGCTCGCCTGTCAGGCCCTCGATCTTGATCTTGCGCATGGCCTTGGCAAGGTCGCCGGCAATGTCGGCGGCGTCGGCCGTAATGTCAATCCCCGCCTTATCGATAGCCTCGGCAATCGCGTGGACGCAGTCATAGGCGTCGGCGGCAAACTGGTTGGGCGTCTCGTCGTAGGCGTCCTTATAGGCCTTGACGAAGTCGGCATTCTTCTCGTCGTCAGCCGAAAACGGGGTCATGAGCAGTACGCCCTCGGCAAGAGAGGTATCGAAGCCTTCCACAGAGAGCAGGCCGTCCATGCCGTCGGTACCCATGAGCGTCATGTCGAAGCCCATGTCCTTGGCGTTCTTGAGCAGGACGGATGCCGGCGTGTAGTAGATCGGCGCAAAGATGAGCGTGGCACCTGCCTCTTTGGCCTTGGTCAGCTGATTGGTAAAGCTCGTGGCGGAATCGTCCTTAAAGGTCTCGGTATCGACGATGTCGAGCTTGGATGCCTTGGCCTGCTCGGCAAAGGCATCGGCAACGCCCGAGCTATACGTATCGCCGGAGTTGTAGAACAGGGCAATCTTGGCATCTGCGTACTTCTCGGCCAAAAACTTGGCAGCGCTGGCGCCCATGGTGGGATCGGTGAAGCAAACCTGGAAAACCGTGGTCTTGTCCTTGGTGACGTCGAGCGACGAGGCCGAGGGCGTGACCATGAGCATATCGTCGGCAATCTCGCCCGAGACGGCGACGGCGGCACCAGTCGTGACGGGGCCGACGAGCGCCTGCATGCCCCAGTCGCACAGGGTATTGAAGGCGTTGATGGCCTTCTCGCCGTCAGCGACGTCATCCTCGGACTTAAGCGAGAGCTTGAGGTCCTTGGTCGAGAAATCCTTGGCGGCGAGCTTGGCACCCTTCTCGGCCGAAACGCCATAGGTTGCCGCGGCGCCGGTCAGAGGGCCGATGACACCGATCTTGAAGGTCTTGCCGTCATCGGCGGAGCCGCCGTCCGAGCCACCCGACGAGCAACCAGCGAGTGCGACGGCACTGCCGAGCGCCGCGGCGCCGGCGAGAAAGTTCCTACGGCTGAGCGTGCTGTTGATGTTGAACATGGTGTCCCCCTTTTCGCTGGCCGCGGTGCGGCCGTCTTGCGGTACAGGGCAAACCTTATGGCGCAAACGTTGACAGTTTGTTACGGAGTTCCGTTTGTAGCGAGCATGTTTCCAATGTTTCCGCAGCGTTTCGGGGGTGCCGTTTTGTGCGACTCCTGTTGCCTGGCGAGCACGCACCCTCGGTTCACGCTAGAATGCACTCAACCTTTAAGCGGTTAATCCATCCATAAGATGCACGAAGGAGCTATCTATGAGCGAACCCCTGCGCACCGTGAACGTCGGTCTGATCGGTCTGGGAACCGTCGGCGGCGGCGTGGCCCGTCTGATCAAGAGCCACCACGATGAGTACCTGGCAGCCTACGGCATCGACCTTAAGCTGACCCGCGCCTGCGCGCTTGCTTGGGAGCAGGCCGAAGCTGCCGGTATTGAGCGCGAGGCCTTTACGAGCGACTGGCACGACGTCGTCACCGACCCCGCCGTCGATATTGTCGTCGAGCTCATCGGCGGCGAGCATCCCGCAACCGAGATATTCACCACTGCCTTTGAGCACGGCAAGCACGTCGTCTCTGCCAACAAGGCCCTGCTGGGCCGTCACGTCGAGACGCTTGCCGAGAAGGCGCGCGCGTGCGGCGTACAGATTAAGTGCGAGGCCAGTTGCGGCGGCGGCATCCCCATTGTGAGCACGCTCGAGCACGACCTGGTGGGCAACAAGATCCTGACCATCGCCGGTATCCTTAACGGCACCACCAACTACATCCTGTCGCGCATGGACGCCGAGGGCGCCGATTACGCCGATGTGCTCGCCGACGCCCAGGCAAAGGGCTATGCCGAGGCCGACCCGTCCGCCGACGTCGACGGCTTCGACGCCGCCAGCAAGACGGCAATCCTCGCTTCCATCGGCTTTGGCACCCGCGTGACCACCGACGATGTCTACCAGCAGGGTATCCGTACCATCGGCGCCGAGGACATCGCCCAGGCCCGCGAGCTCGGCTACACCATCAAGCTGCTGGGCATCGCACGCAACACCGACGCCGGCGTCGACGTCCGCGTGCATCCCACGCTGATCCCCGCCGACCACATGCTTGCCAAGGTCAACGGCGCCATGAACGCTGTCTACGTGGTAGGCGACGCCGTGGGCGAGACCATGTTCTACGGTGCCGGCGCAGGCTCCTTCCCCACCGCGAGCGCCGTCGTGGGCGATATCCTGTCGCTCTCTGAGCAAATCAGCCGCGGCGTGGCTCCGCTGCCCGAGATTGAGCCCTATGGCCACAACCTCGCCTTTAAGCCCATGGACGAGCTCCAGACCAAGTACTATGTGCGCCTGAAGGTCGCCGACCGCGTGGGCGCCCTGTCCGAGGCGGTCGATATCTTTGCCAAGCACAACATCTCGATCTCGCTCATCAACCAGGTCGAGGACGGCAAATCGGGCGTCAGCGATGCCTGCTCGGTCATCTTCCTAACGCACCGCGCGCTCGAGAAGGACGTCCAGGCTGCCGCCGCCGAGCTTGCCAGCGTCGACTGCGTAGCCGAGGTCGCCAACGTCCTGCGCATCGAGGACGTCGATGCCTGGACCGAAGGCGTCATGGCCAACTAATCCACTACTTCGAACCTCAACGGAGCTCAACGCAAAAGGCGCGCTGCCTGCATCAACCGCAGACAGCGCGCCTTCTATTATTTGGACGGAACCCGTATCCCGACATTCCTCGCTACTTGCCGTCGTCGTCCTCGGCTTCTTCTCTTGCATAGAGCTCCAGCATGCGGCGGCGGTATTCGTGAACGGCGAGCTTGGCGCGCTCCAGGCGGCGGCGCTCACGCGGAGTCAGCTTGGACAGGTCGACCTCGTCTCCATAGGTCTTATCGGCAAGCAGGTGCGCCGCGTCTACGATGCGGGCATCGATGTGGCCGCTCGCCGCCTCGGCGGAAAGACGCTCGGCAATCGTATCGAGCGTAGGCAGGCCCTCGAATACGCGACCATGGCCATGCGAAGTCAGCAGCTCATGCTCGCGCGCGAGCAAGCTCGCTAGGTCGTGGTGGGCGCGCAGGATGTCGAGCGCATCGGATGGATGCTCGGCAACCTCTGCCACGGCGGCGACCGGCGCAGCATCCACCACGCGGTAGAAGAGCTGCGCGAGCAATGGCATCAAGAACACTGTGATGGCACCGGCGGCAACCATGACCGACGCGATGTCTTGCGACAGCGCGCCCGCGTTGACGGCAACGCTTGTCACGGCAACGATGATCGGCAGCGCCGTGGTGCAGTACAGGGCCACGGTAATGCGACCATACGCCGACACATCGCGCGTCGCAGGACAAATGCTCATAGAAATAAGAATGGGCACGGCACGAATAATCAGCAACGCCACGATAAAGCCCACGAGCAGACCCGGACGCGACGCCACGGCCGTCAGATCGATCTTTGCGCCCGATACGGTAAAGAACACCGGAATCAAAAAACCATAGGCCAGGCCGTCGAGCTTGGTCTCGAGCGTATGGTTGCCCTCGGGGATGATATAGCGCAGGACAAAGCCGGCGGCAAAAGAACCCAACACGATGTCGAGATCAAAGACGGCCGAGAACGCCACGAGTGTGACCAGGATGAGCACCGTCAGGCGCACGAAGGTCTGCGACGTGGTATCGGCGCGCTCCTCGACAAACGCAAAGAAACGGCTGCCGACGCGCTTGGAGCGGCTCGGGACCACGGCCAGCAACACGCAAACCACCGCAAACAAGCCAAGGATTACGAGCGTTTGGATGCCAGTGCGGGCAGACAGCAGCACCGACATGGCGAGCACGGGACCGAGCTCGCCCCAAGTGCCATACGCGAGAATCGAGTCTCCCACGCGCGTTCCGGCAAGTGAACGCTCGCGCATGATGGGCACGAGCGTGCCGAGCGCCGTCGAAGTGAGGGCAAGCGTCACGGCGATACCGTCGAAATGACTAACCGAGAACCACGGGGTAAAGCGCACGGCAAGCCAGGCGATACCAAACGTGACGACCCACGTCGCCAAGCCGTAGCGCCCCTCGACGCCCGTGATGCTCTTGGGGTCGATCTCAAAGCCGGCAAGCAGGAACAAGAAGGCCAGACCGAGCTCGGACACAAGCGAAACCTCGGCATCTACATGGATGACGCCGAGCATATGGGGTCCCAGCACCGCGCCGAGCACGAGCAAAAAGACCGTCTCGGGAACGGGTTTTCCAGGAATCGCCGAGGCGATGAAGGGGCTTGCAAAGGCCACGAGTGCGATGATGGCGAGCGAAACGAATGCCATGTGATGCCTTTCTCTTGTTTGCGCTTCACTGTAGCACCCTCGCCGTCCTCACCGCGCCGCGAGCTGTCGTATCATAGTGAGGTTTACAAACATGTGGCTCAAGGCGACCGCAGGGCAGACCCCGCAAACCGACCGCTGCCGCATACCGTACCGTACGCCCAACCGATCAGGAAGGCAGGAACCAATGGTCTCTCGTATCTACGTGGAGAAGAAACCCGGGTTCGACGTCGAGGCTCAGCAGCTCAAGGGCGAGCTGACCGAAATTCTCGGCATCAAGGGCATCGAGGCCCTGAGGATCATCAACCGCTACGACGTCGAGGGCATCGACGAGGAGCTTTTCCGCTCCTGCGTGCCGACCGTCTTTAGCGAGCCCCAGGTCGATGTGACCTACGACGAGCTCCCCGCAAGCGATGGCACCGTCTTTGCCGTCGAATTCCTGCCTGGCCAGTTTGACCAGCGCGCCGACTCCGCCAGCGAGTGTGTGCAGCTCATCAGCCAGGGCGAGCGCCCCGCCGTGCGCTCCGCCAAGGTCTATATGATCTCGGGCGCTCTGGACGAGGCCGCCATTGATGCCATCAAGCACTACGTGGTGAACCCCGTCGAGGCGCGCATCGCCTCGCTCGACCTGCCCGAGACGCTGTACATGGAGACCCCCGAGCCCCAGCCCGTCGAGGTGCTCGACGGTTTCCGTGAGCTCGACGAGGCCGGCCTTGCCGCCTTTATTTCCGAGCGCGGCCTTGCCATGGACGAGGCGGACATCGCCTTCTGCCAGCAGTACTTCCGCGATGAGGACCGCGACCCCACCATCACCGAGATCCGCGTGATCGACACCTATTGGTCCGACCACTGCCGCCACACCACCTTCGGCACCGTCCTGGACGACGTGACGATCGACGACGCCGTGGTGCAGCAGGCCTTCGACCGCTACATGGAGATGCGCCACGAACTCGGTCGCGACGCCAAGCCCGTCTGTCTCATGGACATGGGCACCATCGGCGCCAAGTACCTTAAGAAGACCGGCGTCATGACCGATGTCGACGAGTCCGAGGAGATCAACGCCTGCACCGTCAAGGTGAAGGTCGATGTCGACGGCGAGGACCAGGACTGGCTGTTCCTGTTTAAGAACGAGACCCACAACCACCCGACCGAGATCGAGCCCTTCGGCGGTGCCGCCACCTGCGTGGGCGGCGCCATCCGCGACCCGCTCTCGGGCCGCAGCTACGTGTACCAGGCCATGCGCGTCACCGGCGCCGGCGACCCCACCGTCCCGGTCTCCGAGACGCTCGAGGGCAAGCTGCCGCAGCGCAAGCTCGTGACCACTGCCGCCGCCGGCTACTCCAGCTACGGCAACCAGATCGGCCTTGCCACCGGTCAGGTCAACGAACTCTATCACCCCGGCTACGTCGCCAAGCGCATGGAGGTCGGCGCCGTCGTGGGCGCTACCCCGGCAAACCACGTGCGTCGCGAGTGCCCCGCCCCCACCGACAAGATCATCCTACTGGGTGGCCGCACCGGCCGCGATGGCATCGGTGGCGCCACCGGCTCCTCCAAGACCCAGAACACCGAGTCCATCGAGACCTCGGGTGCCGAGGTCCAGAAGGGCAACGCCCCTGTCGAGCGCAAGCTGCAGCGTCTGTTCCGCCGCGGCGACGCCTGCCGTCTGATCAAGCGCTGCAACGACTTTGGCGCCGGCGGCGTCTCGGTCGCCGTGGGCGAGCTTGCCGACGGCCTGTATGTCGACCTTGATACCGTGACCAAGAAGTACGACGGCCTGGACGGCACCGAGCTCGCTATCTCTGAGTCCCAGGAGCGCATGGCCTGCGCCGTCGCCGACGGTGACGTCGAGGAGTTCATGGGCTACGCCGCCGAGGAGAACCTGGAGGCGACCGTTATCGCCGAGGTTACCGCTGAGCCGCGCATGCGCATGGCCTGGAACGGCGTCGCTATCGTCGACCTGTCCCGCGAGTTCCTCAACTCCAACGGCGCACCCAAGCACCAGGTCGCCCACGTGTGCGCCCGTAGCGTGTGGCAGCCCAGCTGGGCCGGCACCACGCTCGCCGAGCGCATGACCTCGCTCGTCACCGACCTCAACGTCGCTTCCAACAAGGGCCTTTCCGAGCGCTTCGACTCCACCATCGGCGCCGCGACCGTGCTCATGCCCTTTGGCGGCAAGACGCAGCTCACCCCCAGCTCGGCCATGGTCGCCAAGTTCCCCGTGGGCGGCGAGACCACCACGGCGAGTGCCATGGCATGGGGCTTCAACCCCTATCTGATGGAGGCCGACCAGTTTGCGGGCGCCTACCTGTCCGTGGTCGAGTCCATCGCCAAGCTCGTGGCTGCCGGCTTTGAGCACAAGCGCGCCTATCTCTCCTTCCAGGAGTACTTCGAGCGTCTGCGCACCGAGGCCGAGCGCTGGGGCAAGCCCACGGCAGCCGTCCTGGGCGCCCTCATGGCCCAAGTCGACCTGGGTGCCGGCGCCATCGGCGGCAAGGACTCCATGAGCGGTTCGTTTGAGGACGAGACCGGCGAGCTCAACGTTCCGCCGACCCTGATCAGCTTCGCCGTCGCCGTGGGCAAGGCCGCCCGCGCCGTCTCGCCCGAGTTCAAGGGCCTCACGCACCGCGTCGTCCGCATCGCCCCCGCCACCTATGGCGAGGACTACCGTCCCGACGCCCAGCAGTTGCTCGCCGCGTTTGACGCCGTCGAGGCGCTCACTGCTACCGGCAACGCCCTGGCCATATCCACGCCCGGCTACGGCTGCGGCGCCGAGAGCCTCTTTAAGATGTGCGTCGGTAACCAGATCGGTATCGAGCTTGCCGAGGATGTAGACGTGGAGAGCCTCTTCACCCCGCTCTACGGCAGTTTTATCGTCGAGCTCGCCGAGGACGCCGAGCTGCCCGAGGTCGCCGACGGCGTTGTCGTCGAGCCCCTGGGCACCACCGTCGAGGGCTATGTCATCGACACCGGCTCCGAGGTCATCGAGCTCGCCGAGCTCCAGGAGGCCTGGGAGAGCGGCATCGAGGGCGTCTTCGCCTACCGCAGCGCCGGCGAGACCCCCGAGGTCGAGACCATCGACTTCCGCGCCAAGGATATCCACGTGTACGGCGGCGCCAAGATCGCCCGCCCGCGCGTGATCATCCCCGTGTTCCCCGGCAACAACTGCGAGTACGACAGCGCCCGCGCCTTCCGTGCCGCCGGTGCCGAGGCCGACACCTTCGTGATCAACAACCTCACGCCCGAGGCCGTCGCCGAGAGCACCCACGAGCTTGCCCGCCGCATCCGTGCAAGCCAGATCGTTATGATCCCCGGCGGCTTCTCGGGCGGCGACGAGCCCGACGGCTCTGCCAAGTTCATCACGGCGTTCTTCCGCGCTCCCGAGGTCACCGAGGCAGTCCGCGACCTGCTCAAGGCCCGCGATGGCCTGATGCTGGGCATCTGCAACGGCTTCCAGGCCCTGATCAAGCTCGGCCTGGTACCCTACGGCGACATCGTCGACGCCACGCCCGATGCGCCCACGTTGACGTTCAACACCATCGGTCGCCACCAGAGCCGTCTGGTGCGCACCCGCATCTCGTCCAACTTGTCCCCGTGGCTGTCGCAGTGCAGCCTGGACGACCCCTATACCGTCGCCATCAGCCACGGCGAGGGCCGCTTTGTCGCCAATGACGAAGTGCTCGCCCAGCTGATCGCCAACGGCCAGGTCGCCACGCAGTACGTGGGCGAGAACGGCAAGCCCAGCATGGACCTTTCTGTCAACCCCAACGGCTCCGCACTCGCCATCGAGGGCATCACGAGCCCCGACGGCCGTGTCCTGGGCAAGATGGGCCATGCCGAGCGTCGCGGCGACAACCTGTACCGCAACGTGCCCGAGCATGTCCCCGGCGACAAATTCATGCCGATCTTTGAGAGCGGCGTAGCCTACTTCGCTTAATACGTTTCCATCGGGTACAATCCCCTCGGGTAACAACACCCGCCACCGGCACCCCCGGTGGCGGGTTCTTTTTTGCTTTGCGCGTATAGGAGAAGGACATCATGGAAAGCCGCAAGCCGTATCTCGCCACCCTGCCCGGACTCATCCTGGGCTGTCTCGTTTGCTGTGCGCTCTGGGGCTCCGCCTTCCCCTGCATCAAGATCGGCTACGGCCTCTTTGGTATTCCCGCGCACGACAGCGCCTCGCAGCTGCTCTTCGCGGGCCTGCGCTTCACCCTTGCCGGCATGCTGGTCATTGTTGGCATGAGCGTGGCCCAGCGCCGACCGCTCGTTCCGCAAGCGCGCGATATCAAGCCCATCTGCATCTTGTCGCTCTTCCAGACTATCGGGCAGTACTTCTTTTTCTACCTGGGCCTCTCGCGCGCCAGCGCCATGTCGAGCTCCATCATCGAGGCCAGCGCCAACTTCCTCGCAATCCTCTTTGCCGCCCTGGCATTTCACACCGAGAAGCTCAATGCGGCCAAAGTGCTCGGCTGCGTACTGGGCTTTGCCGGCGTCGCGCTCGTCAACCTTTCGGGCGCGGACGGCACCTTTGGCTTTACGCTCGACGGCGAGGGTTTTATCCTAGCCTCCACCGTCGCGGGTGCCCTTTCGACCTGCCTGATCGGTATCTTCTCGCGTGAGCACGACGGCGTCTTGCTTGCCGGGTGGCAGTTCTTGGTCGGCGGCCTGGTCCTCACCGCCATCGGCTTTTTGATGGGTGGCGCGCTCTCCCCCACGGCGATTGCCCCCGCCATCGCGCTCATCATCTACATGGCGCTTATCTCCGCGGTCGCCTACTCGCTGTGGTCGCGCCTGCTTGCCGTCAACCCCGTCAGCCGCGTCTCGGTCTTTGGGTTTATGAACCCCGTCTTTGGTGTGCTGCTGAGCGCGCTGCTACTCGGCGAGGGCGCTGGCACGAGCCCCATTACCGTCATCGTTGCCCTGCTGTTGGTCTGCGGCGGCATCATCATCGTCAACAAACCCAAAAAAGCCTAGCGAGCTCACCTTTTTAGAGAGGGCGTTCGCACACTTTAGCTCAATGGAGCACACTGATTCTCGTTGATTTCGTACCGAGCCGCAGCGGCAGACGCTCGTCTTGCCGCACCGCGCCTGGGCATTATGGCCGGTGGCCCCCGCAAACGCAAAAAGGGCGCACGACCATCGCAACGGTCGTGCGCCCTTTTTTCTAGCGTATCTGGGCGCCGGCTTTCTTTTTCTCGGCCTTGACGCGGTAGAGTTCCGCGTCGGCAGCGCGAAGCAAGTCTTGCCAGGTATCGACGCCATCACCAACCCGTGCGTAGCCGATGGACATCCGCAACAGATACGGAACCTCGGCGCGCGCGAGCTCGTCGTTAATCGCCGAACACAGGTCTATGATGTCCTGTTCCGCCGCTGCCTTTTGGAGCACCACGAACTCATCGCCACCGTAGCGTGCGATAAAGCCACCAGACGCCGAGCAGACCTCTTTGAGCGCAGCGGATATAACCTGAAGAGCATGATCGCCCTCCACATGTCCATAGCGATCGTTAATCTGCTTAAAGCCGTCGGCGTCCATCATGAGCAGATACACATCTTCGGCCTGATCCACATTTGAAAAGAGCGACAGCATATAGGTCTCAAAACGGTTGCGGTTGTTGAGTCCAGTCAACGGGTCGGTCGAGATCAGTTGCTCCTGGCAGATGATGTAGAGCAGCAACATGCTAATCATTATGCCGACACAAAGGCCGGGCACCGAGCATACGACCTGAAAGGTACCGCCCACCAGGGCCGGAATGGCGAAAAATGCCAAGGTTCGATAGATAGCCTTCGTCTGCAGGCTCTCGACCCTGCGAGATTGCACAAACGCATGCAGGGACGTATGTATAACGTAACAGTAGCTGACAATGGGCTGGATCATATAGGCAAAGCCGCGACGATACACGCCCTGCGAATCGATATAGAACAGGGCGTGCGTCCAGTAACTGGTAAAAGCCAGCACGACCACCAGAGCCGTAGGCAACGTTACAAGCACCACCCTATAGCGCGAGGTTACAAGGTGAGAGCCCTGCATCGTCTCGGAATAGATAAACCAAATGAGACACGCGATGGCGAAGAGCGAAAACGAAACCGCGTTGGAAATCCAGTTGGCTGCAATGCCCAACGTGCCGTCCACACCATCCAAAAGCGTCCAAATCATATCGAATAATACGTACGCGGCAGAGGTGTAGCCAAGCATGCTAAACAATAGTTGCAGGGTGCTCGAGAACAAGGAGCGACGACTTCGCGCGGCAAGCCCGATAAGAACAATCATGCATAGCAGGAATATCTCAATCTTGAGTGCCTTGACCACTAGACGCCATCCCTTCAATATCCGAATGGTCAGAATCGCCCAATTCGAATCAGAGCAATAAACACCCCTTTACTCCGCAGGGGTAAAGGGAATCATAGCAAAGCGCCCGAGCATCACTGCAAAACAGTTTCTGTTCGGGCGCTCGGACGGCGCGAATTGCACGCCGGAATCAATTATCGGTAACGGCCGTTACTCGCCGTCGATGTCGGTCGCGACGGCCTCCTCGATGGCCTCGACACCGGCAGGCGACAGGTCCTCCTTGCCATGGCAGAACTTCTTGTCGACCCAGCCGGTCAGAATCGGAGCTATGATTGCCGTGATGATAACGGCAGTGGCGATCTGGGCGTACGCGGTGGGTGCAAGCTCGGCGTAGCGCGGCGCGACCTCGGCGAGAGCAACCGGCGTGGTCATAGCCGTGCCGGCGATGGTGGAGCAAGCCACGGCAGCCTTGCCGTTACCACCGCACAGGCGCTCGAACGCAAAGGTGATGGGACCGACGACAAACAGCGTGACAAGGCCCAGCAAGATACCGGAAATACCGCCGGTGATAAAGCTCGACAGGCTCATGGACGCACCGAGCTGAAATCCGATGACGGCAATCGCGGGATTGGCACCGGGAACCAGCAGGTTCTTGATAAACGGGAACAAGTTGCCCAGAACCATGCCGATAACGAGCGGCAAAATGGAGCCGATGATGGTACCGACAGGGATGTTGGCGAGACCCGAGACACCGAGGATGATCATGGTGACGGCGGGGCCGGCCGTAAAGAACAGGATACCGACGGCGCCCTGCTCGGACTCATCGCCGAACTCGCCCATGATGCCCGTATAGAGCGCCATGTTGCAAAACGTAATGCCGCCGATGATAGACACGGAGCTCAGACCCAGGAAGTTATCGTTAAAGAAATATGCCACGCCCAGGCCGAGAGCCGCTGCGACGACCAGCTTGGGAATCAGCACGACGATGCCGGTCTTGATGGCGCCCGGCGTGGACTTGAAACTGATGCCGGCGCCCACAAACAGCAGGATCGCGGCGACGATGGTATTGGAGCCACCGCGGCAGGCAGCCGTAAAGAAGCCGCCGATCTCAAAAACCTGCGGGCAGAAGGTGTTGAGCAAAAGACCGACGATCATCGGATAGATCATGATGTCGCCCGGAATGCGCGGAACCTTGAATTTCTTTTGCTCGTTGGTGGTTGCTTCCTGTGCCATGAAACCCCATTTCCGCTGACGGGGTACAAAAGCCCACGTCACGCTTTGCTACAGTAAAGTTTGACCATGGTACCAGAAGAAATAGACCAGCTCGGTGAAAAATTCGACAAGTTGGGATGGAACGAGATTCGGCGCCCGCGACGCCACCCCTATATAAGGCTCAAGACAATATAGAGTACGATGCCCGAGACGCAGCACCACAGCATCGATTTTGTCTTGACCGCCACGACCACGACGCCGGCGGCCGCAATCCAGGGAACCAAGGCAGGCCAGAGTCCCGCGTCGAACGCGCCGGGGCTCACCAAGTCGTTGGCGACCAGCGCGGCAAAGGCAGCGGGCGGGATATAGCCCAGGGCCTCGGTAATGCGGGGCGACAGGGTCCGCCCGCGCAAGGCGAACGCCGGCGCGATGCGAAAGAACGCGATAGCAGCCCACGACGACAGCCACAGAACCAAGAACTCGTTAACGGGCATCGCGGGCACCTCTTCCGTCAAATACAGCATCGCACGCCAACGCAATGGCAATGCCGGCCACGACGCTTGCCGGCACGGCAATATTCGCGAGGCCCAAGAACTTGCATACGGCGACGGACACCGCGCCCGAAACCGCCGCGACAACGTTGCCGCGCGACAGCCGCTGCGAAAAGAGCAGGCAGATAAAGAGCGAGGTGCAGACAAAGGCTGCAATGGCGGTGGGAACATCGACAACGGCGCCGACGATGGCGCCCATCATACACGAAACGCCCCATGTTGCGATGAGGATCACGTTGAGCACAAAGGACTCGCGCGGGCCCCAATCCTCCCCTTCAACCAACTCGGCAAGCGAGATGCCATATGCCTCCTCGGTAAGTGTCGCGGCAACAGCCAGCGTCTGACGCTTCGAGGCACCCCTCAAATGCGGCGCGATCGATGCCGAGTAAAGTGCAAAACGCGAGGAGATGGCGGCAACGCTCGCGATAATCGAAGGTGCCGGTACGCCCGCCAGCCAAAGATTGCAGATCATAAACTGGCCGCTGCCCGTCACAAACGTGCTGCTCAGGGCAAAGACCATCCAGGGTTCCATTCCCGTCTGCCCCATGATCATTCCGCACGGCGCGCCTATTGCAACATAGGTAAGCATCACTGGCCAGACGGTTCTAACGATTTTGAGCACCATACGCTTCTCATCCTGACAAGGTCTCCGAACCGCATGTAGCGACACGGCAGAATCATCATCCGACAGCAACCGAGTTCACCTACAATTGCCACCGGATCGAAAGACACAACTTTTTAGGAAGTCATTATGACAGCTATCGATCGAGACCGGGCGCGCGCGGCCTTCAAAAGCTACACTGATGCCTACGACGCCACCAACCCACGCATCGCGCTCAAAATCGAGCATACGTACCACGTGGCCGAGGCATGCGATGCCGTAGCGCGCGAGCAGGGCTGGTCGTCAGAAGATATTGACCTGGCATGGCTTTGCGGCCTGCTACACGATATGGGCCGCTTTGAGCAGCTGCGACGCTGGGACACCTTTAAGGACGCCGAGAGCATGAGCCATGCGGCGCTGGGCATCGAGGTCCTCTTTGGCGAGAATCCCGCCGATGCACCCGCCACGACAAACATCCGTGACTTTATCGAAACCGGTGCGCATGACGAGCTCATCCGCGCGAGCATCGCCTATCACAGCGACTTTCGCCTGCCGGCACAACTCGACGAGCGCACACGGCGCTTCTGCGATATCGTGCGCGATGGCGACAAGATCGACATTATGCGCACCATCGCCGACAGCACCGTCGACACTATCCTCAAGGTGGACGAGAAGACGTTTCTCGGCAGCCGTTTCTCGTCGCCGACACTTGCCGCCTTTGACGAGCACCGCTGCGTCGCACGCGATGAACGCAACGAGCCCGCAGACTACCTGGTGGGACTCATCTGCTTTATGTTTGAGCTCGTCTATCCAGCGAGCCGCGCGCTGGCGCGCGAGCAGGGCGATATCTACCGCCTGCTCGACGCACCCTTTGGCATTACGCGCCCCTTTACCAATCCCGCCACGCAAGCGACCTGGGAGCGCCTAAAGAACGAGATACGCGACTGGCTGGCGCGCGCCTAGCGCTCAAGCTGGGCCAGCAGCTCCTCGACGACCTCGACGGCGTCCCCAACAACCTTGTACTGGGCAGCACCAAAAATGGGGGCATCCGGGTCCTCGTTGATGGCGATAATGAACTCCGCCCCACCGATGCCGGCAAGATGCTGGATGGCGCCCGAAACACCGATACTCACGAGAAGCTTGGGCGAAACCGATACGCCGGTCTGGCCAATCTGATGGCGATACTCCAACCAGCCGGCCTCCACGACAGGTCGCGTGCAACCAAGCTCGGCTCCCAGAGCCTCGGCGAGCCTTCGCATCAGGGGCAGATTCTTCTTGGAGCCAATGCCGCGGCCCACCACGACCAAGCGCTCGGCATCGGCGATCGAGGCCCGCTGCCCCCACTCCTCGGCGGGAATCGAGATCTCGACACGAGCCTTAGCATCATCCGCAAGTGATATCTGGGTGATCGTGCCGGAGCGGCCGTAGTCGAAGTCGGGAGCCTTAAAGATACCGGAGCGCACCGTTGCCATCTGCGGACGGTGGTTGGGGCAAATGATGGTGGCCATCAAGTTGCCGCCAAACGCCGGGCGCGTCTGCTGCAGTAGGCCCGTCTCCGCATCCATCGAAAGCACGGTGCAGTCGGCCGTAAGACCCGTCTGCAAACGCACGGCAACGCCGGGTGCAAGTTCTCGACCAAAAGCGGTCGCGCCGTATAGAATGGCCTCGGGTTTGCGTTCGGCTACCAAATCGCAGATCAAGCGGGCGTAGACCTCCGCATCGTTTTGGCGCAGGCGCTCGTCGCGACAGGCCAGGACTTCGTCGGCGCCCGCGCAAACCAGATGCTCCAGGTCCCCAAGCGAGCCCTCGGGGCTCATGCCGACCAGTGCCACCAGACGGCAGCCGCGAGCATCGGCAAGCTCGCGCCCCTTGCCCATGAGCTCGTAGGCCACGGGAGCCACGGCATCGTGCTCGTCAGTCTGCACGAAGACCCAAATGTCTCGATATGCATCAAGGTCCACCGTACCAGCGGCCTCGTCACGCTCGATCGAGATAGCGTTGACGGGACAGGCGTCGACGCACCCACCGCATAGGATGCAGCCGTCGGTTACGCGGGCGCATCGGCTGGGTCGCTCGCCTTCCACTACGATGCCGCCCGAGGCACAGGCGCGAACGCAGCGACCGCAGCCGATACAGGCTTCGCTATCGATAATCAGTCCGCTCATCTATGCCATCCCCTCGATAATCTTGGCAAGCTTTGCCGCCTGCTCGGACGCCGTCCCCTCAACGGTCTCGCACGTTTGGTCACGGTCGGGCACAAACGAGCGCACGACCTGTGTCGGCGACCCGGCAAGGCCGCAACGCGCGGGGTCGGCGTTCACGTCGGCGGCACTGACCACGCGCACGTCCGCCTCCTCTGCCGCGCGAATACCGGCAATACTCGGCATACGCAACTGGCCAATCTCCTTGGCAGTCGTCATCGCGCACGGCATCTCAAGGTACACCGTCTCCTCGCCGGCATCGCATCCGTGAACGAGCGCCAGCGAGCCACAGGTCGTAAAGCCCGCGCTCTGCACGCAACTCACGTCGGTCACGCAGGGAATCTCAAAGGCACCGGCAAGCTCGGGACCAATCTGGGCCGTATCGCCATCCACCGCCATCTTGCCGCAGATGAGCAGGTCGAAGTCCTCGTCGAGCGCCTCGATGCCGCATTTGAGAGCATAGGTGGTCGCCAGGGTATCGGCACCTGCAAAGGCGCGATCGGTCAGCAGCAGCGCGTCGTCGGCGCCTCGAGCGATGCAGTCACGCAGCAGCGATTCGGTCGCGGGGATACCCATCGACACCACCGTCACGCGCACGTCCATGCCAAAGCCGATAAAGTCGTCCTTCAGCGCCAGCGCGCATTCTAGGGCACTTGCATCGAAGGGATTAATGACCGCCTGCTTGCCATCGCGCACGATGGTATTGGTCTTGGGGTCCATCTTGACCTCGGTGCTGCCCGGCACCGCCTTGACGCACACCACCATATGGAAATCGCTCATCTTCACGCGCCCCCTTTCTGGACGAGCTCATTCAAGAGCTTCTCCGAAAACAGGTTACCGCGACCCAGCTGCCCGTCGGGATCGAGCTGGAGCTTGAGCCGCGCCGACTCGACCATGGCCTCGTGACCGTACATCGTCTCCAAGAAGCCCGCTTTGATCTTGCCGACGCCGTGCTCGGCAGAGACGGCGCCGCCCATGGCCGTGACCTCGGAAGCCCACTGGGCAAAGAGTTCTCCGCCACGGCGGTAATCCTGCGCATCGCGCGGCAGAATGTTCACATGCAGATGGTTGTTGCCAATGTGTCCCCAGGCAGCAGACTCAAGTCCGCTTTCCGCCAGTGTGCGGCGATAGAGGGCGACGACATCGGCCAAGCGTGCATTGGGCACCGACATGTCCGAGCCCAGCTTGGTGATGGTAGGATCCATGCGGCGACGCTCGTCGATAAGCATGTTGACGCTCTCGGGCACCGCGTGGCGGAAGAACCGCTGGCACTCGCGATCGACCTCGGTGCGCGCGACCCATGTCGCATCGTCGCTGCCGCCCGCAAGCTCCAGTACCCACCCCAAGTGATACAGCTCCTCAGTCGCCTGAACTTCGTCATCGCAGTCGAGCTCCACGTAGACACAGACCTTAGCCTCTTTGTCGAGCGACGGCAGCGAGGCGAACGCGGTCGACTGCTCACGCTGACGACGCAGGATATCCAGGGCGCCCGCATCGAAATATTCGATGGCAGCCGCGTGGGACAGGACGGGACGCACAGAATCGGTGAAGGACACGGCCTTGTCTTCGCTGTCAAAGAAGCAGCTCACGCCCCAAACGACCGCAGGCGCCGCCTGCAGGACAATCTCGAGCTCGGTGATGACGCCGATTGTGCAACACGCACCGATAAACAGATCGATGGCATCCATATCGTCAGCAACGAAATAGCCCGAAGCATTTTTGGTCTTGGGCATGGTGTAGTCGGGAAGGTCGAGCTCGAGAGCACGGCCCGCTGCCGTCACAAGCGACAGGTGGCGGCCCTGGGCAAAAGCCTCGCCGCGCTGAAGCTCAAGCAAATCGCCATCAGCCAGCGCGACGTGGAGTCCCGTGATATGTGGGCGCATGGGGCCGTAGGCGTAGCTGCGGGCACCGGAGGCGTTACATGCCGCCATGCCGCCCAGACAGGCAGATGCCTCGGTGGGATCGGTGGGAAAAAACTGCTCGGGGGCCTCTTGAAACTCATCGTAGGCCTTAAGCGATGCCTGGTCCCAGCCAGCGGTCGGCAGCACTTTCTTGCTCAGCTGCTTGCGCAGCTCCGAGAGCACAACGCCCGGCTCCACGCGCAGCAAAAATTGGCCTTGTTCATCGCGGCGAAGGCCCAAGTAGCGATTCATACGGGAAGTATTGAGGATATGCCCGCCGTGGGGCACGGCACCGGCGGCAAGGCCGGTTCGGGCGCCCTGAACCGTTACCGGGACACGCTCGGCATGGAGCTTTTTCAAAATGGCGCGGACCTCGTCCTCCGTTGTCGGAAACGAGATGCTCGAGGCCTCGCCCGATGTGCGAGACTCATCGCGACCATACTCTTCGAACTCGTCGGTGAAGGGTTTAATGGTTGCAGACACGCGAACTCCCCCTTTAGCTAACTACAGTGTTTGCAGGGAGATGTTACCGCATCGTTTCGTCGACGTGTTCGAGACCGTCTCCATAATTGGCGTTTTTTACGTTCGTGTAATTCGGTGAGCGGCTGGATTTCCTCGACAGACGATGCTTTTGACACATATCTCCCTGCCGTCGCCGATCGCTCGATTGTCGCTCGAAAAAAGTTGAAGTATTTTTTGCCGCCTTTTATCTGCGAAGACGCCAATCCGTCAAGCATTTGGTCAGAAATTGGTCAAGTAGCGGCTGATACGGTCGGCGTCGACAGCCAAAACCAATAGAAGTTTTGGCCCAGAAGCAGGGAGGTTCCCATGGCATATTACTGGCCCCAGTACGGCATCGCCATCGAAGTCGACGACGATCCCCATCTCCTGCCTTTCGACGAAGAGGCATTCCCCGATACGACGGTCTACCACGTTACCACCGATGTGATCTGCGACCCCGAGTCGTTCTCGGCGCTCGCCCACCACATCGCGCATATCCACGACATCGAGCTCCCTCCCGACTTCGAAGAACTCGTCTACTCGCGCCGCCTGATGCTTCACATGCTCTTTGGAGCGGACCCGTCCACCTTTGCGCGCGTCTATACTGCCAAGGATGCCGCGTGAGCGCGAGGAAGCCGCCCCACTTTGCAGGCCTGGGGCATCGCAAGAAGCTCATCGTTGCCTGCCTGGCCATCGTCTGCGCCCTTGTCGCCGTAGGACTATACACTTGGCAGTCGCGGCCCGTACCCGAGGCGGGCGCTTCGGTTACGACGGCCGAGGGCAAAACGCGCCAGGAAATCCAGGATGAGCTCGACGCCATCGTCCGCGACAACATGATGACGATTTCGGTCGCGCCGGTCGCTCAGCTGCAGGAGGACGGCAAGCTGCGCGTCAACGTGCAAAACGTCCAAGACAATAAATTTCCCCAGCGATTCCGCGTCATCCAAAACGACGAGACCATGTACGAATCCGGTGTGGTCGAGACCGGCAAGACAATCGAGACGTGCCCCGCCGGCGGCATCAAAGAAGGCGAGGCGTACATCGAGATCCAGGCACTCGATGCCAAGACCCTCGACAGCCACGGCAATCCGACACGTGTCAAGGTACGGGTTGAGCAAGCCGAGAACTAGCTTTCCGGCCGACGCAGCACCGCACGCAATTCACCAGCATTCGTCCAATCATCGCGGGGACGGCCCGCGGCGAATAGAAAGGAACGACCATGAACATCACCAGGAACATGAACGGAGCCAGAGCGCTCGTCGTGGGCGCAGGGCTCGCGCTCGCACTCGCAATGGGCGCCGCCCCGACGCCAGCTATGGCGGCCGGGCGCGTTGGAACCACGAAGGTAATGGTCAGGACCGAGATCGACAACGTTGAGTTCAAAGTTCCGACGGTTATTCCCTTCGTCGCCAAGGCCGACGGCACGCTTCAGGGCCCCTCAGAAGACGCGACCACCATCGACAATCATTCGGCCTACGGCATCCATGTCACCAACATGAAGATCGACGCCATGAACACCTGGACCATTGCCGCCGACGCCAAGGCCGGAACCGCGCAGAACTCCATCGACTTTAAGGTCGGCCCCGACGGCGCACTCCAGAACGCCAGCGCCGCAATGCAAGGAACGGGCCTCGATCTTTCCAAGAATGCAGCCTTCGACATGGGCTACCAGGGCATTGCCGGCGGCGCGGACAAAATTAAGCTCAAGACAAGCGGAAACGTCGCCCGCGTCACGCGCGACATCTTCCGCGTAACCGGCGAAGGCGATCAGGTTGCAACGATTACCTGGACGGTCGAGCCCGGTGCGCACACGGCATAAGGCCGTCGCCCTGGCCGCCGCCGTCAGCATCCTAGCGTTTGGGCCAGCCATGGCCTTTGCCCAGCAAGAACAGGCGCAGGCCGCCACGCAAGTGACGGTCGACCTCTCGGAGCTCGACCGCGGCGACCGCGAGGAACCGCTGGCGCAGACAGGCGACAGACGATGGCTCTTGGCAGCAGGCGCCACAGCAGCAGGCGCGGGAACCGCCGGCCTCGGTCTGCACATCAAACGCAGCCAGAAACAAAACACGGACAGGCCGCACTAAATTAGTTAAGGAGACCCCATGGCATCGAAGAACCTTTTGCCCGTCGTCGCACTCTGCGGCGCGCTCGCAACCGGAACGCCTGTCGCCGCTTGGGCGACTCCCGTCATGGCAGACTCCTTACCAGCAGCCCTAAGTTCCGCACCAAATCCGTCGAGCGCCATTGCGTGCAAGCGTTTTTCGATCGCACAGGCCGCAATCTCGACCTCGGGATGCCTTCGTCGTAATACGGACGGCTCGATAGTCGTGGATATCAATCGTTCGAACAAGGCAAACGGCTCCCAGGCGGGGTGCGCCGTCTGCACGTGGCGCTCGGTTGTGCTCGATGCAGATGGCGATCCATGCAATTTAGAGCTGCGCATCGACATCGCTTCGGTCGATGACTCGGCGAACGGAGCGAAGGTCGCCTTCGACGGTACGTTTTTTGAGAAAGGAGGCGGTATATGTCTGGGCTGCGCCGCCGCGAATGCAGACGACACGCAGCCCACCCTCTCATTCACAGCATCGTTGCGGCTGACCAAAGCCGGCACCGATGCCATCGCGGCGGGAGAAGCGTCCCTGCTGTTCTACGCCGTCAGCGCCAAAGACACAGACGCTCATTTCGAGAAGCCAGCCGGATCACTCAGCGTTACACGAGGGATAGAGGCAGGCCCTATTGAAATCGATGCCCACGCGCAAAGCAGGCAACGCATTCTTGCCGACCCGGCGCTTCTCGAAATGGAATGGAACGGATCCGGAGCCATCGGAATTCTCCCCTCCGCGTTTGACGCCAAGACGCTCCCCTCAAACGACGAACCCATTAACGCAACCATACAAGAAGAGGGCGCGGACAAAGAAGCAGATGCGGGCGACACGCCGCCGCCGACAAACGGCATCCCAGCTTCTTTCGAAGCACCGAATGAGCCCGCTACCGATCCAAACGATACCGAGCTCGCGGACAGTCTGGGGCTTGCTGATCCTCAAGAGATAGATGAAGGTAACTGCTGCGTGCTTGCCGCGCTCGACCACACAGAGGTCATCGACGCTGCGAACATCGAAGTTGCCGCCGCCAATCAGCCCGTCCGTAAGTCGGCCATCATCGCATTTCCTGAATCCATCGAAGTCGTCTTTTTGCCATCGGGCGAGGTCGTGGCCCCAACACTGCTCACCTTGTTGGGCGCCAAGAATACTCGAAACGAAATTAAAAAGGTCACAGTTGTCGACCCTGCAACCACCGCCAAGCTGCGTCTATACGCCGTTGCTCCAGACGGAGGCAAGACCTTGGAATTCGATGGTGACACACTCCTAGCCTGGCGACGTCTGGACATTATGCAAGACGTCTCGTACCAGATCGAGCTCGAAGGGTTTGATCGTGCCCGCGATGCCAATATCATTGCCGCGGCTATTGAATCCCCACAGCGGCTTATGACACTGCGCTTTGAATACTATCCCTATGTCCCGACAACCACCTGAGGCTTAAATGCTGCTCGTCGTTGCTAATACCACTTATATAACGTATTAGATGAGTCGCGATGTACCTCGCATTCCACTCTGCTACGATTGCCACGTTGGCATCAATACGGGAGGGCTCATGCCGGGCTTGGGAACAATCATCAACGTTGTGCTTTTGATTGCGGGCGGTCTTTTGGGATTAGCGGGCGGTCGCTTCATTACACCGCGCATCCAAGACACGCTCATGAAAGCATCGGGGCTGTGCGTCCTGTTTATCGGCCTGGGCGGCACCATGCAAAAGATGCTCATCATCGATGGAAAGGCACTAGCGACCACCGGTACCACCATGCTCATCGTCTCGTTCGCCCTCGGCTCGCTCATCGGCGAGGCCGTCAACTTGGAGGCCGCCATCGAGAACCTTGGCGAATGGCTCAAGCGCAAGACTGGCAGTGAGGGCGATAACGGGTTCACCAACGCTTTTGTCTCGACTTCACTTACCGTGTGCATCGGCGCCATGGCCATTGTGGGATCGATCCAGGACGGCCTGCTCGGCGACTGGTCAACGCTTGCCCTCAAGGGCGCACTGGACTGCATCATCGTCTGCACCATGACGGCGTCGCTCGGCCGCGGCTGCATTTTCTCCGCCCTGCCCGTCGCCGTGTTCCAGGGGACGATCACGCTGTTTGCCGGCGCACTCTCCCCCATCATGACCACGGCAGCCCTCGACAGCCTTTCGCTCGTAGGCTCCATGCTCATCTTCTGCGTCGGCGTCAACCTCATCCGTCCTCAGACCTTCCGCACGGCCAATATGCTTCCCTCCGTCGTCATCGCCGTCATCTACGCCCTCCTGTTCTAAATCTATCAACGCAACGGTATCTCGAACACCTGTTTGATGCTGTGCTATGATATGAGGTCACCGTAGCTGCGTTCGAGAGGAGGAGCGGTGGCCGACCAGGACATCAAGATGCTCATCGAGCGCATTATGGCCGAGGCCCGGACCCATCAGTCCGCCCGCTTCTCAAACGAAATCTACGCAGACGAGCCGATTCTCAAAACCGGCCGACAGATGCAGAACTTCCTCCCCGACCAGTACCGCAAAATGCGTGAGATATCGCGTTGGCAAGAAGACCCCGAGGGCGGCGCGGGCCGCTGGCTATCGGAGGCCGAGCTTTTCTACCGCCAAGGCTTGCTGATGGCCGATTTTGAGGACGACTGCCCCTACAACGGCACCTTTAAGTCATACTTTCCCACCTACAACGCCATGAGCGACCGGCAGCTGCGCGGCTACTTTACCTGGCGTGCCCAAGTGCGCCGCGGAACCGTCGAGGAAACGTCTACGTCCTTTGCCTTTCTGTATCTCTATGAGCTGATTTGCGGCATTGGCGTAGATGACCCGCTCGATGGTTTTAACAAGATCAAGGCTTTTTGGGATGTCTATCGCGCCTTCGAGCCCGGCATCGACCGATTTGCACGCGTGTGGCTGCAGGATTACGCCGTGTTCCACGGGCTCGATCCCAAGCTGCTTCGAGACTCTAAAACCGTCATGTTCGATAACGCCCTTATCGAGCTGCGGCGCGCGGCACGAGACCTTGTACCAGCACCGGCACCGTCCGGCCAGACCCCTAAGCGTCGCAAAACCTCCGAGCCCACGCTCCCCCTTCCGCCCGATGAGGTGCGCGAGGAGCGACTCATGGCCGCCATCAACGCCCTCTCCACGTACAACCTAAGTAACTCGCGGCTTGACCGCAGCCACCACCGCGATCTGCGCCACGTGGCGTGCGCCGTGTATGTCCGTATGGCGCGCTACTATGACACGCACCGAAAGACCGGCATCGTGGCGAGCTTATTTGGGGAGGAGACGGCCATGCCCTACACCATGTTTGCCTCGGCCGTATTCTTTGCGCCCGAACGCCACGAGGACTGCGAATACCGCTTGGATCCCATCCATATCTACCGTTGCCAAAACGGCTTTTGGGAATGCATGCGTATCCACGGTAGTAGGCAAAAGAGCAGCAAGCTCGGTGAAATGATGCGCGCCTGCGACCAACGCCTGCGCCTGGCGCTGGACCCCGCCCATCCCCTTAAGGAAGAAAAGGTCCCCAAATATCTGGCCAAGATTATCGATGACGAGATTGTGGCATGGCTTTCGTGGGACGCCGCACACCAGCCCGTCAAGATCGATATCGATCTGAGTCAGCTGGGGCACATTCGGAGCGCCGCTGCGCAAACGCGCGAAGCGCTTTTGATCGACGAGGAACGCGAGGACGGCGCGTCCGCAGAAGCCGAGGCAGCGGACTCAGGGCAACCGGAAGCCGAGCCCGTAACCGACGCGATTGTCGAGGCGGTCGAGGCACCCATTCGGCAGGACTTGACCGACGAGCCGACCATATCCACCAAACAGTTTGGTGTCGTGGCACCGCTTCTCGCGCCGACGCCCGCGTTCGCAGCTGCTGCGCCCGCTGAAGCCACAAACGAACTCGCGCCCGCCGCAGATGCCTTCCTTCGCGCACTGCTCGAGCAAAACGCAGCGCAAGCGACATCGGCAGTGGCACACTCGGGACAGAGCGAGGACATGCTCGTCGATAGCATCAACGAGGCGCTCTTTGACCTGGTGGGTGACACCGTAATTGAATTTAGCGCGGCAGGGCCGCAGATTATCGAGGACTACAAAGCAGACGTGAGAGGATACCTAGACCATGAGTGATACCGCATCCGCAGCACCCCGCGTGCCCAAGCGCGTCGCTGCCGTCATTCTCAACTCGCTCAAGGGCGGCGTGGTCCCGCGCATCGGCCTTCCCTACATTACCGTAGGGCGCGAGGTCGAGATCCGCGCCCTGCTCACCGATCTGAGTCTCATCGCCGACGGTGGGGCGAGCTTCCGCTTCCTGGTCGGTCGCTACGGCGCCGGCAAGAGCTTTTTGCTCCAAACCATCCGAACGCATGCCATGGGCGAGGGATTCGTCGTCGCCGATGCCGACCTGTCGCCCGAGCGCCGCCTGCAGGGCGGTCAGGGACAGGGCCTTGCCACCTACCGTGAGCTCATCCGCAACATATCGACTAAAACGCGCCCCGAGGGCGGTGCGCTCAACCTTATCCTGGATCGCTGGGTCGCCTCGTGTGCCGATGTCGACGAGTCGGTCGTCAATGCCCAACTGGCCCCGCTCGAGGAGATGGTCCACGGCTTCGACTTCACCCGCATGCTTCGCCGCTATCGCACGGCCGTATCCGAGGGCGACGAGGAAGCCATGAGCCGCGTGACCAAATGGATCCGCGGCGAATACCGTACCAAGAGCGAGGCTCGCGCCGAGCTGGGCTCCTCGACCATCATCAGCGATGACGACTGGTACGACTACGTTAAGCTCATTGCGCGCTTTTTGGTCTGCAGCGGCTACAAGGGCATGCTGGTGCTCATCGACGAGCTCGTGAATCTGTATAAGATTCCCAACGCCATCACACGCCAATATAACTACGAGAAGATCCTGACCATGTACAACGACACGCTCCAGGGCAAGGCGCAGTACCTGGGCATGATCATGGGTGGCACGCCAACCTCCATCGAAGACCGCCGCCGCGGCGTGTTCTCCTACGAGGCTCTGCGCAGCCGACTCGCTCAGGGTCGCTTTGCGCGCGAGGACCTTAAGGACATGCTCGCGCCCATCATCCGTCTGCAGCCACTCACCTACGAGGAGCTGCTGGTGCTGATCGAAAAACTCATGCAGATCCATGCCGGCTACTTTGGCTGGACGCCCACGCTGACCGAGAACGACTTGGTGAACTTCCTCAAGATTGAGTTTGGCCGCGTGGGGGCCGACACGCATCTGACGCCCCGCGAGGTCATCCGCGACTTTATCGAGCTGCTCGACATCCTATGCCAAAACCCCGACGCCAACGTGGCCGAGCTGCTGCAAAGCGTCGGCGGCGACGCGCTGGCGCCGGCAACCGCAACAGGCGACACCGATACCGCAGGCGGCGACCGCAACTTCGCCGAATTCACCATCTAACCTGCCAAAAAGGGACAGGTTTATTTTGGCAGGCTCTATCTGGGCAAACGTTGAAGCAGTAATGCAGCAAGCTACTGCCCGCCGCGTTGAGAGATTCGCTTTTGAAAGGAGGCCTCGTGAACGCCTTTGAACGCTACGCCCCGTTTATCCAAGACTTCATCTACTCCCACGATTGGGAGAGCCTGCGCTCCATTCAGGTTGCGGCGGCAGATGCCATCTTTAGCACACAAGACAATGTACTCCTGACGGCATCCACAGCTTCCGGCAAAACCGAAGCGGCCTTCTTTCCCATCCTGACCGAGTTTTGGGAGAGGCCGCCCGTGAGCGTGGGCGCCCTCTACATCGGCCCCCTCAAAGCGCTCATCAATGATCAGTTCGTCCGCCTCAACGACCTCTGCGAAGAGGCCGATATCCCCGTCTGGCACTGGCATGGCGATGTCTCGCAGTCGCACAAGGCTAAGCTCATCAAAAAGCCGAGCGGCATCTTACAGATTACGCCCGAGTCGCTCGAGGCGCTCTTAATCCATAAGCACATGGCGATCCCGCGCATGTTCTGCGACCTGCGCTACGTCGTCATCGACGAGGTTCATTCGCTCATGCGCGGCGACCGCGGCGGGCAGACGCTCTGTCTTATCGAGCGCCTCTCGCGCATGGCAGGCGTGCAGCCCCGCCGCATTGGCCTTTCGGCCACCATCGGGGACCCGGAACGCACGGGTGCTTTTCTCTCACAGGGAACGGGGCGCGACTGCGTTATCCCCCGCTTTGAAGAACCGCGTCGCGTGTGGCGTATCTCCATGGAGCACTTCTACAACTCGGGTCCCCAGGCACAGCAGCGGGGATTCGAGAGCATGGGTCCCCAAGAGGCCGAAGTGCTTGCGTGCGAGCGCATTGAGGCAGCGGCACCCGCGGCACTGCCCGCATCCGGACAAGACATGCGCCACAGCGGACAGCTTACACAAGAGGAACGCCGTCAACGTCGCGAGCAGGCGCGGGGCAAGGCCGCTCCCAAAGACCGTCGCACTTCCTCGGCCCCCGAGGGCGAAGTCGACATCCCACGAGCGACCGAGCAGGCGCTTCTCAACCCCACCGACACGGCGCCCGACAACGCCGACCCCGGTATGGGCTATATCTTTGAGCATACGCGCGGCCGCAAGTGCCTGGTCTTTGCCAACTCGCGCGAGGAGGCAGAGGCCGTGTGCTCCATGCTGCGCAGCTACTGCGAAAGTCGACACGAGCCCGACCGCTTTCTAATCCATCACGGCAATCTTTCGGCATCGCTGCGCGAGACGGCAGAGGAGCTCATGCGCGACGAGGAGCAGGCGCAGACAACCGTCACCACCTCTACGCTGGAGCTCGGTATCGATATCGGCCGCCTGGAGCGCGCCTTCCAGATTGACGCGCCGTTTACCGTCAGCTCCTTTTTGCAGCGCATGGGGCGCACAGGCCGTCGCGACCTTCCTCCCGAGATGTGGTTTGTCATGCGCGAGGAAGAACCCGAGCCGCGCACGATGATGCCCGAAACCATTCCCTGGAAGCTCCTGCAGGGTATCGCGCTCGTACAACTCTATCGCGAGGAAAAGTGGGTCGAGCCGCCCGAGCTCGATCGACTCCCCTACAGCCTGCTCTATCACCAGACTATGTCGACCCTCGCCAGCACCGGCGAGCTCACGCCGGCCGAACTTGCCCAGCGCGTGCTCACGCTCAGCTATTTCCATCGCGTCTCGGCCGATGACTATCGCGTGCTGCTGCGCCACCTCATCAAGATCGACCATATCCAGGTCACCGAGGGCGGTGGGCTCATTGTGGGTCTCGCGGGCGAGCGCATCATCAACAACTTTAAGTTCTACGCCGTGTTCCAGGAAAACGAGGAGTTCACCGTTCGCAGCGAGTCGGCCGAGTTGGGCACAATCGTCAATCCCCCACCGCCCGGCGAGCGCATCGCCATCGCCGGACACTGCTGGATTGTCGAGGAAGTGGACTGGAAGCGTCATACCGTCTTTGCCACGCAGGTCAAGGGCCGTGTGCCGGCCTACTTTGGCGACTGCCCCGGTGACATCAATACACACGTACTCGAACGCATGCGCAAGGCGCTCAACGAGCATGCGGCATATCCGTATCTCATGGGCAACGCACGGGCACGTCTTGCACAGGCTCGCCATACGGCCGAGATTTCGGGCGCGGGGACCAAGCCACTCATCAACCTGGGTGGCGACACCTGGGTGCTCTTCCCCTGGCTGGGCAGCTACGCCTTTTTGGCGCTCGAACGCATGCTCAAGATTAAGTGTGCCGCGGAGCTGGGCCTTCGCGGACTCGACCCGTCACGTCCGTACTTTATGCAGTTTAAGATGAAGGCCGACGAGGAGACGTTCTTTGAGGTGCTCGCCGCCGAGGCCGAGAAGGACTTCGATCCCATCGAGCTCGTCTATCCCGGCGAGGTGCCTTATTTTGATCGTTACGATGAGTTCGTTCCCGAAGAGCTCGTGCGCAAGGGCTTTGCCGAAGGCGTGCTCGACATCGAAGGCATGAAGCAGCGCGTTCTCGGCTGGCGCGACCACGCCTAAGACCAGTCTTTTTGGGACGGGGAAACTTATTTGTCGTGAAGGACGGTGCCGAGGAAGTCGGTGTCGAAGGGCACGGCTTCGGCAAAGGCGTAGTTGCCGTCGCTGGCGATGAGCAGGTAGTTTTCCTCGCCGCCAAACTTCGCATCGCCACATGGGACCACCCAGGCGTGGACGAATACCTCGAGTGCCGTGGCAGCGCAGTCGCGCAGGAACGTCACATCGCTCCCCTCGTTTGCGCTCACGATATTGGCCACGTAGATACCCCCGGGGTTCAGGCCGCCCCGCACCAGGCGCAGCGCTTCAACGGTCGCCAGCTCGCGCACGGGCTCGGCACCGCCAAAGCAATCGCTCACGACCACGTCGTAGCGACGATGGCCCACGCTCGTCACACCCAGATACGAGCGAGCCTCAGCGGTTATCACCCGCAGGCGATCGCCCGCCGCGCGCTCCAGCTCGTCTAGGTAAAACCAGCGGCGCGCCAGGCGCGTAATCTCTCCGTCATACTCGATGACGTCCATGCGCAAGCCCTCGTGCGACATCAGGGCGAATTTAGGATAGGCAAACCCGCCGCCGCCCAGCATCAGCATGCGGTCGATACCGTGACCATAAGCGTCGCGCATCGCATCCTCGGCCTCAAACACGTCGTCAAACGCGCGATAGTACGCAAAGACGGGCTCTGCCCAGCGCTCGCCAACGTAACTCGCGCTTTGGTAGACGCCGCCTTGCACCAATACGCGGACTTCGTCGCCGCCCTCGTCGTGCACGCGTTTCACACGCGCCAACCCATTGCGGGTTCGCGCAACCTGCAGACAGGCAGCACGAACAGCGACAGCGGCCGCACCAAGCGCCGCGGCTCCCAGAGCAACGCCGGCAACGACGCCGGCAGAAACACTCGGCTTGTTCATCTAGAGCTCCTTTTGCAGATAAAGACCATGGTCATAAAATCCAAGATGGCGATAGTACTCGCGCGTACCGATCGCGCTGATCACGTTGATGCGCGCATAGCCGGCATCCCGGGCAATCTCGCACGCACGCTCTACGAGCAAACGCCCCAACCCGTGATGCTGCGGCGCCTGGCCCTGGTCGCCCACGCGTGCCGCCATGCCATACACGTGCACCTCGCGAATCATCGCCTCGTCCGGCGACGTCGGCAACTCGTCCGCATGCGCGGCAACAAACGAATGGTCGGGCAGCGACAACCGCAAAAAGCCCGCGATCTTGCCCTGCGGCGTCACCCACTGCAAAAAGCACTCGTGCGTCACCGGCGTCTCGTACGCCACCTCCTCATCAAGAGATAGCTCATCCAAGTCGGCACCCGCCGTGCTGATCTCGCGATAGCGAATCTCGCGCACCGTCGCACCGTCACCCCGAGCGGCCAAGCGGTTTTCGACGAGCTGACGCAGGTTGGGTTTCTTGTTGCCCACCATGATGTCGTCGGAACTAAAGTCGCGGATCATGCGACTGATGCGGCAGAACGCCGGCGTCACCACGATGTCGTCGGCCAGCACATCGAGCAGCTCTTCCTCGGTATAGGGACGCCACTCGCCGCGCTCGTAGCAGCCCACCAGACGCGAGCCCTCGATGAGCGCACACGGGTAAACCTTGACCTCGTCGGGCATAAAGGCCCCTTCGGTCATAAAGCGTTCGTAGTCGCGCTTGTCCCCCTCGGGCGTGGCGCCCAGCAAGTTAAGCATAAAATGCGCGTGGATCTTAAAGCCAAACAGGCGTGCAAGCGAAAACGCCCGCTCGATCTGCGCCACCGAAATACGACGCTCGTTGATATCGAGCAAATGTTGGTCGAGACTCTGAATACCCATCTGGATCTTGGTGCAGCCCAGGCGGCGGATGAGCGTAAGCGCCTGCGGCGTTACGGCATCGGGGCGCGTCTCGATAACGAGCCCCACCACGCGATGCTTCGCCGTCTCGTTGATGCGCTGCTGACGCTCAAGTTCCTCCATCGTTGCCGTCTGCCACTTGGCAACCTCGCCCCACGGCGTACCAGGGCCGTACAGACGACGCACCGCGCGGTTGTAGCCGCCCACGGCAGCATCCACACGCTCCTGCTCGTCGGCAACGCCAGCAGCAAGCTCAGCCTCGTCTGTCGCAATGCCGGCAACCCGATAGCGCTCGCGGCGCTCTGTTACCACCGGCGGCAGCGCATCGGCGGGAGCGTCATCGAGCAGGCGCCCCGCCTCGGCACGGCTGATGCCCGGACGCGCCAGCATGGGGTTGGCCGCCACGCCGGCGACGGCATCGTCATTGAGCGCACGGAAAAGCTCCGACATAAACCACGTCTGATACCCTTGCGGATAGTCGCTCCAGGTGCCACCGAGCACGATGAGCTCAATCTTATCGGTTGCGTGCCCCATCTGCGAAAGCGCGGTCAGACGAGCGCTCACCTGCAGATACGGGTCAAAGCAATTTTGCTCCGCACGGGCGCACGCCGGCTCGGCGTGCAGGTAGCTTTTGGGCATGCGCAGATCGTTGGGACAAAACAGGCAATCGCCCGAGCATGGCCAGGGCTTGGTGATAACGGTAATGGTCGCCACGCCCGAAGCCGTGCGACGAGGCTTCATACGCAGCACCTGCAGCAGTCGACGTTCCAGCTCGGCATCGACATTCCACCCAGCCCAACGAGCCGGCTCCTCACGTTTTACCCGCTGGTAGAACGGCAGCAGACGGCGCTTGGCCAAATCGCGTTTGTCGGCACCCTCACGGCGCGCCTCGGCATGTATCAGTTTGACGAGCGCTTTGTCGTCCACGGTCTCGCCGCGACGCAGAGCCTCGAGTATGTTCAAGATAATCTGTTCCATGACCCCATTGTAAAGGCAAAGGCGCCGGAGCCCGTCACGGCTCCGGCGCCTCCATCAAACAGCGCAGCTATGGTATATAAGTCTTCGATAACCGCCCGTCACTCTGAATCAAATGACATGTCGCCCGAACCGACCTCAAAACGATACGTAGCAGACTTATCGCCGTTATCGAATTCAAGATTCAAAATGGTCTCGCCGTCGTAGCCAAGCGGAAGGAAATCACTCTCGAAGTCGCCGCTGCCCAAGGTAAGGCTCGCCTTAAAGCCCGTCGAGTTCGGAACCATCATCTCCACATCGCCCGAGCCCACACTCACGTCCATCGACTTCGCGGGGGCCTGGTAGAGCTCGAACGTCACATCGCCCGAACCGACCTCAGCACTGAGCGCATCAGTCACGCTGCCCGCAAACTCTACATCTCCCGCACCCAGGAAAAGGTCGAAACCATCACAGGTGACACCGGCAATCTGCAGATCACCCGAGCCCACGTGCGCGTTGACTCCCTTCAGATGTTCGGCAACACGGCGCGGCAGCTCGACCGTAACTGAGCGATCGATTGCCTTACCGTCATCACTTCCAAACTGGGAAACCTTGAGCGTCGAGTCCTCGACGGATGCGATGTTCTGCGTCGCGGCCTTGGAGGCATCCATACCATTGGCAACGCGTCCCCGCTCGATAACGCGAGCCTTGTTACCATCAATAACCTTGACGTCCACCGTAGCCGCATCGATATCGAAATCGAGGTAGCGAAACTCATCGGCATCAAAGGTCGTACACGAAAGCTGCTGAGTCCGAGCGGAATAGTTACCGCCATCGTTCATAAAATCGTCGTCATCAACCACATCGTCCATACCGGACAAGCCGGGTATAACATCGTCGAGATCCCACGGGCCATCAAAATGAATCAAAGTCCGCGAAACGCCAAAAACAAGCCCGATAATCAGTACAAACGCTCCGATGCCGACGCCCAGGCGCAGCTTGGATTCATGCGAAAGCTTCATCATTCGTCACCTTCTTTGGCACATGGCTCAGCGGTGGCCGCGGTAGCCACGTCAGCATCAGGTTCCGCAGAAGTATCCTTCCCCTGGGCCCTGACCGCCACCGGTGCCGGACCAACCTGAATATCCCCGCGCGCCCAATCGCCATCGAGTGCACGCGCCACCCAGTGATAGATGGGAATCGTGAAGAAGATCAGCGCAGCAAAGGGGCCGGCACCAAACAGGAACATCAGTAAAAAGAACAGCAGCCAGCACACGGCCCAATACGGGAATGACTGGAACGGACCCTTCACCGGAGTCGGACCAGCCGCACCGGTACCCGTCACCTGAGCCGTCGCCGCATTGGCAGCCTGCGCACTCCAGCTTGCCGCCTGCGCCGCCTTGGCTGCCGCGTCACTTGCCTGCGTTGCCGCCTCGGTGGCGCGCGCCGCCGCCTCATGGGTGCGGGCGCGCTCTGCCGCCTCGGCCTCGCGCTGACGAGCGCGGTCCTCGTTCTCAAACTCGATATCGTCCTCAATCTCATCGCTCGGATTGAGCAGCTCGTCCAGACTCACACCATAGAGCTTGGCGAGCGAGATCAGGTTCTCGGTATCGGGCGAGCTCTCCGCACGCTCCCATTTACTAACCGCCTGGCGCGACAGCCCCAGCTTTCGCGCCAGCCCTTCTTGGCTAAAGCCCTTGCTGCGGCGAAGGTCGGCGAGCCGCTGCGCAGTTTCTACATTCATGGTTCCTCCTATGTGATGCCAGCCGTGCCGCCGGACCGTTTTTGTTCTTAAGGCGCCTTGCACAGTTAAAAATCTATCCGCCACCGCCAAAAGCATGCCACCTATTCTAGTGAGATTTTTGACAACTGGCGGTTGCGGGCACATATGAGCTGCGGAAATGTGTCCAAACAAAGCAATGAGCCGCAGCTCGGTTGTCCCCGTTGCGGCGTTAACGGTAGTATGGTCATACTGTTTATTCCGCACCGCCAACGGAGGGAGTTCCGCGCCGTGAACCGCGATTTCGCCTCATCGCTCATCCAGCTCAACAACACGTTCTATCGCGAGCACTCCGCCTCCTTTTCCGATACGCGCCAGGCCCCGTGGCCCGGCTGGGTGCGCACCATGGACATCGCGCTCGAACAGCTCGACGTCGCCACGATCGAGCATCCCGTCCGCGTCTTCGATCTCGCCTGCGGCAATATGCGATTCGAAAACTTTGCCGCCGGCGGCGCACTTGCCGCCAAGGGCGTCGACGGCGCAAACCCCTCGGCAGATGCCAGCTGCCCGTTTGAGTTCTATGGCGTCGACTCGTGTCAAGACCTGGCCATCGATGCACATGGCCACGCGCTGCGCATTCCCAACCTGCACTTCCAGGAACTCGACGTGCTCGACGCCCTTATGAAGCTCAACCCCGCCGAAACACCCGACGTGCTTTTCGACGCCCCGCTCGCCGACATCTCGGTCTGCTTTGGCTTTATGCACCACGTGCCGTCGTGCGAGTACCGCGTACGCGTGCTCGACGCCCTGGTGCGTCAGACGCGCCCAGGTGGCATCATCGCCATCAGCTTTTGGGAGTTTATGAACGACGAGCGCATGGCGCGCAAGGCCGTTCGAGCCGAAGCCCGCGCCGAGCTCACCCCGCCGTTTGAGGGTTACGATTCCGCGCAGTTTGAAGCCGGCGACCACCTCATTGGCTGGCAAAACGACCGCCACGCCTACCGCTATTGCCATCACTTTGACGATCAGCAGATCACCGACCTGGTGCGCGGCGTCCGTACGTTCTACAAAAGCGGCGAGGTCCCCGTGCGCGAGCTTGAGCGTTTCCATGCCGACGGTCGCAGCGGCGAGCTCAACCGTTATGTGATCCTCAAGCGCCTGTAGGCATCGACGACTCGCCGCCGAGCCGTGCCGCGTCTTTCGGGCAAACTATGCCCACCCTTTTCAACCCATTGACGGAACGCGCAGCTATGCGTTCCATATTTATGACCAAGGAGCCTCATGGGAGCCGTCCACGTTCGCACGCCTAAGAACTTTGTGCTCGAGGAGCGCCTGGAGCGCTACGCCGATGCGATTGAGACGAACCCCGAGGCCTATGTCGGAGATTGGCGTGAAGTCTGTGCGCCAGTTGGCAGCAAGCCATTCGAACACCTTCACCTGGATCTTGGCTGCGGCAAGGGAACGTACCTTGTAGAGCGCGCGGCCCACGAGCCAAACACGCTCTTTATCGGCATGGACCAAGAGCCCATCTGCATCGCCTATGCCGCACAGAAAATCTGCGAGCATGAACTGACCAACGCACTCGTTCTGCCTCGAGGCGCCGCATCGCTGCCGCAGCTATTTGCCACAGGCGAGCTCGATGCCATCACCATCAACTTTCCCACGCCTCAGCCCAAGGCCAAGTACGCCAAAAAGCGCCTCGTCCATGTCGACCATCTGATGCTCTATCGCCCGCTCTTTGCAGCCGGCGCCACCGTAACGCTGCGAACCGACAGCAAACCGTTGCGCGATTACGCCCTGGGACAGTTTGCCGCAGCCGGCTACGATACGCTTTGGGTAAGTGACGACGTCCGCCGCGACCATCCCGAGCATCCCGAGACCGAATATGAATGCCGCACGCGCGAGATGGGTGCCGTCGTCTATGGCATTTGCGCCACACCCGACGCGCGGCCTAGCGATGAACAGCTCGCGGCGGGCCACGAGCAGGAGCAAAGCCTTGCCTGCTACCTGCCCGAAAACCTCGATGCGCTCACCTATGTACCTCTGGGCATGGAAGAGGCCGTCGAGAACTTTAGAAACCGCGCCCGCAAAGGCAAGAAGCGCCTGCCGCAGGAGTCCTAGGGGCTTCTGATGGTCGCGGCGTCGGCAAACAAGTGAAAATAGGCGTCAGCGAACGACCCTCAAACCTAAGTGAGTAGACTTTTTTGCAATAGCCAAGCACAACCCGCGTAGCGAAAAATAAAACCGCAGGTAGAGCCCTTGTGCAAAAGCCATGTACTCGCGACATCGCAAAAAGTCTACTCACTTAGCTGGCAACCGCACCAAACGGCCGGGCAGAACGCCCATTTCCTGCATTTTCTCGCGCGCTGGCACCCCGCGCCGCCGCTACGCCATAATAGTTGGCGGACAATCGCGAGAGAAAGCAAACACATGGCACAGACCACGACAGATACCGCCGCCAGCACCGTCTCCGGCGCCGGCGCCGCCAGCTCATTCTCGGGCGGCACGGGAACCGAAGCCGAGTTCGGCTCGCTCGGCGCGCTCTCCCCCACCTGGTGGGAGCCCGAGGACGGCAGCGAGCCCGAGCCATGGCTCACGCCCGATCAGGCCTTCGAACGCTTCTTTGAATGGACGAGCGATCGCGGTATTGAGCTGTGGGACCACCAGGAAGAGGCCCTCATGGATCTAGCCGCCGGTGACCATGTCATTTTGGGAACACCGACCGGATCGGGCAAGTCGCTTGTCGCGCTGGGCATGCTCTTTATGGGCATGGCGCAGGGCAAACGTTGCTATTACACAGCCCCTATCAAGGCCTTGGTCAGTGAAAAGTTCTTCGATCTGGTACAGGTGCTCGGCCGCGATAACGTCGGCATGATCACCGGCGATACGCATATCAACACCAAGGCACCCGTCATCTGCTGCACGGCCGAAATCCTCGCCAACGATGCGCTACGCGAGGGCGAGGACGCCGATGTGGGCTGCGTAGCCATGGACGAGTTCCACTACTTTGCCGACCCCGACCGCGGCTGGGCCTGGCAGGTACCGCTGCTCACCCTGCCCCACACGCAGTTTATGCTCATGAGCGCCACACTCGGCGATGTCACTGCCATCGCCGCCTCACTCGAGGAGCACACCGGCGCTGCTTGCGACTTGGTCATCGATGCCCCGCGTCCTGTTCCGCTGAGCTACGACTATGTGACGACCTCCCTCGAGGGCACGGTCGAGCTCGCCATGCGCCGCGGCGAGGCCCCGCTCTATATCGTGCACTTTAGCCAGGATGCCGCCCTTGCAACGGCACAGTCGCTCGCCAATTTTGGCATCGCTAGTAAGGAGCAACGCGAGGCCATTAAGGAAGCTGCCAAAGGCACGAGCTTCTCGACGGCCTTTGGCAAGATTCTCAAGCGCCTGCTTGGATGCGGCGTCGGCGTGCACCATGCTGGCATGTTGCCGCGCTATCGCCTGCTGGTCGAGCGCCTGGCGCAGCAGGGCCTGCTGCCCGTCATCTGCGGCACCGATACGCTCGGCGTCGGCATCAACGTACCCATCCACACCGTGGTGCTCACCGCGCTCACCAAGTTCGATGGCTACAAGATGCGTCGTCTGCGCGCCCGCGAGTTCCACCAGATTGCCGGTCGCGCCGGCCGCTCGGGCTTTGATACCGAGGGCATGGTGATTGCCGAGGCACCCGAGCACGAGATCGAGAATGCCAAGCTTATGGCCAAAGCGGGCGACGACCCCAAAAAGCTCCGTAAGATTAAAAAGAAAAAGGCCCCCGAGGGCTTTGTCACCTGGAACAAGCAAACCTTTGAGCGCCTGATCGAGACGCAGCCCGAGACGCTCAAGCCGCGCCTGCGCATCACACACTCCATGGTGATTAGCGTGGTCGAGCAGGGCGGCGATGCCCGAGCCCGCGTACACGACCTCATCGAGACGAGCTTACAGACCCCCGAAGAAAAGGCCAAGCTCGAAGTTCGCGCCGACGAAATCTTCGCCACACTCATCGATTCCGGCGTCGTCGTTCGCACCGAGGTGCCGCCCGCACCTGACGCCCCGGCTGACGCCGCACCAGACACCGACTACGCGCTGACGGTCGATCTGCCCGAGGACTTCGCACTCGATCAGCCGCTCTCGCCGTTCTTGCTTGCCGCGTTGGAGCTGCTCGACCCCGAGAGCGAGACCTATACCATGGATCTTATCTCGATGGTCGAGGCAACGCTCGAGGATCCCAAGCAGGTGCTGCGCGCACAGGAGCGCGCCGCGCGCGACCGCGCGATGGCCGAAATGAAGGCTGACGGCGTCGAGTATGAGGAGCGCTTGGAGCACATCCAAGACGTCACGTATGAAAAGCCGCTCGAGGATTTGCTCGACGCCGCTTTTGACAAGTACTGCCAGGAAGTGCCCTGGGCAAACGACTACCAGCTCTCTCCCAAGAGCGTCCTGCGCGACATGCTGGAAAGCGCGAGCGATTTTAAGGGTTACATTCAAAAGCTCGGCATCGCCCGCTCCGAGGGCATTTTGCTTCGCTACCTGGCAGAGGCCTACCGTTCGCTCGACCGTACCGTGCCCATCGAGAAGCGCGACGAGCGCCTACGCGACATTATCTCGTGGCTGGGCTTTGTGGTGCGCTCGGTGGACTCGAGCCTGGTGGACGAGTGGGAGAACGCCGGCAACCCGGCAGCCCTCGACGCCGCGCCGCCGCAGGGCATCGACGAGGTCGTGGCGGACCGCCGCGGCTGCACGTTGTTGGTGCGCAACGCGCTCTTCCGCCGCGTGACCCTTGCCGCCCGCGAGCACGTTCGCGACCTGGGCGAACTCGACGAGGACTGGGGCATGAGCGAGATCCGCTGGCAAAAAGCACTCGACGCTTACCACGAGCAGCACGAGGAAATCCTCACCGACAGAGATGCCCGCAGCGCCGCGATGTTTTCCATTGACGAGTCCGACGAGAAGACCGCGCACGTATGGCACGTGCACCAGATCTTTGCCGACGAGGATGGCGACCACGATTTTGGCATCATGGGCGATGTCGATCTGGACGCCACGCAAGACGGCGGCGAGGTCATCTTCAAAAACTACCGCGTCGGCTTTATCGAGGACCTGCTCGAGGACTAGCCGAACATACTGGAACGAAACGAAGCGGGGCCGCTGGCAACATCGCCAGCGGCCCCGCTTTTGCGCTATACGCTATGCCTTACTCGGCACCCTCGACCTCATACGAATCCGCCTCGGCTGGCTCATCGTTTGTCTCTGTCGCAGCCCCGCGCGCCTCGTCAAACGCGGCCTTCATGGTCTTGTTGCCCCACGTGAGCTTGCGAATGGTAAGATCGTCCGCCTTCTTGTTGGCTAGGCGCAGATTGTTCTCGGAGGACAGCAACGCCTCCTTGGTTTTCTGCAGGTGGCTAATCGTCTTGTCGATCTCATCGATCGCCGTTTGGAACTTGCGGATCGCGATCTCGTAGTTGCGACCGAAATCATTCTTGAACTTTTCCATCTTGGCTTCGAAGTTCGTGACGTCGATATTCTGCTGCTTGTACTCCGCTAGCTCCTGCTTATAGCGCAGCGAACCCATGGCGGCGTTGCGCAGCAGCGTAATCATGGGAATGAAAAACTGCGGACGGATCACGTACATCTTCTCGTAGCGATAGCTCACGTCGACTATCCCTACGTTATAGAGCTCGCTCTCGGGCTCCAGCAGGGTGCAGAGCACCGCGTACTCACAACCTTTCTGGCGACGATCGTGATCGAGTTTCTTAAAGAAGTCCTCGTTTTTGTGCTTGGTCGCAGTCTCGTCGTTCTCGTTTTTCATCTCGAACATAATCGAAATGACCTCGTTGCCGCTCGCGTCGCACTCGCGGAAGATAAAGTCGCCCTTGGTACCCTCGGACGCATCGTTATCTTTCTCGAAGTACGCGTTAGGAAACGCCGTCATGCGCAGACGGTTAAACTCGGTCTCGCAGTGCTGCTCGAGCGACTCGCCCACCATCTTGGTGGACAGGCGGACCTTCATGTCCTTAAGGCGCTCAATCTCTTCATCCTTGTAGCGAATCAGGTCATCGCTCGCGCGCTTGGCCTGCGCAAGCTCGAGCTCGTGTGCCGCCTTGGCTTGCTCCTCGCGAGAATCGCGCACCGCCAGCTCGCTCGTCAGCTTGGCACGTGCCTCATCGCGCTCTCGTTCCGCCGCGGCGACCGCCTCTGACAGGTTCATTTTTGCCATCAGTTCCTGCTCGCGCAGCTGGGCACGCAGGCCCTCGGCCTCTTGCTCGGACTGAGCCTTTGCGGCGGAAAACTTCTCTTGCACCTTCGCGCGATAGTCAGCAAGCGCGCGCTCGGCCTCGCTGCGAGCGGCATCGAGCTCACGCTGCGACTCTGCCGCGGCAGCGGCAAGCGCCATCTCCTGGGCCTTGTCCGCCGCGGCAAGCCTGGCCTGCAGCTCGGCAATCTGAGCGTCGCGTGCAGCTAAATCGTTTTGAGCAGCGTTGCGCGCCGCCGACTCGGCAAGCTTTGCTTCGTCATCTTTGCGCCCAAGCTGCGCACGCAGGCTATCAATCTCACGCTGGAGTTCGGCATTCTCTTTTTGAGCATTGGCTCGTGCCTCAACCGCCGCGCGCTGGCTTGCACTCTCGCGCTCTGCGGCAGCGCCCTCGAGCTTAGCGCGCAGCTCGGCAAGCTCAGCATCGCGCTTGGCAACCTCTTGCGCCAGTTTCTGATCCGCAGTGTTCTTCTGCTCGACAAGCTGGGCATTGCGCTGAGACTCTGCCTGTTGCAAGGCAGCCGTCGAACGCGAGCGCTCAAGCTCCAGCGCCTGCTCACCCTCACGCTGGACTGCCTTCACACGCTCATCCAGGTCGCGCGAGAACTCGGCATCGCGCACCTGCTTGACGATATCCGCATAGCCGGATGCATCGACCTTAAAAACTTCGCCGCAATGCGGGCACTTAATCTCGTTCATAGCAGCTCCTCGATGGACGCAAATTTCAACCGACTACACTCTACCGCGCCGCACGGACAAAAAAGGCGCCGCCGCCATAATGGCAACGGCGCCAAAACCACCACAAAGCCACCTGCCCCCCCTTGTGGTGGTTTGAGGGCTACAGCCTAAAGAAGCTAAGAATCTGATCGCGGCTTACGGGCTTGTAATCGTTGGCATCGAGACCGACATCGTAGCGAAAGATAGGGCGCTCGCGATCGCGGTTGCGCGCGTTGGTGCGGTCTCCCCTGCTGTGGATATGCCCGTGCAGCATGATGGCGCCACGCGCCTTGCCATTCCAGCTGAGCATGGGGTAATGGCTCAACACCAGGCGATGGCCCTTGGCATAGCCGGGAGCAATCTCCAGGTAATCACGCACGTCTTCCCAGATTTGGGGCGCAGCTGGATCTTCCCAGTCACCGTCATGGTTGCCACGGATGAGCGTTACGTTCTGACATTCGATGCGCTCGCGCAGGCGCACAGCATCCGCCAGGGGCAAACGATAGGTAAAGTCTCCCAAGATATAGAGACGGTCGTCCGCCGCCACGCACTCATTCACGGCATCGATGACCTTGCGGTTCATCTCCTCGACCGAGCCAAATGGCCGGTCCATGTCGTGCAGGATATTCGTGTCGCCCAGGTGCAGGTCGGCGGTAAACCACATCATCGTCTCTGTCCTCATTTCGCAACGTGTTCAACTCGTGCTAAGTATACAGACGCAGCGATGCGGCGGTTATCCAAAGAGCCCGCCGAACAGTCCGCGGCGGCGCTTGTCTTGCTTTTTCGAAGCGTCACCCTGAGTTTTCTTGTCCTGCCGCTTCTTACGGTCCTGCTCCAGCTCATCATCGTCGAGCAGCATATCCCACTCAAACGGGTCATCCGTCAGATCGAACAGGCCATCGTCATCAAACATGGCAGCCTCCCTTACCGACTAGCGAGCATCCACCACGTAGAGGCCAACGCGCACCTGGTGCCACGGGCTACGCTCGGGGGCAACCTGCTGCACGCGCGCCTCAAATACACCCTCGTGTCCATAATGCATCATCACGGATAGCGGGCCGACCCCGTTTCCCGGAACATAGCCGAGCTTGGTGTTGCCGAAGTAGATCGCAACCGCCTCGGGATCATGAGGGTTATCGCGCTCGGCACACAGTTTCAGCTTATCGCCAACCTTAAGATCGCCCAGGACCAAGGCACCGTCGGCATACTGAAATCCCGCGATGTGAAACGACAGAAGAACACGTGAAGGCTCGTACATAGCAACTCCCCTAACGGCCGGATAAACCGGTGTTTAACCTTATTGAGAAGTCTACGGGTCCGTGCGGACACAAATACATCCTGTCTGCGTCCTTCAATCGTTTGCCTCAACGCTTGCGCGACAGAACGCTTGCAGATAAGATAGGAACACGGATGGCACCCGTTGCCGCGGGTCTTGCCAACTCCGATACACGTTTTCATCGTGAGAAGTGGCCGTCTTCGCTTACGCGGGGGCGGCTATTTCATTCGGCCGATAAACAGACCGAGTTCGATAGCCGCAATCAACAACGCCAATAACGAAATAACATCGCTTACGTTCATACCAAATCCCTTCTAAAGGGAGTTGGCCCATCCGTGCTCCATAACAGTAGTCTAACGCAAAATGCAGGTAATAGGAACACTTGTTCGTATTATCTGCGCCCTTTTCTAATGCACAAACATGCGCACGAACTTGTGCTTCCAGCTTGCGTAGGGCGCATACCGAAACGGCACGTCCAGCCAAGTTGCCTTGTTCACGATACTCTTCTTGTGGCTAAACGTATCGAAGCTCTCGCGTCCATGGTACTGCCCCATACCGCTCGCGCCCATGCCGCCAAAGCCCATATGGCTCGTAGCCAAGTGCATGATCGTGTCGTTGACACAGCCACCGCCAAAGGGCACGTAACGCACGAAGCGCTGCTGAACTGCGCGATCCTGACTAAAGATATACAGGGCCAGCGGCGTCGGACGATCCGTAATAAACGCTTCGGCCTCGTCTAGGCTCTCAAACGTCAGCACCGGCAAGATGGGACCGAAGATCTCCTCCTGCATCACGGCGTCATCGGGGGTCACGCCGTCTAGGATCGTCGGCTCAATCTTGAGCGACGACTCGCGCGCCGTGCCTCCCAGCACGACCTTATCGGGATCGATCAGCCCGCGCACGCGCGCAAAATGCTTAGCATTGACGATATGCCCGTAATCCTCGTTATCGAGCGGATGCTCGCCAAACATACGGCGGACCTCTTCCTTGATGAGGCCCAGCAGCTCGTCGTGCACGCGCGTATCGACCAGCAGGTAGTCGGGCGCCACGCAGGTCTGCCCTACGTTGAGCCATTTGCCAAAGGCGATACGCCGTGCCGCGACCTTCAAGTTTGCCGTCGCATCCACGATGCAGAGGCTCTTGCCGCCCAGCTCAAGCGTCACGGGCGTGAGGTTTTTACTCGCGCGCTCCATGACGAGCTTGCCGACCGGAACGCTACCGGTAAAGAAGATCTTGTCCCAGCACTCATCGAGCAACGCTTCGTTCTCGGCGCGCCCGCCCTCGACAACCGTCACCAGGCGCGGATCAAATGCCTCTTCACAGATTTGCTTGAGCACCGTGCTCGATGCCGGAGCATAGGCACTCGGCTTGATGACCACGGTATTGCCCGCGGCAAGGGCGCCGGCGAGCGGCTCGAGCGTCAACAAAAACGGGTAGTTCCACGGTGCCATGATGAGTGTGACGCCATAGGGCACGGCTTGCGTTTTGCACACGCTCACGGCGTTAGCGAGATCGCACGGACGCAGGCGCGGACGACTCCACCGAGCCACGTGAGCGATCTGATGTCGAATCTCGGAAAGCGACGTACCAATCTCGCACATATAGGCCTCGTCATGCGACTTCCCCAAATCGGTCTTGAGCGCATGGGCGATATCGGCCTCGTGGGCCCGCACCGCATCGCGTAAACTCACGAGCGCGCGACGTCGGGCATCAACATCAAACGTAGCGTGCGTTTTAAAGTAAGTGCGCTGATCGCCGACGATGCGCGCAATTTCCTCGGTGTTCATGGCACCCTCCTAGTTCTCGTCCTCAAACATACCACCCGCGACGACCTCGTACATACGCTCGAGCTCCAAGCGGTCCATCAAAAGCGGAACGGGGTACAGCGGATTGGCCTCGGCATCGGCATGCGCCGCCATCTCGGGAATGTCGGAGCGGCGAATGCCCGAGACATATTTGGGGATTCCCAGGATCTCGTTCATGCGGTCGACCCAATCGATAAAGGCCTCGGCCGCAAGACTATCCTGCGCGGTAGCCGGCGCAATGCCCGCCATGCGAGCAAGATCGGCAAGCTTGGGGGCGGCGGCGTCACCATAAGCGCGAAGCATGTGCGGCAGGATGATCGCGTTGGCCAAACCGTGCGGAATTCCGTATCGGCCGCCCAGACTGTGCGCGATGGCATGCACATATCCGACATAGGAGCGGGTAAACGCAACGCCCGCCTTATACGCCGCCGAAAGCATATTGCGACGAGCGCGCATGTCGTCACCATGCTCATAGGCCTCGAGCAAATTGTCGTGGATAAGCTGCACCGCCTGTCGCGCCATCTTGCGCGTATAGGGCGTGGTGCTTCGCCCGATAAAGGCCTCAACGGCATGCGTCAGGGCGTCCATGCCCGTCTGCCCCGTAATGGAAGCGGGCAAGCCGCACGTAAACTCGGGGTCGTGGACTGCAAAACGCGGGATGAGCACAAAGTCGTTAATGGGGTATTTGTAGTGCGTCCCGTCATCGGTAATTACCGCCGCAAGCGTGACTTCGCTTCCCGTACCGGCGGTAGTGGGAACGGCGATGAGCAGCGGCAGGCGACGATGAATCCGCAGCAGGCCGCGCATCTTGTTGATGGGCTTGTTTGGCTGCGCAATGCGTGCGCCCACGCCCTTGGCACAGTCCATGGCCGAGCCACCGCCAAAGCCGATAATGGCCTGGCAGGCGCTCTCTCGATACAGGGACGCCGCTTCTTCCACGTTTGAAACCGTGGGGTTTGCACGCGTTTCGGCATAGACCGTAACGCCAATCCCCCTGCATGCGAGCGCCGTCTCGAGCGGTGCCGTGAGCCCCAGACGGGCAATGCCGGGATCCGTCACGATAAGGACCTTCTGGATCGAGCGCTTTTGAAGCACCGCGGGCACATCCTCGGCATGCTCTAAAATGCGCGGCTCGGTATAGGGCAGGATCGGCAATGCAATGCGAAAAACCGTCTGATATGTTCGGCACCAGGCACGACGGGCTAGATGCATAAAGGAAACTCCTTCATTTGTTGATAGGTCAACATTTGCTCGCCCGATTGTACTCAGCGGCGGTCAAAGACGGCCTGCCAATCGTTAATCAATCAACATCTTCATATCTCAAAATTGTTTATTAAAAATCATTCCTAATAGGCTTCACATTTGGTTGCATTTATGGATAATAGAACTCGTCAAGACGCACGTCCGGAGAGGGCCCTTACGGGACCGGACGAGCGCGCAATCGCCATCGATCGAAAGGATCGAATCATGAAGTTTGTTTGCCCCGTTTGCGGTTATGTGGAAGAGTTCGACGGCGACCAGCTGCCCGAGGATTTTAAGTGCCCCCAGTGCGGCGTTCCCGGTTCTCGTTTCCTGAAGCAGGAGGAGGGCCAGCTCGAGTGGGCCGCCGAGCACGTCGTGGGCGTCGCCAAGATGGAGGGTGTCTCTGAGGACATCGTTGCCGACCTGCGCGCCAACTTTGAGGGCGAGTGCTCTGAGGTCGGTATGTACCTGGCCATGGCGCGCGTCGCTCATCGCGAGGGCTATCCCGAGATCGGCCTGTACTGGGAGAAGGCTGCCCACGAGGAGGCCGAGCACGCTGCCAAGTTCGCTGAGCTCCTGGGCGAGGTCGTAACCGACTCCACCAAGAAGAACCTCGAGATGCGCGTTGAGGCCGAGAACGGCGCCACCGCCGGCAAGACCGATCTTGCTAAGCGCGCCAAGGCCGCTGGCCTCGATGCCATCCACGACACCGTGCACGAGATGGCTCGCGACGAGGCTCGCCACGGCAAGGCTTTCGCCGGCCTGCTCAAGCGCTACTTCGGCTAAGCCAGCAACCTGAGACATAACCTCTAGCTCGATGAGGCCCGGACCGCATGGTTCGGGCCTTTTTCGTGCCTCACAAACTTGTTAACTACCTGAAATAGGACCGCCTTCGGCATCGGCTTCTCGTCAAAAACTAAGTGAGTAGACTTTTTGGAACTTGCCGAGCAGACCATCCATATCACTTTATAAAGCCGCAGGTAAATGCCTTGTTGCAAAACGACCTAGTCGCCAAAGTGCCAAAAGTCTACTCACTTAGATTCGCAGCCGTCCACGATCGAGCCATTTTGTGTCTAACGGGCATCTTTCCGTCGATTACTCCCAATTTTGTCCAGTCAACGAATAGTTCAGACCTGAGTAATGTCTCAGCCCTTTGCTCATCTGAGCTTTTATCACGATATTCAGCATCGAGCATCCTGCATACGGCCTTAACGATCGCGCGGAATCTATCCTCATCCGATATCTGTCTGTGTGTCAGGAGAAGCACATCGTAGCCCATGGCCTGAAGGGCCGTCATGCGGTCAGCGTCACGCAAGCCATCCCCTGCGCGTCCGTGCGAGGCCTTTCCCTGACATTCAATGGCCACCTGTCGCCTGCCGTCCGGCGAAGACAGAAGTATGTCGATATATACACGGGACTTTCCCACAATCGCTCGAGCACTTGTGCTTAGCATCACTTCAACATTAAGCTCTATGCCGCAAAAACCTTCGCCTCCCAGGGCTCGCGGCAGTCCAAGCAACAAATACGCCTCGACCTCAAAAGGCGACGCGGCACCCAATGGAACGAGTTGCGATACCGCCATAAATCTATTGCCGCAACGCATCCCGCAAACATCTGAACAAAAACGGTCAAGGTCTCCGCCCAAAACCAAAGCGTCTCGACGCCATAAATTTGAGGCGATGCCGTCCTCGGACGGGCAGCGCACCCAACCGAACGTTGTCGAAATCGCGCCCGAATCAATTGCACGCGAAAGCTCCGCCTCAAGTGCCGCCGGCAGGGCACACACCGCAAACAAGCCACACATCTCCGCCAATACCAAAAGAAGCTGAAGATCCGTCAGATGCCGCGACATGATGAATGTCGTCAGTAGAGGAGATGTAACCAAAAACCCATGCTCCGTTTCCAGCACGGATTCCCTGGGGAGCTCACCAAGAAACAGCCGCTGCCTAATGCTGGCAGGACAAGTCCGTTTGTTTCTCGTCCGAACCAATGTATACAACGGAAAACCGAGCGCGACCGCAGCCGTCGGGTTGCGGGCGAGATCATATCGCTGCCGGTCTTCTTCCGGTCGTGGAAGCGGCGGACACAAAGCGCGGACTTGAGGAGGCAAACGCCAGTACCTAAAAGCCGATATGTCACAAAGTAGATCCTTCATAGGCACAGGAAAACACGAATTTCAACCCAGTCAGTCACGCATTGGCGCGAACGCACCAAAAATGGCGCCGAACGGACTGCAAAGTTTTCAACAGCCCTCCCCAACTGGCCAAAAGCTTGCCAAGAGCTGGACGAAGCCCTGTTGAAAACCCCATTTTTTTCTCATGCAGGAGCTTTGCGCGGCAAGTGAGTAGACTTTTTTGAACATCCCGAGCAGGCCGGTCATCCTGCTTTTCAAAACCGCAGGTAGATAGCTTGTTACAAAACTTCCTGGTCGCCAAAGTGCTAAAAGTCTACTCACTTAGGTTGCAGAGTGCCCCCCCATTAGCTGCAATTCCAAGGTAGTTAGCACTTTTGGACTCAGATCGTCATACTGGACAAGAATTTGAGTTGAGTTTTCAGGGACAGATGCGCCATCGGCACACCAATAACAGTCACTGATATCGACAAAAGGGATGCTCGAGCGCGCGAGAGCCTGCGCAAAAGAGCTTCCGCCCGTTCCACGCTCCGCAACCACGGTACAGTAAAGGCCCGCATCTGCCTGCTCGATCGAGACCTCCCCTGCCGGAAACGCTTTCCGCACAAGCGCCATCAGGCCATCACGCGCCTCACGAGCACGAACGCGCACGCAGTTCACATGCCGCTCGTAATCACCCGATTCCAGCAAACGAGCCAAAGCGACCTGGTCGACAGAACTCACCGACGAGGCGTAAAAACCAAGGTTGCGCCTAAACCGCTCCATTAGCTCATCGGGCAGCACCATGTACGCTAGACGCAACGCCGATGACAGGCTCTTCGAAAACGTGTTGGTGTAGATAACCGACTGGGAGGCATCGATCGACGCGAGCGCGGGAATTGGCTTGCCGGCAAGGCGAAACTCACAATCAAAGTCATCTTCGATGAGGTACCGACCTGGTCGCTCGGCAGCCCAGCTCAGCAGCGCATAGCGACGCGCAATGCTCGTCACAAGACCGGTGGGATACTGATGGGACGGCATAAGGTGAAGGACATCGGTCCCAGTTTTCTGCAGAGCGCTCAGGTCCACGCCGTCGTCATCCAACGGGATATGTCGTACTTGGCAGCCCATAGCCTGATAGATGCGCGTCAGGCGCAAATAGCCCGGATCCTCAACGGCATACACCTTGTCCGCGCCAAGCAGCTGAACCAACATGGTATCGAGCAGCTGGGCGCCCGCACCGATAACAATGTTGTCGGGGTCGACATTCATACCCCTCGTCCCGCGCAGATGATGAGCAATTGCGCATCGTAGCCGAACGGTGCCCTGTACCGGTGCGGGCGAAAAGATCTCGCGCTCGTCTTCGGATGCCAACGTCGCCCGTAGCGCGCTTTGCCAAAGCCGCGCCGCCTCCAAAGCGGAAGGAGAAAGCGCATCAAATCGCTCGACCTGTCCGTTGGCATCATGCGCACTGGGGCCCACAGAGACGGCATCTCGGTCGATGCCCTCCGTAGCCAAAGGCAAAACCGGTGCATCCGGAAGCTTGCAAGCGTAGTAGCCACGCCGCGGCTTTGAGCAAATATAGCCCTCGGCAAGTAGCTGGCTATATGCATTCTCGATGGTAATGACACTGATTCCCAGATGACTGGCAAAGGCGCGCTTAGACGGCAGATGCTCCCCCGCCGCAATACGGCCAGCAACAATATCATCTCGAATTTGCTGGTAAACATACTCATAGAGCGATGCTTCGCCGCGTTGTTCCAAATTGTAGTCGAGCATGAGTTTGTCACCTGACCTTATCGGGTAATTCAATCTGGTATTAGTCTGACCTTGTAATTATCTCGAAAACTGAGTATTTCGCCATACCCAGCTCCCCGATAGGATGTTCCGTCAAGCAATGCACATGCCAACCAAGGGAGCAACCATGGCAGAACAGACCAGCAAGGCCGATCGCGTCAAACTCAATCGCGAGCTCGCGCAGATGCTCAAGGGCGGCGTCATCATGGACGTCACCACGCCCGAGCAGGCACGCATCGCCGAGGAGGCGGGCGCCTGCGCCGTCATGGCACTCGAGCGCATCCCGGCCGACATCCGTGCCGCAGGCGGCGTCTCGCGCATGAGCGACCCCAAGATGATCAAGGGCATCCAGGAGGCCGTCTCCATCCCCGTTATGGCCAAGTGCCGCATCGGTCACATTGTCGAGGCGCAGGTCCTTCAGGCCATCGAGATCGATTACATCGACGAGTCCGAGGTTCTCTCCCCTGCCGATGACGTCTATCACATCGACAAGACCCAGTTTGACGTGCCGTTTGTCTGCGGCGCCCGTGATCTGGGCGAGGCGCTGCGCCGTGTTGCCGAAGGCGCCACGATGATTCGCACCAAGGGTGAGCCGGGTACGGGCGACGTCGTTCAGGCTGTGCGTCACATGCGCAAGATCCAAAAGCAGATCCGCGACGTTGTTGCCCTTCGCGATGACGAGCTCTTTGAGGCAGCCAAGCAGCTGCAGGTTCCGGTCGAGCTGGTGCGCGAGGTCCATGCCACGGGCAAGCTTCCCGTCGTGAACTTTGCTGCTGGCGGTGTGGCAACCCCTGCCGACGCCGCGCTGATGATGCAGCTGGGCGCCGAAGGCGTCTTTGTCGGATCGGGCATCTTTAAGAGCGGCGACCCGGCCAAGCGCGCCGCCGCCATCGTCAAGGCCGTGGCAAACTACACCGACGCCGAGCTCATCGCCGAGCTTTCGGAGGACCTGGGCGAGGCCATGGTCGGCATCAACGCCGACGAGATCGAGATTATCATGGAAGAGCGCGGGCGCTAGTCCAGCAGAAAGGATCGCACATGAGCGATTATGCAGACCAGACAGTCGCCGTGCTGGCGGTCCAAGGCGCTTTTGCCGAGCACGAGACAAGACTATCCGAGCTGGGCGCACGTTGTATTGAGCTGAGGCAGGCGGCTGATTTGAAGCAGGACTTTGACCGTCTGGTACTTCCCGGCGGCGAGTCTACCGTTCAAGGGAAGCTGCTTGATGAGTTGGGCATGCTCGAAGAGCTTCGTGCCCGTATCGCTGAAGGCATGCCCGTCCTGGGCACCTGCGCTGGCCTGATTCTACTGGCTCACGACCTTGCCGCCCACGACGATAAGGGGACGCCGCGCCTGGCAACCATGGATGCGCTCGTTGAGCGTAATGCCTACGGCAGGCAGCTCGGCAGCTTTCGAACCAAGGGGCAGGTAGCCGGCATCGACGGTGAAGTGCCGCTGACGTTTATCCGCGCGCCCCGCATCGTCGAGGTCCACGGCGACGCTGAGGCTCTAGCAGAAGTCGACGGCCGTATCGTCGCCGCCCGCCAAGGCAACCAGCTCGGTGTCACCTTCCACCCCGAGCTCGACGACGACACCCGCCTCCACGAGCTCTTCCTCCAAATGTAGGCAGAGTAGAAACGAGCGTAGATTTTCGGGCACATAACAAATGAGAGTGGATAATCTCCCACTTTAAGCTTGGATGCAGGCTCAAACCGGGAGATTATCCACTCTCATACTATGTAGTCGTTGGAGAAGTTCTTAAACGACTAGTCAAACAAGAACGTCCCCAGCGGCTATCTTTTAGCAGGTCTGGATCATGGCAATGTCGATGTTTTGGCACCGACAGCGAGCGCCCACCAGAGCGAACAAATTGGCATAAAAAGAGGACGGCATAGACCTTCTGGTCATGCCGTCCTCTTTGAATGACAAGTTGTCGCTCTGGTGGGCGCGCAGCGTCAACTAGTTACGCGGTTTGGTAAAACCGCGTAACCCAACTAGAAACGGTTGCCGCGGAAGCCGCCGCCGTTGCGGCCGCCACGATCGCCACCGCGACCGCCACGGTCGTTACCACGGTTGCCGCCAAAGCTGCCACGGTTGCCACCGCGATCGCCATAGCCACCACGGTTGCCGCCAAAGCCGCCGCGACCGCCACGGTCGCCGCCACGGTCACCAAAGCCGCCACGGCCGCCACGATCGCCACCGCGACCGCCGCGGTCGCCACCACGGCCACCACGATCGCCAAAGCCGCCGCGACCGCCACGGTCGCCGCCACGACCACCACGGTCGTCACGGCCGCCGCGAGGACCGCGATCCTCGTCCAGGCCCATGGCGACGAGCGGAGCGATAACCTTATCGAGAGCGGCCATCAGCTCGGTGGCCTCCTCATAAGAAAGCTCGGGCAGGAGCTTCTCCTTCTTGTTGGCAAGCTCGACCAGGCCCTCAGCGGCATCCTCGGCAGCGAAGACGACGATCTTGCGCATATCGCCCTCGGTGTCGTCGATGCGGCCGACCAGATCGGCAGCCTCGGCCTCGGCCATCAGGCCATCGAGCTCACGGAGGCGCATGCCCAGCAGATCGGACATTTCCTTCTGCTCCATCTTGGGCTTGAGGTCAAGAAGCTTGATGGCGCGCTCGATGTTCGCCATGCGCTCGGCCTTGGCCTCCTCCTCCTTGGAAATAGCAAAGCGACGGCTACGCAGCAGGCGGGCAGCCTTCTGCATCTTGTCCATCAGCTCTTCGTCATCGTAATCAACGGCGGCCTCGACAACCTCGGCCTCCTCCTCGGCGGAAACCTCGTCAGCAGCCTCAACCTCGGCAGCTTCGGTCTCCACGGTCTCGACTGCCTCGACCTCGGCAGCCATGGTCTCGTTCTCGGTCTCGTTCATGATCTCTTCGTTCTCAGACATGAGACTCCTTCTTGGCCCTCTCGGGCATCATCGCCCCATTCGCGGGGCCCGTCGCGCACTCTTTGCGCTTTAAACATTCATGCCTCTCGGCAAAACGTCCATTAGTTTATGGTGTCGCCATCCAATCTAGCTGCAGAATCTATATGCACACATTAATGCGACATGTGCGACTCGCGACGAGCGTACACCAGCGACGTCGCGAACCCAACCACGGCAATTGCAGCTGCCACACGCACGGCAGCTGCAAATCCAATTGCCTGGGCAACGTCCGTCGCAGCGCCAGCGACACCGGCAGTCGCCGCAGAACTCGAGAGCAGGCCGATAAACAGCGACGGGCCAAACGATGCGGCAATCATGTTCCACGTGTTGAGCAATGCCGTTCCGTGAGGATGCTCAGCGGCGGGCAGCGTCTCCAAGCCGGCCGTTTGCGAGGGGCTCAGCACCAAACCGACTCCGGCATACACCACAACGGTCAGCGCCACGACGACGCCGATGTTCATGCTTGCCGCCGTCATCGAGATGGCAGTCTGCCCCACGGCAATCAGGGTAAAGCCGACCGGCAGCAGCGGCCATGCGCCACGGGCGTCCATCACGCGTCCGCCCACAATCGAGGTCACGGCGTTGCAGGCAATCGCCGGCAAAATGAGCAAGCCCGCAACAAGTGCGGTCATTCTGTATGCGCCCTCAAAATAGAGCGGCAACAAAACGCTCATCGAGAACGTCGTCATCATCGACACCACCACAAGCAGGCACGCAGGCCAAAAGCGAACGCTCGCCATGGGACGCACGTTAAGCACCGGATGTTCGAGCTTGAGCTGACGGGCGGCAAACAGGCCGAGCAGCACAATGGCGGTGAAGAGCGCCACGATACTGGCAATCAGATTGGTCGAGAACTCGCCTACGGAATACACAAATGCCGTAATGCCGGCCGCGAGCAAAACAACCGACAGAATATCAAGCGTGGTGTTCGAACGCTCTCCGACATTCTGAACAAGCTTAACGCCCGCCGCTGCGACCGCAATGCCGCCCACCAGCGGCACTACGAACACCGCCCTCCAGCCAAACAACGTGCACATAAGACCGCTGATCACGGGTCCAAACGCCGGCCCCAGCGTAATGCAGGCACCACCCAGGCTCAGATACAAACCGAGCTTCTCACGCGGGGCACAAGACAGCACCACGTTCATCATGAGCGGGAACAAGATGCCCGATCCCGCAGCCTGCAAAATACGACTTGGCAGCAAAACGCTAAACGACGGAGCGACCAGGCACAGGGCTTCGCCGGCGACCATGCATCCGCATGCGAAAAACAGCAGCTTGCGCGTCGAGAAACGGCCGGACAGGAAGGCCATGATGGCCGTAAAGATCGACGTCACGATCATGTAGCCCGAAACGAGCCACTGCGCCGTGGTGGCACTCACCGAAAAGGCCGCCATAATGTCGTGCAACGCCACGTTAATGATGTTCTCGTTAAACGCGGCGACAAAGGCTGCGATATACATTACGACGAGAATCGCCGCAGTGGCCGATGGCGTTACTCTAACTTGTTGCTGAGATTTGCTCCCCATGCATTTCCTTCCTCTTGGAACGACAGTCGCATCGCCCCAGAGGAACAGTCCAGGGCGAAAATGAGCCCTAGACTTACGCCAGACGCCGTACACGACGAGTCTGGCAACATGGTCCAACGTCGAAAGATTGTAACGCGGACGCGCAGCTTTCCTTCCGCGCTATTATTAAAAGTCCACGAAAGCATAAGACATGAGGAGCCCGCCATGATTAAGCCCATCATGAAATCCGAGTTCTTTTTGCGCCTGCCTTCCGAAGACGCGGGGCCCGACGATGCCGCGACCGGGCAGGACCTCCTGGATACACTCCACGAGCATGAGCACGAGTGCGTGGGGCTCGCCGCCAACATGATCGGTGTGCGCAAACGCATCATCTGCGTAAAGGACGGCAACAGGGCGCTCCTGATGTACAACCCTCAAATTCTTGAACAGGTCAATGCCTATCAGACGAGCGAAGGATGCCTCTCGCTGATCGGCGAGCGCCCCTGCACCCGCTATCGCCGCATTAAGGTTGAGTATTTGGACGAGAACTTCGTTCACCGCATCAAAAACTTCTCGGGCTACACCGCCGAGATCATCCAGCACGAAATCGACCACTGCAATGGCGTCGTGGTTTAGGCCACCTGCCAAAATGAGGGTACCGGAGGCCTCCCTATGGATATCAGCCGCTTTGGCGAATTCGCCATCTTAGCGCAGTCACGCACGTTTCTTGATGCGGCGGAACTGCTTTTCATGTCGCAATCAACCCTCTCCAAGCACATCATGGCAATGGAGCACGAACTCGGCTGCAAGCTCATCGATCGAAGCCAGCGCCACGTAACACTCACCGCGCAAGGCGAAGCGCTCCTCCCCTATGCGCAAAAAATTGCGACGCTTCAGCATCGCTATCTTGCCGCCATTCAAATAGGTGCAGGTGAGCCGCTCGAGCACCTCACCGTAGGTTCTATCCCCATTATGGCCCCTTATGGGATTACGGACGCCGTCATCGATTTTCAGCAGGCGAACCCCTCATATTCTGTCGAGCTCATCGAAGGCGAGGGCGACACACTCAAGCGCATGCTCCTGCACGAGGACATTGACCTGGCCTTCATCCGTGACAGCGGCGCCATCGAGCCGGAGTTCAAAAAGATTCCCTTTACGACCGACCGGCTCGTGGCCGTCCTTCCGCTCGACCATCCACTCGCCGAACGTGACACCGTCGAGATAGACGACCTTATCGACGAGAATTTCCTCATGCTTCCCCAAGGCTCGTTCGTAAGCGAGCTCGTCCTTTCCCTTTGTCGCGAAGCTGGATTTGGCCCACGTGTTACGTTCACCGGCAAACGAGCCGAGAACATCATCTCTCTTGTCGCACGCGGCGCCGGTGTCTCATTCCTCATGCGCAAGCCGGCGGAATCGCTTACCAGCGGAAAGGTAGCCTTGGTGCCGCTTGAGCCCGCGACGACCTCCGAGGTCAGGCTCTACCTCAAGCGGAACGCCGCGCACTCGCAGGCGGTCGTCTCGTTCATTGGCTTCCTCCCCTACCGTCAGCTCCTGCAGGGCGACCGTGCGTCTTCCATCGCGGCACGACCGTCATAATCCCCGCTGCTCCACAACCGCAGACTTGTGACCGCAAACACGATGACAGCGGCACGAAACACAAATATGCCTCGGGCAGCACGTCGCCGTCCGAGGCATATTTAATCAAAGTGCGCAGAAAGACTAGTCCACCGAGATGTTGAGTGCCTTACCGCCCTCGTCCTTCTTGGTACCGATCACCATAGCGGCGACAAGAGCCAGAACGAAAGCGACCACACCGGAGATGACAAGGCCGATAAAGCCCGTGTCGATGCCGGCAGGGTTAATAAAGCTCGGGAAACCGAGCGGGCCGGAGGCGCCGAAGGCATAGAGCTTGGCACCCATGAGGCCGGCAATGGCGCCGCCTACACCAGCGGAAATAAAGGTTGCCCACATAAGGCGCTTACGCGGCAGCAAGATGGCGTAAAGCGCAGGCTCGTTGACACCGAAAATCGAAGAGACAAGGGCGGGAATGTTGACGGCAGCATTTTCCTCGGAGTCCTTGGTTCGGATGATCATGCCAAGCACAGCGCCGGCGATGGCACAACCGCCTGCATACACGAGCGGGTTAATGAGGTCATAGCCGTAGGTTGCGACATCGAGGAACCACAGCGGGATGATGCCCCAGTGCAGGCCGAACATGACGAGCAGGCTCCAGAACGTGCCGATGACGAAGCCGGCGATGGCGGGTTGGAAGTTGATGAGCATCAGAATGATCTGGGCAACGATGTTGGAGAGGACCGTCATGACCGGACCGACCACAAGCAGGCCAAGGATGCCGCAAATGAGGAGCGTCAGGATGTTGGAGAAGAACGAGCTCACAAGCGCGGGCAGCGCGTTAGAAAGGGCCTTGTGCACCTTGGAGGCAATCCAGACGATAAAGATCGCAGGCAGAATCGTCGATGAGTAATTCTGCATGATCAGCGGGATGCCAAAAATATCACCGTAGACATTGGACTCGAAGACCGTACCGGCGCCGAGCGTGTAGAGCGGATCTCCGCCCATAAGGGCAACGAGCGTCGGATAGACGAGGATACCGCCGAGCGCCATTCCCATAACGGGCTTAAGTCCGAACTTCTTGGCCGACGTCCAGCCAATGATTAGCGGAAAGTAATAGAAGACCGAATCTCCGATTGCCGAGAGCGTCACATACGTATTGCTGTCCTTGGCAAGCCAACCGGCAACCGTGCAGAGCGCGAGCATCGACTTGATAAAGCCACCGGCCATAAGCACGCCAAGAACCGGTTGCAGAATCTCGGAGATGATGGCCAGCAGACGCGAGAATGGATCGCCCTTTTTGACGTCGTCGCCTTCATCGATATCGAGTGCGGGTTTGGAGTCGAACCCGCCAATCTGAACAAGGTCGTTGTAGACGGCCTCGACAGTGGCACCAATCACGACCTGATACTGTCCGCCGGCCTGGATGACGTCAACGACGCCCTTCGTCGCCTTAAGCTCATTGGTCTGGGCGAGCGATTCATCCTTGAGGTGGAAGCGGAGACGCGTAATGCAGTGGCTCACGTCTAACACATTGTCTCGACCACCGACCTTTGTGATGATTTCATCGCAAAGCTTCTGGTATTTCATGGAATTCTCCTTTTTCTGAGCGGGGTATAGCATCGATTTCATGCCTCCGTAGTCGACGTGGGAGGGCAAGGAACCCGCTTCCCCCTTTGAAATCCGCGGACGCACGTACGCCCGGGATGCGAAACGGCAGAGAAGATGGAAGATGCCGATCACATGGCGGCGAGCCTCATTGGCCCATGTCACGCAATCAGGTCTACAAACGCGAATCTGCTGCGCCGAGAAGTCTCGTCGTCTGGCAGAACTTGTCACACAGACGTTCCGGTTCGCCCTGGGGAATCTGAGTACGCTCGGTCTCAAAGGAGAGGCCGTACTCGCGTGCCGGAAGGAAATACTCGAAATAGCCGTTGGTGTAACCGCAAACTATTCCCTCGACCGGGCATTCGCGCTTCATGCGAATACCCAAGTCGCTGCCGAGCTCACTCGGGAACACAAAGAGATGCAGGCCGCCCAAACTGATGACGGCACACTTAAGCGTGAGCGAAAAGTCGTCATGGGCAACGGTGTGATAGAACGTCTGAGGCTCGATGCGGTCGAGAACGACCTCGCGATCGAGCTTGATCTGGGAAATCGCCTCGGCAAGACCGGTCGAAACGCGCTCGACCTCGGGAATGCCGCGTCCCTGGCGAAAATTGCGGTCGCTACAGTCGCCAGCAGCACCGACGACCATGGCCGGATAGTAACCAAGACTCTGAGCGAGCTTTTTGCCGGTGAGACCGGCGAGTTCGCTCGTGAGCTCCGTGCAGTCGGGTCCGACGCAAGCGGAATGCACCGCCCAGTTCACAAAGCCCGCAAATGGCTTGCCTTCGGTATCGAAGAACGATACGACAATGACCTCATTGTCGGCGAGTTCACCTGGGATGATGCGGTTGTCGTAGAAACCGGTGATGACCCGCTTGCCCAAGCGACAAATCGCGGGCTGTGCGTTGGCGCGGCACTCCTCAAAGCATTGGCAAATGGTATCGAGGAACCAGCGGTAGTAGTTCTCGTCGAATTTTCCCGTCCACCAGCTGCGGTGGTAAGCGACGATTGAAGTATGGTCGTGCGTCGCCGAGAGCAGGACGCAATCACGGTCAATGCCGTAGCGCTCGGCGAGCATTGTCTTGACTTCCTCGGCCATGCTTTCCTCGAACTCGAGGACATCGGCATTAAAGAGAAACACTTCACGTTCGCCTTGCTGGAAGAGAATGGCGTTGGCGAAGACGTCGTCATGGACGCCCGTCGCAGGCTCCAGACGGTTGGGGAGGTTACGGTATCCGATTAGATAGATGTCGCCTTGCGGGGTAATCTTGCGGCGTGCATGTCCGATATTCATGCAAGTTCTCCTTTTTGTCATGCCGCGTTTAAAGCGGCAAGGATGGTTTGAAGGAGGCGCTCATGGGAACCGGCGGCGAAGCCGGAGTTCATGGCCTCATAGGTGATTTTCTCGTACGCATCGGGGGCCGGCAGATACTTTTGCCCTCCGTTGACAAGCGTGGCAAAGAGCACGGGGCAGAATCGGGCGGCGCGCACGGCGGCGCCAAACGAGCTCGAAACCTCGGGCTGGATACCAACGAACTCGACATTTCCCAGCCGAAGTAAATAGACCCTCGTACGCTGTTCGCCTGCCGCATGAAACTCATAAGTTCGATGCGGGGCCAATGAGCAGAAGTCGGCGCGCGTCTGGGCGGGCAAAAGGACGTCGACCGTGCGAGCATCGACGCCGATGGCATCGTCCTCACGCGCCGCACGGACGGCCTCAATCAACGCATCGCTCATAGCGCGACCCTGTCGATGCAGCATGCGATATCCACTCTCGTGAGCATCTAACGTTTGCTTCGCCCCGGTCGAATCGAACGCAACGGTCACGGCGCGCTCCGCCGGACTCTGATCCCCCGCGGCACCGGGCAGCAGCAACACGACTCCGCCCAATTCGCGCTCGAGAGCCGTGGCGGCAAAGCCAAAGAGGTCCCCGCTCACCAAGCGCTTCCCCTGAGAATCGTGCGATCCGTCGAGCACGGAAGACTGGACATCAGCCGTCGCAAGCATGGCAACGAGCCCGCCCTCGGCATCCCTCGCGACAAGTATGGGCATCGCGTGGTCGGCAAACCCCTTGGGGTCTACTCCCAGCCACCAGCCGGCCGGCGTCTCAATGTCGCGGTTAACGTTCACAGGACAGTAGCCCTCCGCCGAGGCGAGCGTGACAGAGCGAATGCCCGCAACCGCCTGCTCAACGGCCGCGCGTGTCGCGGCGATGAGCGCGGCACGATAGCGCTCATTTCGATCGCGGGCATCGGTGTCGGCCAGATGCCCAGGGGTGCGCACGTGAGGCGCAGAAAACGTGTGGGTCGGGACCACCCAAGAAAGGGCGCCGTCGCAATTGGAGACATCCTTGACAACCTCACGCAGATCGACGAGTAGGGCCGGAGCGATCGAGGTAACCTCAAGTGAAAGGATGCAAGCGCGCCGCCCCATCCCTTCGACCACGAAGGCACGGGCAAAGATTTCATGACGGAGTGCGTCGAAACCGTCGAACGGCAATACGTCCTCTAAGTTAATGGCCACCCGGGCGGCTCCGGCCTTCATCTCTCCCTTATCCATGGCGAACGCCCTCCTTTATCTGTCGCTCACTCGATGCCGTACAAGCGCTGTGCCGTGCCGCCAAGCATAAGGTCCTTGTCCGTATCACTTAAAACTGTGGCGCGGACGCAGGCGACACCCTCTGTTAGCCACTCGCGTTTAACGGGATAACTCGTACCAAAGACAATATGGTCTGCACCAAGGACTTCAACCGCACAGGCAAGAAGCGTCTCGCCCCAGGGCTGAGCATGGGACATGTCGAAATAAACGTTGTTCTCAAGACGCTTGGAGACCGTCTCGGTATCGGTCTGGAAGCGACCCGAGGCATCTGGACGCTTGGGACCGTGCGGCAGCAGCATCTCCTTAAACGCAAAATAAGCGCCACCGAGCATGGAGTGGACCATCTTGATATTGGGGTAGCGCTCAAAGAAATCGCCAAAGATCTCTCGGCCGATCGCCGTAGTTTGGTCGACGCAGCGGCCATAAGAGCGGCGAAGGTTGTCGTACGCGAGAAGCGACTCGTTCTCGACCGGCACGGGAACATGGTGCACGTAAACGGTGACATGGCGTTCGTTCAGGTGCTCGAAAAAACTCGAGAAGACCTGGTCGTCGAGATAGCGCTTGCCGTAGTGAGCGCAGAGCTGCACACCCGCAAAACCATCGTCGAGCCTGCGGTCGAGCTCCTCCAAATTTGCTTTGGTGCCAAAGGGCGGCACAGCGACAAGCGGAATCAGACGGCCACTTGACGCCTTCGCGTCAGCAGCCATACCGTCGTTGAAACGCCGGCACATCTCGAGCGACATCCACTCGTGACAGCCGGGGAGCTTGAGGATCGCCTTGTCGACCCCCGCCTCATCCATATCGGCCAAGCGCTTCTCGAGGGTGTAGTCGCCCTCAATGTAGTTAAGACCCGGAGAACCGGCGGGCATCTCGATCACGATCTGTCGTTTGCCGGCGGAATTCATGGTCAGATAGCCTTCGGTGTCATAGGCGCGGGGTACCTCGGCCAAAAACTGTTCGCAGAGCGTCTCGTCATGAAAGATGTGCTCGTCGAACCAGTAGGAATTTGCATCGATAATCATTGGTTGGAACCGCCTTTCATCTTGTTGAAAACATTCTAGAAAAGCAGGTACTCGGACATCAATTCCAGCTTAAGCCCACTGTATTCCATTTTGGAATAGAACTTACCGCTCACACGCGAACCTCGCCCGCTCAACGAGACAAGCGCTAACAGCACGGGCTTAGACAGAAAACGGTCGGCCCGCATCCGTTGCGGGCCGACCGTTTCATTACAGTCTACCTTTGCCGTTACGCCTGGCGGTAATGATCGAAGAAGTCGGCGAGGTCTTCGAGCGACTCTTTGAGCACTTCCATGCGCGGCAGGTACACGATGCGGAAGTGATCGGGCTCGGCCCAGTTAAAGCCGCCGCCGCGCGTGATCAGAATCTTCTTCTCGTGCAGCAGGTCGAGGGCAAACTGCTCGTCATCGGTGATGTTGAACTTCTTAACATCCATCTTGGGGAAGATATAGAACGCCGCGCGCGGCTTGACCACCGAGATGCCATCGATCTTGTTGAGTGCCTCATACACAAAGTTGCGCTGCTCGTAGACACGACCGCCGGGGCGGATGTAGTCGTTGACCGACTGATGGCCGCCGAGCGCCGTCTGGACGATCGACTGGGCTGGCACGTTGGAGCACAGGCGCATATTAGAGAGCATGTTGACGCCCATGATGAAGTCGCTCATGCAGCGCTGGTTGCCCGAAAGCACCATCCAGCCAATGCGATAGCCCGCGATCATATGCGACTTGGACAGGCCGCTAAACGTAATGCAAGGCAGGTCGGGGGCGAGCGAGGCAATGGAGACATGCTCGTAGCCGTCCATGCACAGGCGGTCATAGATCTCGTCGGCAAAAATCATGAGCTGGTGCCTGCGCGCAATCTCAACGATGCCCTCGAGCACCTCACGCGGATAGACAGAGCCCGTGGGGTTGTTGGGGTTGATGATGACGAGGGCCTTGGTCGCGCTCGTGATCTTGGACTCCATATCCTCCAGGTCAGGATACCAATCCGCCTGCTCATCACACAAATAATGTACGGGATGACCGCCGGCAAGGGTTGCGCACGCCGTCCAGAGCGGATAGTCGGGGCTGGGGATCAGAATCTCGTCGCCATTGTCGAGCAGTGCGTTCATCGAAAGCTGAATGAGTTCGGACACGCCGTTGCCCGTGTAGATGTGCTCCATCTGAACATTGGGCAGGCCCTTGATCTGCGAGTACTGCATAATCGCCTTGCGTGCAGAGAACAGGCCGCGCGAGTTGGAATAGCCTTCGCAGTCGGGCAGCTGCTGACGCATATCCTTAATGACCTCATCGGGCGTACGGAAACCAAAGGGCGCGGGGTTGCCGATGTTGAGCTTGAGAATACGCTCGCCCTCGTCCTCCATACGGGCGGCCTCGTCGACGACGGGACCGCGCACGTCATACAGGACGTTCTCGAGTTTGGTGGATTTAGAAAAAGTACGCATGATGGTGCTCCTTGGAATTTGAGCTGAGGGATGGGGTTCGGGCTTGGAATCGTTGCGAGGCGATGATGTCTCGCCTTGATCGGCTTCACTGGCGAGCAACCAGGAAACATCGACTTCCAAAATATGGGCGAGCAGCTCTGCCACATCGCGCCGCGGGATCGTCTTGCCGCTCACATATTGGCTCATCTGACTCTTGCCGAGTTTTTTTCCGAGCATCTCCGATGCGCGAATTACGTCCGACTGTCGAACGTCGCGATCGGACATGGTCTGTCGCAGGCGATCGCTAAACGTCTCTTGGGCCACTAGAACCTCCTTGCTGGCAAAGTTCAATTTATAGAACACGAATTGAACCTGAGTTCAATTTACGCAGCAGTATAGCGCGGTGCATTATCCAAAAGTTCAATTTCACAAGAAAATGTACCGAGCCCTGAGAATTGTCCCAAAGTGGGCAACGGGCACGTGCTTTTAGAGATATTCAAGGAAATGAGCCGCCGCAAGCGAAACGTCAGCGGTGCGGTATATGGCGTTGATCTGCCGATGAGGACGTCCCTCGAGCGGGCGCACGGCAACATCGAACTGGCAGCGGCGCAAGATGAGCGCCGGAAGAACGCTCACGCCCAGACCGTCCTCGACCATGGCCATAATCGCATAATCATCCCAGGTCGACAGCTTAGAGCGTACCGCCAGGCCCGCGCGGCGAAACAGCGGCGTAATCTCGTCGTCGCTACCGCGTTCCAGCAGAATAAACTGCTCGTTGGCCAAATCGGCAAGGGAAATGACCTCCGCGGTGGCAAGCGAGGAGTCCGCTGGCACCACGGCCATCAGCTCGTCTTGCACCAACGGCCGCGACGCCATGCCGGCGCCGCGTGGTTCGCGCGGGATAAAACCCAGGTCGCAGCGGCCTTCCGCCACCCATTGCTCAATCTCTGAGTAATCGCCCATCAGCAACTCATAATCGACGTTCGGGTGATCGGCGCGAAAGTGCGCAATCACCGGCGGCAGCACGTGGGTCGCCACGCTCGAAAACGTACCGATGCAGATTTTGCCGCGCATGAGCCCACGCATCTCATCCACCCGTCGCTGCAAGCGAGTGAATTCCTCACAGAGCGCCTCAACCGCCGGCATAACTTGCCGCCCGTCGGCAGAAAGCACTACGCCCTCGCGGCTTCTATCAAGCACTTTAAAGCCCCAGTCGGCCTCAAGATCGGCCACCATACGGCTCACGCCCGACTGCGAATAGCTCAGCCGCTCGGCGGCGCGCGTAAAACTGCCGGCGCGCACGGTCTCGAGCAGGACCTGCATCTTTTGAACATTCGTTTCCACGGCACCCCTCCACATATGCATGAGCTTTTGTCATGTTATCTATGAATTATATTCGCTTTTCTTCTAAAGCCAGTTCACCCATAGTGAACATGCTCGGATATAGAGGGGATGTCAGCGCATGAACAACGGACTGCTTACGTACTTAGCAGCATTGCTATTGTTTGGCTCCAACGGCATCATCGCCGCTGCCATCGCGCTGCCGAGCTCCGATATCGTGCTGCTGCGCACGTTTTTGGGCGCCCTCTCGCTTGTCACTATCCTTGCCATCACCCAACGCCATAAACTGCAGGCGCCATCTCGCCCCCGCGAAGCCGCAGCCCTCCTCCTCTCGGGAGCCGCACTGGGCGCCAGCTGGATTTTTCTGTTCCGCGCCTACCAGACGATCGGCGTCGGCGTATCCTCGCTGCTGTACTACTGCGGCCCCATCATTGTCATGGCGCTCTCCCCGCTCATCTTTGGCGAAAAATTGACCGGCGGCAAAATCGCCGGGTTTATCGCCGTTGCTTGCGGTGCTTTTCTCATTGCAGCGCAAGGTCTAGGCGGCAATATACCCATTGCGGGTATCGCCTGCGGCATCGCCTCGGCATTTTGCTATGCGCTGATGGTCATCGCTAGCAAGGGTGCGCCACACATCGAAGGCCTCGAGAACTCCACGCTCCAGGTGAGCGCCGCCTTTGTGACCGCGCTGGTCCTCACGCTCATCACGCAGGGCGTCCCCTCGTTCCTGTCCGCCGGCATCGCCGCAGGCATCGATTGGCGCGCCGTCGTCATGCTCGGCGTCGTCAACACTGGCATCGGCTGCCTGCTCTACTTTAGTGCCGTCGCCAAACTGCCCGTGCAGACCGTCGCCGTCGTCGGCTACCTTGAACCGCTTTCGGCGGTCGTGTTCTCGGCCGTCCTTTTGGGCGAAGCCATAACACCGGTCCGCCTGATGGGCGCCGCGCTTATCATCGGCGGCGCGATTTTTTGCGAACTCGCCGGTAAACGCGCAAACGCCAAGGCCGGCGTCGCCCAGGCGGCAAGTGCCTAACAGCCCCCTCTTCAGTTTCGAAGCGGGGGCGCGTCCGCAGTTATCACATTGCAGCAAGCCATTCAGCGGATATGCCCCTGCTTTAAAATGCACCTGCGCACGTGAATAATCCCCAGCTGGGGATTATTGTCTAAAATAACCCGATGTGCCAAACTGCTCTTGTATGTATAAAGACGGCATAAAGGTTATCTGTCCTAGACAGATAACCGAATGTCTAAGGGAGTCCACGTGGCACACAACAAACTGGAGGCAAGCCTCCAAGACCAGCGTAGTCAGGGCGGGCACGGAGCCATTCCCCTCTCCGCTGGCATGCTGCTCGTAACGCTCGGCGTCGTCTATGGCGACATCGGCACGAGCCCTATGTACACCATGAAATCAATCGTCGCCAACAACGGCGGCATCGGCACCGTCAGCGAGGACATGATTCTGGGCGCGCTTTCGCTCGTCATCTGGACCATGACGCTCGTGACCACGGTCAAGTACGTGCTGATTGCCATGAAAGCAGACAACCACAACGAAGGCGGCATCTTCGCCCTGTTCAGCCTCGTGCGCAAGGTGGCGCCATGGCTGATTCTGCCCGCCATGATCGGCGGCGCGGCGCTGCTCGCCGACGGCATCCTCACCCCCGCCGTCACGGTTACCACGGCCATCGAGGGCTTGCGCACCATCGAGTGGGGCCACGCGCTTTTGGGCGACGGCCAGACCAACGTCATCATCATCACCATCATCATTATCTGCGGTCTGTTTGCCATGCAGCGCGCCGGCACCTCGTCAATCGGCAAGCTGTTCGGCCCGCTCATGACACTATGGTTCCTGTTCTTGGCTGGCGCCGGTCTGTTCAACATGCTCGGCAACCTGTCCATCTTGCGCGCGCTCAACCCCATCCGCGGCATCATGTTCTTGTTCTCGCCCATCAACCACTCGGGCATCATGGTGCTCGGCTTTGTCTTCCTTTCGACGACCGGCGCCGAGGCGCTCTATTCGGACATGGGTCACGTGGGCAAGGCTAACATTTACGCATCCTGGCCGTTCGTAAAGGCGGCCCTCATCCTTAACTATCTGGGTCAGGGCGCTTGGCTGCTCGCCAACAACTCCAATCCCCAGATGCTCGCGATGGATATCGTCAACCCGTTCTATATGATGCTCCCCGAACCCCTGCGCCCCTTTGCCATCGTGCTTTCGGCCGTGGCGGCCATCATCGCCTCGCAGGCGCTCATCACCGGCTCGTTCTCGCTGGTATCCGAGGCAACCCGTCTCAATCTCATGCCGCACCTGCGCATCCACTACCCCAGCGACACCAAGGGCCAGCTCTATATTCCGCTCGTCAACAACATCATGTGGGTCGGCTGCATCTTCATCGTGCTGCTGTTCCAAAACTCCGAGCGCATGGAGAGCGCCTACGGCCTCGCCATTACCGTGACCATGCTCATGACCACGACGCTTTTGACGAGCTACATCGCCGGCATCCTCAAGCACAAGCTGGGCGCCTGCGTCTTCGCCCTGCTCTTTGGTGCCATTGAGCTGTGCTTCTTCGCTTCGTGCCTCACCATGTTCTTTGACGGCGGCTACGTCATGATCTTCCTGGCCGCACTGCTGTTTGGCCTTATGTACGTGTGGCGCCGCGGCACCGCCATCGAGCGCACGCAGACGATTCTGCTGCCCGTCTCCAAGTACATCGATCAGCTCAACCGCCTGCGCAACGACGAGACCTACCCCGTGCTCGCCGACAATCTGGTGTTCCTCACCAACAGTCCCGACCCGCTCACGCTCGACCGCGACGTGCTCTACTCCATCTTGGATAAGCATCCCAAGCGCGCCAAGGCATACTGGTTCATCAACGTACACGTTACCGACGAGCCCTATACGCACGAGTATTCCGTTGAGACCTTTGGCACGGACTTCCTGTTCCGCGTGCGCTTGGACCTGGGCTTTAAGGTCAATCAGCGCATCAACGCCTACCTGCGCCAGATCGTTGGCGACCTAATGGCATCGGGTGAGTTGCCGCCGCAACATCACACCTATTCCATCTACGAGACACGCGGCAACGTAGGCGACTTCCGTTTTTGCATGCTGCGCAAGATGCTTGCTCCCGAGACGGACATCAACCGCAACGACCATCGCGTCATGGCCATCAAGTACGCCGTCCGCCGCGCCTGCGGAAGCCCGGCACGTTGGTACGGTCTCGAGAACTCGGCCATCATCATCGAGTACGTGCCGCTGTTTGCCCGCATGCGCCCGGCCGTTAAGCTCGTGCGTACCCAGGTGCCGCTCGAGGTTCAGATCGAAGAAGCCGAGGAAATGGAAGTCGATATCTTCTCGGACGACTTGGTCAACGGCAACGAGGCCGGTAGGGACATGAACGTCGATCCCACCGAGCTGCTCGAGAGCGTCGCAGATACGTCCGAACAGCAACAGCTCGACGGCCTCGAGAACGAACAACTCAACGACGCCAACTTCTAGCGACGTCACAAATCAACGACAGCGGCCCTGCACCTCACGAGAGACGCAGGGCCACTTTGCATTGCAGTAAAGCTAACGGCTACGAACGACGCGGCTCGGGAACCACGAGCCTATCGGGGCTTGCGCCCTCGGCATCCATCAGGCTCACGTAGCGAATCGACGGATCATCATACATCGCGTAGTAATAATTGCCCGTGCGCGCGCTAAAGCATCCGGTGTAGATAGTCTTCTCGAACTTGCCATCGCCCATCCTGGACGCCCCCTCAATCATCACCACGCCCTCGAGTGAACGGAACATGCGGACGACGTTTTCGGTCTCGCTCTCCTTTTGCGGGTAATTGGCATTGAGGTACGCCGCCTTTACAAAACGGCTCGGCGAATAGCAATCGCCCGGAATGCCGCGCATGCCGGCGCCCGCGCCATAGGGCTTGAGCTCGGCGCCACGCCATGTCGCCGTCTGCGGAAAATCGCTTGTGGCGGTGATATAGGTGCGCAGGTTTTCCATGTGCCACGGGAAGGTCGGCTGGTTGGCAAGGGTGTCGACCGGATCGTCGTATACATGCAGGCCGTCAGCCATCATCTCGACCACGATGCTACGCTGGCTGTCGCCGATAATCCAATGGAGCAGCGACACACCCAGCCCCTCTCCGGCAGATTTGGCGACAATCACCGTGTCGCGCAGCGCGGCCTCGACCTCATCGACCGTCGAGAACGTCGCTGCCACCCACAGGGGAAACTCATAGGCCGCGATATTGGTCTTTCCATCAACCGGACCCTCGGCATACTCGGCATAACCCGGGAAATTGAGACCCGCCACGGCGAGGCCCGCATCGTTGCCGCAGTCGAAGAACATAGGGTAATTCTTGTAATCGATGCACATACCGATCACCGCGTGTGCCGCTGTCGCGTCGTCGATAAACGAATACGGAATGTGGAACCCGCGCGGCATCACGCGAACCTGTTGGCCGTAGTCAAAGCTCCAGTCGAGGTTGCGGCCCAGATACATGTGACCAGAATTATCGGTAAATCGAATGCTCGTGCACATGGCGCCTCCTAGCTTTACGTTCTTTCTTTCTAAGCTTATTGTCACCAATCAAAGAGGCGCTAAACACAAAAGCCCGGACATGACAACAATGTCATGCCCGGGCCAAAAGAGACGAAGTGCGGTGCTGTAGTCACCCTAGACAAGTTTACCTTGGCAGTGGTCGATCATATGCTGGATCATCTGTGCCTCAAAGCCCGCGTAGTCGCGGCGGCACTCCTTCATCTTGCCGTCGACGATCTGGTCAAAGGCAACCTTGCACTTGATATAGCGCGTGGACTTGGTGATCTCGTCGTGCGTCAGGCAGCTCTCCTCCATCTTGCTGGCGCCCAAGCCAAACACCAGACGGGGGTTGTAGAGCACATGGGGCTCGCCGGCGTCGTCCAGGTAGACGCAGACCTTCTTGGTGACGCCGATCTGGTTGGCGGCAAGGCAGCCGGCATCGTCGAGCGACTTGATGGTATCGATCAGGTCCTGTGCCACCGACTCGTCCTCGACGGTCGCGACCTCGCAACGCTGGGACAGAATAGCCTCGTCGCGGCAGAGCTCTTTAATCATACGTTCCTCCATAGGGGTCGTTGTAACCGCTTAAGTATACGGTACCCACACATTTTCATGCGAAAAATACCGTCCGTCTGCTACAAAGCGCCGAACATCAACATGCGAGGAACAACAGCGTCGTAAAGGGGCTATAGTGGATGAGTTCGTGTCAATCGGCCTAAACTCGGGGCCGAACAAGGAAAGGGTATGCATGGACGAACTATTTCACGTCAGCGAGCGCAAGTCCACAATCGGGACCGAACTTCGCGCTGGACTGACAACGTTCCTGGCAATGGCCTACATCATTGCCGTCAACCCCGCGGTGCTCTCGGGCGCCGGCATCGATGCGGGAGCGCTCGCCTGCGCCACCTGCCTGGGCGCCGGCATCATGACCATCTGCATGGGCATCTTCGCCAACCGCCCGCTCGCCTGCGCGTCGGGCTTAGGCGTCAACGCGATGATTGCTGGAATCACCACCACCGTCTGCGGCGGTGACTGGCACGTGGCCATGAGCGTCATCTTCCTTGAGGGCGTCGTCATCTTGCTGCTCGTGCTTTGTGGCCTGCGCGAGGCCATCATGGACGCCATCCCGGTTGTCCTGCGTCACGCCATCTCGGTGGGTCTGGGCCTGTTCATCGCCATGATTGGCCTGTGCGATGCCGGCATTATCACCGCTGGCGCCGGTACACTCGTCGGTCTGGGCGACATCACCTCCCCCACCTTCATCGTCGGCATCATCTCCATCCTGGTGACAGTCGCCCTCGCCTGCCGCAACGTCCCCGGCTCGCTGCTCATCGGCATCGTCGTCGCCGTCATCGCCGGTATCCCCCTAGGTGTGACCCAGGCTCCGACCGGTATCATCGCCCCGCTCGACTTCTCGAGCATCGGTGGCCCCATCGCCGACGCCGGCGGCGTGCCCGCCATCGTCAAGGTCCTTACCGACCCCGCGCTCCTCGTCATCTCGTTCTCGCTGCTCATGAGTGACTTCTTCGACACCATGGGCACCGCGATGGCCGTGGCCAAGCAGGGCGAGTTCCTCACCGACGACGGCAACGTCGAGAATATCAAGGAGATCCTAATCGTCGACTCCGCCGCTGCTGCTGTGGGCGGTTTCATGGGTGTCTCCTCCATCACCACCTTCGTCGAGTCCACTTCCGGCGCCGCCGACGGTGGCCGCACGGGCCTCACCTCCGTCACCACCGGCGTGCTGTTCATTCTCGCCGCGTTCTTCTCCCCCATCGTCACCATCGTTTCCAGCGCCGCCACCTGCGGTGCTCTGGTCTACGTCGGCTACCTCATGATGAGCGAGGCCTCCGAGATCGACTGGTCCGACGTGTCTCAGGGTTTCCCGGCGTTCATGATTGTCGCCGGCGTGCCCTTCACCTACTCCATCTCTGCCGGCATTGGCCTGGGCTTTATCGCCTACGTGATCGTCGCGCTCTTTAAGGGCGAGGCCTCCAAGATCAAGCCGCTCATGTGGATCGCAGCCCTCGCCTTCCTCGTCTACTTCTTCGTAGCGTAGCGGCAAAGCTGCCAAAGCAGAACACCAAAGCGCGGAGTCGCATCGAGCGGCTCCGCGCTTTTCTTTTAAAGCCAGGCGACGCACGGACGCGCGATGTATTGCTTCCCAAGTTTTGGACATTTTGCCCTCCAAACGGCACTACCGCCGGCTACATCCTGCAGATATGCTGGGCGTAATCGCATAGGCCCTATGAGGATGGGAGTAACCATGGCCGCCTTGTTCACGACCCCCAAGCGCAATGACAAAACCTCTGGAGCCCATTTTGTCGAGCCCGACATGCACCGTCGCACGCTGCTCGCACACGGCAGCTGGCGCCGCGTGACACGCCGCATCGTTGTAGGCGCCGTATGCGCGCTTACGGTGAGCTCGCTGCTCATGCCGAGCGTCTCGCTCGCGGCCGAGTGGGTGGACGTCGGCGGTACCCAGTACAACGCCGGCACCGCGGCAGGCGACGAGGCCGGCACCTGGAGCTGGGACGGCGCCGACGATATGAAGCTCAACGGCTATGACGGCGGCGCGATCGAGGCAGCGGGCAAGCTCAACGTGAGCTACGAGGGCAACAACACCGTCACTAACGACGACGGCCGCGGCATCAAGGTTAAGGATGGCGCGAACGAGAACGCCGAGCTTAATATTCAGGGCGACGCGTCCAGCACGCTCAACGTGACATCTTCTCGTGACGCCATCACTTCCGTCGGCAACATCAACATCGACGGCGCTGGCACTGTCAACGCCACGAGCACCGAGCACGATGCCATCGATGCCGGGGACGATGTCACCATCAAGGGCTCGGGAAACGTTAACGCCACGGGCGATTCGGATGGCATCAGGGCCGACGGCAACATCACGATCGACAACAGCGGAACCGTCACCGCCAAGGCCACCGAGGATCAGGGTATCGATGCTAACGAGAACCTCATCATAAAGGGCGGCGGCAAGGTAGAGGCAAGCTCTATCAAAGACAATGCGATTTGGGCCGACGGCAACATCGAGATCTCGGGTGGCAGCCAGGTCAAGGCAAGCTCCGAGGAAGACACCGCCATCGACGGTAAAAACAGCCTCACGGTCACGAACGCTTCCCTCAACGCAAGTGGCGTTGGGTATGGCATCTATGTCTACAAGGGCATCACGCTCGATGGCGCGACCGTGACGGTCCGCGCAAGCTCAGATGGCGGGGAAGTCAGCGCACTCTTCACCGATGAGGACGACATCGTCATCCAGAACGGCTCGACTGTGGATGCGCTCGCAGAAGGCAGGTTCTCGGTTGCAATCTCCACCAGTAATTTCTACTCCGACGAAGCGGGTGGCCATATCTACATCAGTGACTCCGTTGTCAAGGCCATAGCCCGCTATGCCGAGACCGGCGGCGACGGCCCCGATCACTACAGCAACGACCAAAGCGGCGCGGTCATTCCCGAGCATAGGGGCGTGAACATCGGCATCTTTGCCCGGACCAAGGAGGGCATCACGCCCGCGACCATCTCGATTGTCCGCAGTAAGGTCACAGCTGAGGGAGACACGGCGGCAATCTTCGCCCTTGCCATGAGTGCGGACGGCAAGGCGATTGGCACCATCGAAATCAAGGACGCCATCATCCAGACGCCTGCAGGCGGCAAAGTCATTGACTATCGCAACAAGAAAGAGCTCAGCGACGGCATCTCCTACGAGGCAGGTCAAACCATCGGCACGGGTGACGCCACGATCGACTCCCCCTATGACGCCGCTGTCGCCAAGAGCACGGTCATCGTGCCTCCCGAGGAGATCAAACCCGAGGAAAAGCCCGGCGAGACCAAGCCCGAGGGTTCCAAGTCCGAGGGCACGAAGACGACCAAGGCCGTTGCAGTTGCAACCACGGGAGCCAAGACCACCGGCAAGCTCGCGGCAACCGGCGACGCCTCGAGCGCAGCCATCGTGGCAGCCGCCCTTGCAGGAACAGCCGCCATCGCCGCGGGCGCCGTGGTGAGCCGCAAGCGCTCGTAAACACTTTTTCGCACGGGGCGGATGAATCGCGGCCCTTGCCTTCCTCGTCTACTTCTTCGTAGCGTAAGGGCAAGGCTGCAAAAGCTGAACAATAAAGCGCGGAGTCGCCATGCGGCCCCGCGCTTTTCTTTTAGCGCCGGTCCCTGCGCCGGCGTGCGGCCTATTTCTCCCCCATTTTGGCCATTTTGCCCTCCAAACGGCACTACCGCCGGCAACATCCAGCAGATACGCTGAATCTAGTCGTATAGGCCCTATGAGAACGGGAGCAACCATGGCAGCCTTGTTCACGACCCCCAAACGCAATGACACTACCGCCGGAACCCATGTTGCCGAACCCGACGTTCGCCGTCGCATAGGACTCGCGCACGGCAGCTGGCGCCGCGTGACGCGCCGCATCGTCGCGGGCGCCGTGTGCGCGCTCACGGTGAGCTCGCTGCTCATGCCGAGCGTCTCGCTCGCAGCGGAATGGGTCAAGGTCGGCGGCAACAAGTACAACACCGCGGCGAGCGACGAGGCCGGTACCTGGTCGTGGGACGGCGCCGACGACTTGAAGCTCAACAACTATAACGGCGGCGAGATCCAGGCCGCAGGCAAGCTCAACGTGAATTACTCGGGAACCAACATCGTCACTGCCGAATGGATCGAAAGCATCAACGTTTTTCATGGCACTAACGAGAATGCCGAGCTCAATATCCAAGGCGACGAGGGCGGCACGCTCAGCGTGACATCTACTGAGGACGTTATCCTCTCCACGGGTAATATCAACATCGACGGAGCCGGATCCGTCAACGCCACGAGCACTGGGTTTGATGCCATCAATGCCGGAGGTGATCTCGCTATCAAAGGTTCGGGCAACGTCAACGCCACGGGTGCATCGGATGGCATCAGGGCAAACGGCAATATCACGATTGACGACAGCGGAGCCGTCACCGCCAGGGCTACCAAGGACAAGGGTATTGGAGCCGACAAGAACCTCACCATCAAGGGTAGCGGGACGGTCGAGGCAAGCTCAGCCGATGGTGAGGCCCTTTGGAGCGGCGGCAATATCAACATCTCGGACGGCAGCCAGGTCAAGGCAAGCTCCGAGAAAGACGCTGCCGTCGAGGCCAAGGGCAGCCTCGCAGCCACAAACGCCTCCCTCAACGTAAACGGTGTTGAATATGGCGTCTATGCCCACAAGGGCATCACCCTCGATCATGCAAACGTGACGGTCCGTGCAAGTAAAGGCAAATACGGTGGCGCCAACGCCCTCTTCACCTACCAGGACGACATCGTCGTCAAGAACGGCTCCACCGTGGACGCGTTTGCGGAAGGCGAGGTTTCGGCTGCATTCTCCACCAGAAACGATCGACCCAACGAGAAGGGCGGCCACATCTACATCAGCGACTCCGTTGTCAAGGCCATAGCCCGCTATGTCGAGAACGGCGACGGCCCCATCCCCTACAGCGAAAACCAAGATGGCGAGACGAGGCGCGAACCCCAAGGCGAGAACATCGGCATCATCGCCCAGACCAGCGAGGGCGTCACACCCGCAGTCATCTCGATCATCCGCAGCAAGGTAACGGCCGAAGGAGATACAGCGGCAATCTTTGCCCGTGCCATGAGCGCTGACGGCAAGACAATCGGCACCATCAAGATTGAGAACGCCGCCATCCAGACGCCCGAAGGCGGCAAGGTCATTGACTATCGCAAGCTCCGTGACGGCATCTACGAGGCAGGCCAAGCCATCGGCACGGGCGACGCCACGGTCGACTCCCTCTATATCAAAGCAGTCGCCAAAAGTACGACCATCGCACCTCCCGAGGTAGCCAAGCCGGAAGACCCCAAGCCCGACGAGACCAAGCCCGCAGAAAGCAAGCCCGCGGAGTCCAAGCAGAACCCCAAGCCTGAGGGCTCAAAGCCGACCAAGGCCGTTGCGGCTTCAACCACGAAAGCCAAGACTACCGGCGTGCTCGCGGCAACCGGCGACACCTCGGGTGCGGCCATCGTGGCAACCGTCCTTGCGGGAACAGCCGCTATCGCCGCAGGCACCATGGCGAGCCGTAAGCGTTCTTAGACGCCTCTGCGCACATGGCAGCTCCCGCGAAGGCCCCGAGCCCCAGCACCGTTTAACAACGCCACCGCCGAGCTCCCCTCCGGCGGTGGCGTTTTCCATATGCGTCCGCAGGGGATGCACGAGATTGTCTTTGGTCTAGCCCAACCGGCATACGCTGGCGTGCGACAATTGGGGCTGCCGATATCACAACACTGAGAGAAGCCCGTCATGGAAGCGCATCAAAAGCAGATAACCGTTTATTCGAATCATACGGAAAGCGCGCCTGTCATCTACCTTCCTGTGGTCGTGGGCGACGGCAGCGAGGTTTATAAGTGTTGCCGAGAGCTCGACTGTCCGCCATTCGCCCTCGTCACCATTGGCGGGCTCGATTGGAATCGCGAGCTGAGCCCCTGGGCATGCGACGGGACCGTACGCGATGCCGAGCCTTTCGGCGGCCAAGCTGCCGATTTTCTTGATGAGCTGCTGAATCAGATAATCCCCCAGGTCGAGTCGTCGCTTCCTCAGCCGCCCACCTGGCGCGGCATTGCCGGTTACTCGCTCGCGGGCCTCTTCGCACTCTGGTCCCTCTGGCAAACCGACGCCTTTGACCGCGCCGCGAGCGCATCGGGGTCGCTATGGTTTCCCGACTTTGTCGACCGTGCCAGCACGGCCCCTTTTGCCGGCAGCCCGCAAGCCGTCTACCTGTCACTCGGCAAAAAGGAAACCAAGACGCCCAACCGCATGATGCGGCATGTACTCGACGACACACGCGCGATGGAAGCGTTGCTCGTCGAGCGCGGCATTCCAACAACGCTGGAGCTCAACCCCGGCAATCACTTTGCCCAAACCGACTTACGCATGGCCCGCGGCATCCACTGGATACTGACACATTAAAAATGGTGCCCACACGCATATACGCATGGGCACCATATCTTGTTTTAGCTGAACGCAGCTGCTACTCAGCAGCCTCCTCAAGCTCGGAGACATCAAACTCAAAGTCGTTACCCGGCAGGATGGCGTTGAGCACAATGCCCACCAGTGAGCCCACGGCAATGCCGGACAGCGAAATGGTCACGCCGCCCAGCTCCAACACGATGGCGCCGGCGGTGCTGTACGCGATGCCGAGCGAAAGCACGAGCACCAGCGCGGCAACCAGCACGTTGCGGTTGTTCTGGAAATCGACCTGGTTCTCGATGAGGTTGCGGACGCCCACAGCGCTGATCATGCCGTAGAGCACGAGCGACACACCGCCGATCACACACGCCGGCATGGCCGCAATGACAGCCGCGAACTTGGGGCAGAACGAAAGCACGATGGCGCAACACGCGGCAATTCGAATTACGCGCGGGTCGAGCACGCGCGTCAGGGCGAGCACGCCGGTGTTCTCACCATACGTAGTGTTGGCCGGAGCGCCAAAGAGCGAAGCCAGAATCGTGGCAAGGCCGTCGCCGAGCAGCGTGCGATGCAGACCGGGATCGGCAATGTAGTTGCGCTCGCAAGTCGAACCGATAGCAGAGATATCGCCGATATGCTCGATCATGGTCGCGAAGGCCAGCGGCATGATGGTGATGATGGCCGTCATGGCAAGACCGCTATCGAACTGCGGCCCAAAGAGCGCAAACACGGTGTTATCCCACACGATGGGCAAACCAACCCAGGGAGCGGCTGCGACGCCAGAAAAGTCGACCTCACCGAGCGCGGCGGCAACGGCATAGCTCACCGCAACGCCCAGCAGGATCGGCACAATCTTGACCATGCCGCGGCCCCAGATGTTGCAGATGACGATCACTGCCACGGCGATAACGGCGACGAGCCAATTGGTCTGGCAGTTGGCAATGGCGGAGCTTGCCAGGATCAGACCGATGGAAATGACGATGGGGCCCGTCACCACCGGCGGGAAGAAGCGCATGACGCGCTTGGCACCAAACGCACGGAAGAGCGCCGCCAGCACCGGGTAGAGCAATCCGGCGCAGGCAACGCCCAGACAAGCGTAAGGCAATAACTCGGCCTCGCCGTTGGGCGCGATGGCGGCATAACCGGCAATAAAGGCAAACGATGAGCCCAAAAATGCCGGCACCTTACCGCGCGACAGGAAGTGAAACAGCAGCGTGCCCAAGCCGGCAAACAAAAGCGTCGCCGAAACCGAGAGACCGGTGAGCACGGGTACCAGCACGGTGGCGCCAAACATGGCAAACAGGTGCTGCAGGCCGAGCAGGAACATGCGCGGGCGGCCGAGCGACGATGCATCGTAGATGGCATCGGTGACGGCGGGCGTCGAGGATTGGGGCATGGATGTCCTTTCGAATGGAAGGGCGATCGAGCATATCGGATAACCTGCCCGAACGATACGATCCGAACCATTGTACGCGATACGCTATGTCTCGCACGCGCCGTCACCTGCGAACGTTACCGCTATTTCCAAACGCGCTCGGCAATACGCTTGACCAGCGCGATCTTTGCCCATTGCTCGTCCTCGGTCAGCTTGTTGCCAATCTCGCAGCTGGCAAAGCCGCACTGGGGCGACAGATACAGGTTCTCGAGCGGAACATACTTTGCAGCCTCGTGAATACGCTCGACGATGGCATCCTCGTCCTCAAGCTCAGCGGCCTTGGTGGTCACCAGGCCCAACACGACCTTCTTGCCGGGAGCAACGTACTTGAGCGGCTCAAAACCACCGGCGCGCGGCGTATCGAACTCCAGATAGAACGCATCGACGTCCTCGCGCGTAAACAGGTACGGCGCGATGGGGTCGTAGCCACCCTCAAAAGCATAGGTGGAGTGGTAGTTGCCGCGGCATACGTGCGTGTTGATAACCAAATCGTCGGGCTTGCCCGCGATGGCGGCATTGTTGAGTGCCACACCCAGCTCGCTTACCTTTTGCAGATCGACCGGGCTCATGCCGGTTTTGGCGACAAAATCGGCATCGCAGTAGATGCCCCAGGTGCAGTCATCAAACTGGATGTTGCGGCAGCCCGCGGCATACAGGTCGGCAATTACCGTGCGATAAGCGGCTGCAATGGCGTCGACAAGTTCCTCATCGGTCTTATAGACAGCGCGCAGGCTCTCCTGCTGGCCGTCGCAGCGATCGAGCGTGACCTCAGAGAACGTCTGGATAGGCGCCGGGATGGTCTGGCGTGCAACGTGGCCCTCGCCCTCAAGTGCCTTGACAAACTTAAAGTGCTCGACGAAGGGGTGGTTCTCGCCGCTGATGGGGCCGGTCACCACGGCGGTATCGGCCGTGGTCTCCTCGTCATGGAACATATAGCCCGTACGCGAGGTACGGCGTTCAATGCCGTTGAGCCCCCACATAAAGTCGAGGTGCCAGTAGCTGCGGCGGAACTCGCCGTCGGTAATCACCTGCAGACCAGCGGCCTTTTGCTTGTCCACCAGGTCGCGAATGGCCTCATCCTCGACGGCCTTAAGGCCGTCGTCATCGAGCGTACCCGCGGCATAGGCGGCACGGGCGTCCTTTACAGCCTGCGGACGAAGAAAGCTGCCGACGATATCGGCGCGAAACGGCGCGTTCGGTTGAATCAAAGTGCTCATAGATATCTCCCTTTGCATTGGTTGCTTTACTGGGACAGAGTATGAGCGCTCATATGGCCATCGTAAAATATACGTTTATAACAGTTTGATATAGATGTTTCCTATATCAGCCTGGACTGCCATAAAGAGATTTGACCCGTGCAGAATGTAGCAGCCTAGATATGCTGACGAATCGCGTCGATATAGGCTTGGCCGTAGCGCGTGAGCGTCGTGTTCTTGCGCGTAATGATGCCGATCTCCATGTACTCGTCCACATCGAGCGGAATCGAGATAATACCGGGGCCGTTAAGTTCATGGCTGATCACACCCGAACACACCGTGTAACCGTTAAGGCCCATAGCCAGGTTGAACAGCGTCGCACGGTCGCGCACGCGGATATTCTTGCGGCGCTCAAACGTCGAGGTCAGTTCCTCGGAATAGTAGAACGAGTTATAGCTGCCCTGCTCATAGGACAGGAACGGGTAGTCTTCCAAGTCCTCGAGCGTCACGCTGGCACGGTCCGCCAGTGGATGGTCGGCGCATACAAAGACATGTGGCGCGGCGCAGAAGAGTCCCTCGAATACGAGCTCGTTGGCGGCGAGCATGCGCTCGATAACCTCGCGGTTATGCTCGGATAAGTACAGGATGCCCAGTTCGCTTTTCATATGTGCGACGTCCTCGATAATCTCGTGGGTTTGCTCCTCGCGCAGGGTAAAGTCGTAGCGCGCGGCATCGAACTCACGGATCACATCGACAAACGCATTAACGGCAAAGGAATAATGCTGGCAGCTCACACTAAAGTGCGGCACCTGCTCGGACGCGCCCTTGTACTTGCCTTCGAGCAGATCGGCCTGGTCGAGCACCTGTCGCGCGTAGCCCAAGAAGGTCTCGCCCTCCTCGGACACAATGACGCCCTTGTTGGTGCGCTCAAAGATGTGCACACCCATCTCGTTTTCGAGATCGCGGATCGACGCGGTAATCGAAGGCTGCGACACAAAGAGTCGGCGCGAGGCCTCGGTGATGCTGCCGCATTCGGCAACCTTGACGACATATCTGAGCTGCTGGAGCTTCATGGCTGTCTCCCTAGACGTTCGTGACGTCGAAACCCGTCGCATCCATCTGACGCATAAACGGCGGCATCTCCCCCGTCGCGGCACAGGCGGCAATCTGATGCAGAGCCCCGGCAACCGCATCGTCTGCCGCAGCGCTGATATGCCAGCGCGCGGCAGCCGTGACGGCCTCGTTGGCATTGGCGACTGCAACGGAGTTGGGAACGGCATCGATCATGGGCAGATCGTTATCGGAATCGCCAAATACGGCCACCTCATCGGGCGTCAGACCCAAAGCGCGCGCCAGCTCCAGCGCAGCGCAGCCCTTGTCCCAACCAGCCGGAAGGATGTCAAACAGGCGCACACGGTTGTTGGGAAACACAAGCGAGAGCTCCGGCACCTCAGCGGCAATGCGCTCGCGCAGCTCAGCGAGCTCTTCGCGCGAGCGAGCGCTCCAGATATTCGCCTTGTATACCGGGGCATCATCGACAACAGGACGGCACGGGGCCTCTTCGCCTTTGAGCCACGCGTTGCCGCCCGACCCCATGGCGCGACGAACGCGCTCGGGATCGCTCGTCACACAATAGGCATCGTTGCCCCAAAAGTCATCACCCAGGCTGTAGACCTTCAGGTACGTATCGTCGGTCTCCTGCTCCAAGTAGTTAGCCAAGCGCATAAGGGCGGCGTTGCCGGTCGCATGCGAGGCTACCGCCTCACCGTCCACAAACATGACCTGGCCGTTACAGAACGCGCCAGTCGAAAAGCACTCAGAACAATTTTTGAACATCCAGCCCATCGCGGACGGCTGACGGCCCGAAACCGGGCCAAAGTGCAGACCCGCCGCCTGCATGGCATGAATGCCCTCGATGGCGTAGTCGCTAGCGCCGTCATGCCCGGCTGGAATCAGCGTATCGTCCATATCGGTCAGCACAAGTTTAATCATAAGGCCCCCATTCGTATCGGTCCTACCTATTGTAACGACCTGCCAAAATAAACCTGTCCCTTTTTGGCAGGTGCGCTAGTATAGGGAACAACAGATTCGATGCGGGAGTGCCGGCGGTGCAAACCACAAGGCTGAGAGGGCATGGGGCCCAATCCTTTGAACCTGTCAGTTAATGCTGGCGTAGGGAGCATGCCGCCTTTACAGGGGCGCTGTCTATGCACAGCGCCCCTTTTCTATGCCAAGGAGGCATGTGCAGTGATTGATTCGGAACAGCTTAAGCAACATATGGTCAAGGCCGTAGAGGAAATTCGCGCCACCAATCCGATGGCCGGCTCCATCACCAACACGGTGACGATCGACTTTGTCGCCAACGCGCAGCTCGCTGTAGGCGGTTCGGCCGCCATGGTCTATCTGCCCGACGAGGGCGAGGCACTCGTTGCCGGCGGCGGCGCCATCTATCTCAACATGGGCACGCTCTTCCCCATCTACGAGCAGACGATTCCCCGCGCGGCGAAGGCGGCACACGACGCCGGCAAGCCCTGGGTGCTCGATCCGGTGGGTCTGGGCATCGGTAGCCTGCGCACCCAGCTGGTAAACGAGCTCAAGCAGTACAAGCCCGCCATCGTGCGCGGCAACGCCTCCGAGATTATCGCGCTCGCCGGCCTGTGGGGTCTTGAGGGCGAGGCGGCCGATCTGAGCCGCGTGCGCGGTGTCGATACCACCGACACAGTAGACGCCGCCCGCGATGCCGCCGTGGCGCTCGCCCGCTACACCGGCGGCGCCGTTGTGGTCTCGGGCGAAGTCGACCTGATCACCGACGGCACGACCGTGGCCAAGTCCCACGGCGGCAGCCCGCTCATGTCCAAGATCACCGGTTGCGGCTGCTCGCAAGGCGGCGTGCTGGCTGTGTACGCCTGCGCCTGTCTCTTATACACATCTGACGCTGCC
>ENA-OWZU01000001-OWZU01000001.1-human-gut-metagenome-genome-assembly--contig:-NODE-1-length-207679-cov-23.918092_pt1 | contig 207679 bp, 168 predicted proteins | sample MGYA00249263_ERZ652121 | MGnify/ENA primary metagenome ERZ652121 (study PRJEB26925, sample SAMN05827113) | human gut metagenome | biome: ENVO:2100002; feature: ENVO:00000062; material: ENVO:00002003... | reverse complement strand
GATTCAATCTGTTCCAAATCGGAAGAGCTAGTCATACCAACAGTTATCCACAGGCGTTCGACAAGACCAAAGCTCAATGATTGCAATAGTTGCGGTACCGAAACCATTTTGCGAAACGCCGAAAGACCCATCCTCCGACCACAAGCCCCGAAAAACAGCGCATCGCCTCAACGCATCAGACATAGTGCCATACAAGCGGCGCGCAGAGAAGCCGATCAACCATGCCAAGGAGGACAGAACAATGACAGTCGACAGGACCGTACGCATCACCGGAACGGAAATGAAAGAAACCATCAACCAATTCGAACAAGATCGCCGATCGAATGGCACGCGCAAAGCGGTGCGCTCCCTCATATCAGAGGCGTTTCTCATATGGATGGACGCGCTCGAACAGGCGTCGGCGGAAAATGACGAGTCATGCCGAGTAAGCGTGACACGTACCGAATGCAGCCTCGATAGGGACACGGTCATACGAATTACAGTGGGCATGGGCGAAATGCTGTCCATACGCGATGCGTTCCTCATCTCCGCCATAGTCGATGAGCAACGCGCCAGTCGGGAGTTCCTTATGGATTTTGCCGAACGACCCAAGCAGCCAAGCAATGCGCAACGTTTGGAACAGCTGCTCAGCGATGCATTCCGCGACCCATCAGCCGGACCCGATATGAAACGTTGCGACCAAGCGATCAACATGCTGTTTGACATCATCGATATGATTCCCAAACCATATCGGGCGCAGCCGTTCGCCGTAATCAGCTACATCATGTGGTGGATGGGTCAGGAAGGCGCCATAGCGGCCGCCATCAGCGCGCTCGCGATAGATGATCAATGTTCACTGGCGGCGATCGTATGTTCGGCGGTCGAACGGCATATCGGGCCTGCTTGGACATCGGAAACCTAAGGCAACACGCCGTAAAGTGGCGTGACTTGCGCGTGAAGGCCTCATTATGTGGGAATAATCGTCCTTGCAAGATGGTTTACTCACATAGTTGACGATTTGCCCTTGCCAGAAGTGGGTCCTTGTGGTATACGCTTCTGGCAGGATCAATAGGAGGATAAGTTTGGCCACCAAGGAAACGACGGCAAGCATGGAACAGGCTGATCTGACCGAAAAGACCACCTCCACGAAGAAAGCCGCCACGCGTAAAGCCTCCACCAAGAAAAGCGCGGCGAAGAAAACCCCTGCCACGAAGACCCCTCGCAAGACCACCGCCAAGAAGAGCGCCCCTGCCAAGAAGGAAGAGGAGCAGATTGAGGATGACGCCCTTGACGATGAGGACGCTCAGGTGGATGACCCCGATCTCGATGATTTCGATGACGATCTCGATGACGTCGATTCGGATGATGACGACGATCTCGATGATGACGAGGAATCCGAGCCGGAGGATGATGACGACGACGAGGAAGAACGCAAGAAGCCGGAAGAGCCTAAGGAAAAGGGCGCTTTCGTGGTGCGAGACGATGACGATGATGAGAATCTGACGCCGTCCGGCAATCCGAAGCGTCGTGTGATCGCAGCAGGAGCGACTGCCGATCCTGTCAAGGATTACCTGAAGCAGATCGGTCGAGTGAGCCTGCTGAACGCGGAGCAGGAAGTCGACCTGTCCGAGCGTATTGAGGCTGGTCTGTATGCCCAGCACCTGCTGGACACCGAATCCGACCAGATGGATTTCAAGCGCAAGCGCGAGCTTAAGTGGGCCGCAAACGATGGCAGGCGCGCCAAGGACCACCTGTTGGAGGCTAACCTGCGACTCGTGGTGTCGCTGGCCAAGCGCTACACCGGACGCGGCATGCTGTTCTTGGATTTGATTCAGGAAGGCAACCTTGGTTTGATTCGAGCTGTCGAAAAGTTCGACTGGAAGAAGGGCTTCAAGTTCTCCACCTACGCCACGTGGTGGATTCGTCAGGCCATTACCCGAGCCATGGCCGATCAGGCGCGTACCATTCGCGTGCCTGTGCACATGGTCGAAGTGATCAACAAGCTATCCCGTGTGCAGCGCCAGATGCTTCAGGACCTTGGTCGTGAACCTACGCCGGATGAGCTTGCGCGCGAGCTTGACATGCCGGTCGAGAAGGTGCAGGAAGTGCAGAAGTACGGTCGTGAACCTATCTCCCTGCATACTCCACTGGGCGAGGACGGCGATTCCGAGTTCGGCGATCTGATTGAAGATACCGACGCCATCGCACCGTCCGATGCGGTTGCTTTCTCGCTGTTGCAAGAACAGTTCAGGCAGGTGCTTGAGACGCTGTCTCCGCGCGAGGCCGGTGTGATCAAGATGCGTTATGGCTTGGAAGATGGGCAGCCGAAAACGCTCGACGACATTGGCCGTGTATATGGTGTGACCCGCGAACGTATTCGCCAGATTGAGTCGAAGACCATGTCAAAGCTGCGTCACCCGTCTCGTTCGCAGACGTTGCGTGACTTCCTTGATCAGTGATCAGACGATACATATGTGAATGAAGTCGAGAAATCCGGCGGGAATGTCGAATTTCTCGGCTTCTTACGTCTACAAGACGTTTTTATGTTTTTGAAAGACCGAAGCGAATAAGCAGGTCGGAATGAGGGAAATGGCGAAGGACAAGGACAATTACGGCGCAGGCAGTCTTACTGTGCTTGAAGGTCTTGACGCGGTGCGCAAGCGCCCAGGCATGTATATCGGCACCACCGATAGCCAAGGTTTGATGCACTGTTTATGGGAGATCATCGATAATTCCGTCGATGAGGCCCTTGCTGGTGTCTGTAACCATATTGTTGTGACGCTGCATTCCGACGGTTCCGTGGAAGTTGCCGACAACGGACGAGGTATCCCTGTCGACATTGAGCCGAAGACTAAGCTTACCGGTGTAGAAGTGGTGCTGACCAAGCTGCATGCCGGCGCGAAGTTCGGCAACTCTTCGTACGGCGCCTCTGGCGGCCTGCATGGTGTGGGCTCGTCCGTGGTGAACGCGTTGAGCTCCAGGCTTGATGTGGAAGTGGATCGTGATGGCAAAACCCATCACATGTCGTTCCATCAGGGTCATCCGGGTGTGTATACCGACGTCGATCCGGAGCATCCGTCGCCGGATGCGCCGTTCAAGCGCACGCGCAAGAACCGCCCGACCGAACTTGAGATCATTGGCAGGGTCAGTCCGAAGATCACCGGTACCCGCATCCGTTACTGGGCTGATCCGGAGATTTTCAACGATACCGCAGAATTCAGCTACGAGCAGCTGATCGACCGTGTCAGGCAAACTAGCTTCCTGGTGCCGGGATTGAAAATCACCGTCATCGACGAGAATATTCCGGAAACCGGCGATGACTCCATCGATGAAATGTTGGAAATCGACGATATTACGAATACTGCGGATGACGAATCTCAGGATTTCGAAGGAATGCAGGAAGTTGCGCAATCTCAGGAACCGGTAGCGGATGATGCACAAACGCAGAAAAGCGACGAAAGCGTCGATGCTGAAAATGCCGTCGCAGGTCAGGCGGTGGAAACCGATACTGTGGCGCAATCTCAGGGATCGAAGTATACGCATGCCCGTATCGAGGAATTCTGCCATACCGGCGGAGTGAAGGATTTCGTGGACTACCTGTCCAGGGGTGAAGCCGTTTCCGACATTTGGCGCGTTACCGGCGAAGACACGTACGTTGAAGAAACCCAGGCCGTTGGCGACGGCGGCGAGTTGCATGCGCAGAAGGTTACAAGAAAGTGCGCCGTCGACATCGCCATGCGGTGGACCAACGGTTACGACACCACCATGCGCAGTTTCGTCAATGTGGTGGAGACCCCCGGCGGCGGCACGCATGTGGACGGCTTCTTGTTAGGAATGACCAAGCAGATTCGTAAGGCCATTGAAGACAATGCGCGCAAGCTCAAGGTGAATCTCAAAGATTCCAACATGAAGGTCGAACGTGATGATATCCTGGCTGGTCTTGTGGCCGTCATCACCGTGCGTATCGCCGAACCGCAGTTCCAAGGCCAGACCAAGGATGTGCTTGGCACCGCGCAGGTCAAGCCGATCGTCAGCAAAATGACCGACAAGCAGTTCGGTGAGATGATCACCGGATCCAAGCGCGGCTACAAGGAACAGTCCGGTCGCGTGCTTGAGAAGATCGTCGGCGAAATGCATGCCCGCATTCAGGCGCGTAAGACTAAAGAGGTGACCCGTCGCAAGAACGCGCTCGAATCGGCGTCCATGCCTCCGAAGCTGTCTGACTGCCAGCCGGGTAATGACGATGTAGCCGAACTGTTCATCGTGGAGGGTGATTCCGCGCTTGGTACCGCCAAGGCCGCGCGTAATTCCGGCTTCCAGGCGTTGTTGCCGATTCGCGGCAAAATCCTTAACGTGCAGAAGGCGTCGCTGTCACAGATGTTGTCGAACAAGGAATGCGCGGCGATTATTCAGGTGGTCGGTGCTGGCTCCGGTGCAAGCTTCGACATTGAGCAGGCAAGATACAACAAGGTCATTATGATGACCGATGCAGATGTTGACGGTGCGCATATCCGCATTCTGCTGCTCACCTTGTTCTACCGTTACATGCGGCCGCTCATCGAGTATGGCCATGTGTATGCGGCTGTGCCTCCGTTGCATCGCATCGCCTTGACCGGAGCTCGCAAGGGGGAGTACATCTATACGTATTCCGATGATGAGCTTGCCGGAAAATTGGCGGAGCTTGACAAGAAGCACATCAGCTACAACGAAGATATCCAGCGTTACAAGGGTCTTGGTGAGATGGACGCCGATCAGTTGGCTGACACCACCATGGATCCACGCACGCGCATGCTGCGCCGTATTCGTATGGAAGATGCTGAACAGGCCAGTCAGATCTTCAGCCTGTTGATGGGCGACGATGTGCCTCCTCGAAAGGCATTCATTGTTGAGAATGCCGATGACTTCGACCGTTCCAAGATCGATACCTGATTGGTGCTTTTCGATGGTTCGCCCTCCGTTGCGTCAAAGACGTTGCGGAGGGCGTTTTCTTAGCGAAGAGGTATGTGATTTCGCGCGGTAAAGATTTAAGATTCTGCGGTAAATAGTGCAATTGAGCAGTTACCGATCGGTAGATAGATATGTTTACAATAATGGCTGATATTGTCTTCTGCAGCTATCAGTTAAGAGGGAGTAGGGCGTGACCAATCTTTTGCTTGCCGTGATCTATGTGGCGTTCATCAGTCTTGGTTTGCCGGATGCGGTGTTGGGTGCCGCATGGCCGACGATGAGTGTCGATTTGGGTGCGCCCATCTCTTGGGCTGGCGGCATTTCCATGACGATTTCCGCTGGAACCATCGTCTCTGCGCTGCTTTCCGACCGTATGACCTTGCGTTTTGGAGCGGGCAAAGTCACCGCGATTTCCGTGGCATTGACGGCGTTGGCGTTGTTTGGCTTTTCGGTGGCTCCGAACTATTGGGTGCTGATTCTGCTTGCCATCCCATACGGCTTGGGCGCTGGCGGAGTTGACGCGGCCCTCAACAATTATGTGGCCATTCACTACGAGAGCCGTCATATGAGCTGGCTGCACGCCATGTGGGGCATTGGCGCATTGACCGGCCCGTACATTATGGGATTCGCTTTGGGCGCGGGTCAAGGCTGGCCGTGGGGCTACCGTTACATCTCCATACTGCAGGTTGCGCTCACCTCCATTCTTATTTTCAGCCTGCCATTGTGGAAGAAGCGCTCCGAGGCAAAGACGGGCGAAGTTTCCGGCGAATCCGACGGAACGGCCAATGATGAAACTCGCAAACCGCTTGGTGTACGAGGCGTGCTTGCCATTCGCGGTGCCAAAGAAATCCTAGTGATGTTCTTCTGCTACAGTGCGTTGGAATCCACGGCCATGCTGTGGGGTAGTAGCTACATGGCGCTCGGCAAAGGCATCGACAAGACCACAGCCGCCATGTGGGCCAGCCTGTTCTGCATCGGCATCACCGTAGGCCGCCTGGCGAGTGGCTTTCTGACCATGAAGTTCAACGATCCGACCATGATTCGCCTGGGCCAAGCGCTCGTGCTGATTGGTATCGTTAGCATGTTGTTGCCGTTGCCGCACAATACCGGCACTATCGTGGGGCTGATGATCATTGGCCTCGGCTGCGCTCCGATTTACCCGTGTGTCATTCATTCCACGCCGGCATATTTCGGCGAAGACAAATCACAGGCGATCGTCGGCATGCAGATGGCATGCGCATACGTCGGTTCGATGTGCATGCCGCCGGTATTCGGCTTGATCGCACAGCATGTCAGCGTGCTGTGGTTCCCTCTGTACATGTTGGTTTTCCTGGTGCTGATGGTGATCATGCACGAGAGCTTGCGTAAAAAGTGCGCTGGTCAGACCATCGGCTGATAGGGCGTTGCCGCCACTGCGTCTGCGATGCCATGAGCAGCATTGTAGATTTCGCATATACGGTTAGGGCTACTGAAACCGAGCGCCACATACCATACGATAAACAGTACGGCCACGGCAATACGATGAACATGATGTGAAGAGTGAGCGCCATCGGATTGAAATCACGAAAAACGTTCAACACCTCATATTGAACTATTTGACGTGATGCTCGCCAAAAGAAAAATGAGCGTCAGTGAACTGGCGGAGGCTATAGGCGTAACGCCGGTCAATGTTTCGGTGTTGAAGAACGGACGGGCCAAGGCGATACGGTTTTCCACGCTTGATGCCATATGCGAGACATTGCATTGTCAACCGGGAGAAGTGCTCGAATGGGTTGACGGCGAAGACGAGTGACGTCTTACGGTGATGCGATAATCGAACGTATGTGCGAATGTTTGAACTTGTTTTCGGAGCCGACCAAAGCATGGTTCAAACATGCGTTCAACCGGCCCACCGAAGCCCAGCAGCAGGCGTGGCCGGCCATCCATTCCGGCGAGAACGTGCTCGTTGTGGCGCCCACTGGGTCGGGTAAAACCCTCTGTGCGTTCCTTTCGGCTCTTGACCGGCTTATGGCGGGCGGAGTGCGTTCCGCAGGAGTGGACGTTCATGGCGAAACCGCGGCAACCGAGAGCCATGCGGAACGAAGACCTGTGAAGAAAGGTTCCCGCAAGAAAACGAAGCGTAACGTCAAAGTGCTGTATATTTCGCCGTTGAAGGCGCTTGGCGTCGATGTGACGAAGAATCTTGAATTGCCATTGCGGGGAATTGCTCAACAGTGCGAGGCGATGGGACTGCCCGTCCCCGATGTTGAAGTGGCTATGCGCAGCGGTGATTCCACACCTGAACAACGTCGAAAAATCGTCAGCCATCCGCCGGATATTCTCGTCACCACGCCGGAATCATTATTCCTGCTGCTTACTTCCAAAGCGAGCAGCATATTGGCGGGTGTGGAGACGGTGATCGTCGATGAGGTGCATGCGGTCGCGGGTTCGAAACGAGGCGCGCATCTCGCATTAAGTCTTGAACGCCTTGACGATATGATCGGACATCCAGTGCAGCGCATAGGGTTATCGGCAACCGTTAATCCCGTTGAGGAAGTAGCGCGGTTCCTTGGAGGTTCGCAACCGGTAACGGTGGTGAACCCCGGCGCTGTTCCGGCTATGGACTTGAGAGCCGTGGAACCATTGCGCAATATGCTTGACACTAGCGCTACAGGTGGTTCGGTATGGCCGGCTCTTGAACGGTCCATTCTCGATGAGGTGTTGCGGCACCGAACCACATTGGTGTTCGTCAACTCGCGTGGATTGGCAGAGAAGCTTACTGCACGGCTCAACGACATGTATGCGGAGTCGAAACAGGGCTCGGAGGCGACCGATTTGAGTGAGCACCGTGATTTGGGCTCACCGGAAGGCCGTGAGCAATTTGCCGGGCATTACGATTCGGTGGTGGGGTCCACCACCATGTTGGTTGAATCGCATGACGATGTTGATGTGATTGCCATGGCACATCACGGGTCCGTGTCAAAAGATCGGCGCAAACGGATCGAAGAACAGTTGAAACGCGGCCAGTTGCGTTGTGTGGTGGCCACCTCCAGCTTGGAACTCGGCATCGATATGGGCTCTGTGGATCTAGTGATTCAGGTGGCCGCCCCATTGTCGATCGCATCGGGATTGCAGCGAGTGGGCCGTGCCGACCACAATGTCGGGGGAGTCTCTCATGCGTTGTTCTTCCCTATAACCCGACAGCAGATTATTGGCATAACAGCCAGCATGGAATGTATGCGGGAAGGGGTTATAGAACCATTACGAATGCCCCGCAATCCTCTGGATGTGCTCGCACAGCAGACCGTTGCGGCCGCGGCCATGGAAGATCTTTCTACGAATGATTGGTACGACCGCGTGCGTCGTTCCGAGCCTTTCCGAGATCTCGATCGGTCCATGTTCGATGCGGTTATCGGCATGATGACAGGCGCATACAACAGTGAGGACTTTTCCGCATTCCGCCCGCCGCTGCAATATAACGAAGAAGCGGGGCTGATTTCCGCACGTCCAGGAGCGCAACGTTTGGCAGTGACCAGCGGCGGTACCATACCTGACCGTGGCATGTACACGGTGGTGCTTCCGGAGGAAGGCTCCGGTCCGGGCCCTCGACGGGTAGGTGAGCTGGATGAGGAAATGGTATACGAATCCCGTGTGGGAGACATCATCACCTTGGGGACTTCGACTTGGCAGATCCAAGAGATCACACGGGACAGGGTAGTGGTGGTTCCCGCACCAGGCCGTACTGCACGCCTGCCATTCTGGCATGGGGACCAGGACGGGCGCGATTATGGTTTCGGATTGGCACAAGGACGTTTGACACGCGAACTCAGCCAAAGATTGCACAGACATGAACCAGCAAAGAATGATGATCAGAATACGGTCCAAACTGTATCGGAAGTGCGATTCGACCGTGAGGCCACACAACGTTTGAAGCGGGATGGTCTTGACCGCAATGCCATAAGCAATCTTGCCGAACTGCTTGACGAACAACGTGAAGCGACCGGTGTGATTCCTTCGGATCGTGATTTCGTGGTGGAACGTTGTCAGGATGAAGGTGGGGATTGGCGCATTATCATCCACTCGCCGTACGGTAGGCGCGTGCATGAGCCTTGGGCGTTGGCTATTACCACTCGAATCAAACAGCGGTTTGGTTTCGATGGTCAAGTGTATGCGGCCGACGATGGCATTGTTCTACGATTGCCGGACGGTTATGGCGATTTGCCGATGCATGAGTTGCTGCTGTTCGACGTGGATGAATTGCAACGTATCGTTGAGACACAGGTCGGTGAAAGCGTGCTCTACATGGCCCGATTCCGCGAATGCGCGTCCAGATCACTTTTTCTGCCGCGCACTCGTCCAGGTAAGCGTGTGCCGCTATGGCAGCAGAGGTTGAAGGCCGCACAACTATTGAATGCGGCCCGTACCCGTAAGAATTTTCCCCTACTGCTGGAAACCGCGCGCGAATGCCTGCAGGATGTGTATGATCTTCCCGCATTGCACACGATTATGAACGGGTTGAATACTGGGACGATACTGTTGTCGGAAGTGGTTACCGAAACGCCGTCTCCGTTCGCGGAGAATATGCTGTTTGGTTTCGTTGGCTCGGTGATGTACCAGTATGACGTGCCGCAGGCCGAACGAAGCACACAATTGTTGTCCATGGATCCGGAAGTGCTGGAACGGCTCTTAGGGAGTACGGACATGGCATCATTGTTGGATTCCGAAGCCGTTACACAGGTGGAAGACGAGCTTGCCAAACGAACATTCTGGAATGATCTTGCCGAAGAAGACATCAACGGGCGCGTAGCGAGATACGCCAAGACGCATGGCCCATTCACCTCCGACAAGATGATTGCCGAACTTGATGTTGACGCGGCACAAGCGGTGCATGCGCTTGATGAGCTGGATGCTCGAGGTGAACTCATCAAAGGAAGGTTCACTGATTTAGGTGAGACTTCCGAAAAGAGTGCTATTCAGCAATGGCTCCACAAAGATGTTTTCCGGCGTATTCGATCGTTGTCTCTTGCCAGGGCCCGAAAAGCCGTCAAACCGGTCGATCCGAGCGTCTATCAGGCTTTTCTGCTTGATCGTCAAGGAGTCGGTCCTGTTGGAGGTGAACGCTACGAAGGCGTCGATGGTCTGATGCGTGTCATCGAACAGTTGGAAGGCGTGTTCCTGAACGCTTCGGTATGGGAATCCACGGTATTCCCGGCACGTGTGCGTGAGTATCAGCCCAGCATGCTCGACGAGCTCATTTCGTCATCGGATGTGGTGTGGGTCGGCTCGAAAGCGAGTGGATCCAACGCCAAAGAAGCTGGTGATATCGCCTTCTATCCAGCGGGTTCTTTGCTGCTCAACCCATCTGAACCGACATTAGAAGAACTAAAAAATAATGAAACATTGACTATGCCGGAAGCCGTGCTAGCAGCATTGAGCGGTGGTGGAGCGTTCCCCATTCAACAGCTTTCAGCCGCAGCCAAAACCATCTGGCAGCAGCATGCCGAAGTGCAGGTGAACCCTGAAACAGGCGAAATCATATTCCCCGCATGGGGCGAGCAACAGTTCGAGGAAGCCCTATGGTCACTGGTATGGCAAGGAAAAGTGACGAACGGCTCGTTCACGCCAGTACGAACGCTCCTACACGGAGGCAAAACTGTTCGCACACCTCGTCGTGTCGCACGTAGGCGCGTCACCATGCGTCCTCCAACACCATTGAGCTTGAGTGGATTATGGTCCGCTGTAGCTTGTGGTGATGGGCGAACCGTTCTATCAAATAAAACGCTAGACAGTGTCATCGAGCCTGCCATGTCTAAAAACAGAGATACCGGCATTGATGATGCGGCGCATGCAGCAAGTGTGGAGGAGCGTAAGTTGGCGCTCATCGACTCGCTGCTGGATCGATATGGGGTGATTGCCGCTCCTTTGGTTGATAAGGAACGGATTGCCGGAGGATTTTCATCACTCTATCCAGTACTCAAACGAATGGAAGAACATGGCACACTGGTCCGAGGCATGTTCGTGAAAGGTTTCGGCGCGGCACAATTCGCGGAGCGAGAAACCATCGACGCACTTCGTAGCGATACGCAATGGCATAGTCAGTCCTGCGCGGCACTCGATGTGACTGATCCCGCCAATCTTATTGGCTCCGCAATCGCCTGGCCAGAACAGGATTACCTCAAACCGGCACGTAGATCTGGCTCCGTCATCGTGCTCAGACAAGGCGAACCCGTGTTGTTTGCCGTGCCAAAGAGTCATAAAATCGTCAGCTTCGTAACTGACGAGACAATATTGAAACCAGCTTGCGCCGAATTTGCCTACGCATTGCAACGACAGCCCAGTGGCAGCATCAGTTTCAGCGAAATGAACGGTATGTCGTTAAAGGAACGGAATGCGAATCGGCAGATCCTTCATGCGGCCGGCTTCGTCGACAGCCCGCAAGGCATGAAGCTCTACTGCTAGCTTGGTGTTACATTGCCTGAGCCAAAGCGAACGAAACGGACGCACTGGCAGAACCGTGCCGACAACAACAATGCCCGCATCTTGCAAGCACAGGCGAAACCAAAACGATCCCAGCCATCGCAAGATACGGGCATTGTCAATGAAAAACAAGTTAGCCGATGATGGCGATTGGTGCGGAAAGCTCCGTGCCAGAGCCATCTCGACGCATATCCGGCTTCGGCAATTCCACGCCGGCACCGCCCTGCGTGGAGGCGTGTACTGGGTATGCGCCCACAAATGCGAGAACCAACGTATCCTGTCCCTTGAGGAAGCGCTGCGAACGAACGCCACCGGTACCGCGGCCCTTCGTCGGATACATTTCCAACGGGGTTACCTTCGCAGAACCATTCTCCGTACCCGGCAACGCTTCGGAATCGCCCGCAACCGTCAACACCACAGCTCCAGACGCGGAGAACAGGCCATTCTCGCCTTCTTCATAATTCCACGCCACCTTGCTGGCGGGAACTACCGCGAACGCAGCCGCTGAGCAGCCTTCAGCCAGGCGAATGCCTGCCATGCCTCCGGCAGTGCGTCCCTGCGGGCGTACGTTCTTCGCCTCGAACGTCAGCAGGGAGGAGTCGGTGGATACAAACACCAGCCGATCCTCGTCACGCGCTTCAGCGGCAGCCAGAACTTCATCATCATCCTTCAAATCGATGACACTCCATGAATCCATGGTGGTGGGCGATTCGCGATTCCAACGCTTGACTACACCATTGCGCGTACCCAATGCAAGAGGAGTGGGCTCTACGGCATTATCACCGGAATCGTCGGCGGATGGCATGGCGATCGCAGCGATCACACGTTCACCACGAATTGGATCGGTGTTTTCCGTCGTGCCGATTAACTCTTCGGCGTGAACGCCGCCAGTCACGTGGAGCGGCCCATCCGCAGACACAACCGGCAATTCCACGACATGCGCCACAATCAGACGGCCGGCAGATGTGATCAAACCATATGAGGAACGCGTGGTCGTGCGGAAGATCGAAATAATCTGATCATCCTTTACACGCTGGTCGGCAGAAGAGCGATTCTCCCAACGCTCCAACGCGTCTTCAGAGGTGCGTGCGATCAGACCAGTGGCCGACAACATCACCGCGCACGGTTCGTCGTCGATCTGCAAAGCCATGGCTGCGGCATTGTCTTCACCGGCTTTTTTCGCGGCCTTCGCGGCAGCGGCGACATCGGCGGCGGCAGACGACACTGTGGCTGCAGCGCGTGCCGCAGCCACAGCGGAGGCGGATACGCCATCATCGCCATGCGCTGCAACAGGCACAAGCCTGCCGTCAGCGTCTTCATCCAACAGCACAGTGCGACGTGGCGTGCCATACGTGGCAACAGCCTCGTCCATTTCGGCGATCACCACGCCGTCAAGCGCCTCAGTGGAGGCGAGAATGCGATCCAATTCCTCGATACGTTGCTTCAAATCGTCGCGTTCCGCTTCAAGCTCGATGCGGCTCATTTTCGTCAGGCGACGCAAGCGCAGGTCAAGAATGTACTGTGCCTGAATCTCATCCAGATCAAACACCTTGATGAGCTTCGTCTTTGCGGCTTCGGCATCGTCAGACGAGCGAATCACCTGAATCACTTCGTCAATGTCGACCATCGCAAGCAGAAGGCCTTCAACCAAATGCAGACGTTCCAGCGCCTTCTTTTTGCGGAATTCGCTACGACGGCGAATCACCACACGGCGATGATTTACCCACACCTGAAGCATTTCCTTCAAGCCCATGGTGTGTGGGCGACCGTTGACCAACGCCACGTTATTGATGGTGAAATTGTCTTGCAGCGGTGTGTGCTTGAACAGTTGCGCCAGTACTGCGTTCGGGTCGAAACCGGTTTTGATTTCAATGACAAGGCGAGTGCCGTTATGGCGGTCCGTCAGGTCGATCGCGCCGGAAATACCCTCCAGCTTGCGATTTTTCACACCCTCGGAAATACGTTCCAACACACGTTCCGGGCCGACCATGAACGGCAGTTCCGTTACGACAATTGCCTTCTTACGAGCGGTTACGTTTTCGATATGCGTTACCGAACGCGTGGTCAACGCGCCACGACCGGTTTCGTAGGCCTCGCGAATGCCCTTGCGTCCCACAATCACGCCACCGCTCGGCCAATCAGGGCCAGGAACATAGCGCATAAGCTCTTCCAACGTGGCATCAGGATGATGCATCAAATGTTTGGCTGCGGCAACCACTTCGCCCAGATTGTGCGTCGCCATATTCGTGGCCATGCCGACGGCGATGCCGGAACCGCCATTGACGAGCAGATTTGGAATCGCGGCAGGCAAAACGGTTGGCTCCTGCAGCTTGTTGTCGTAGTTCGGTGTGAAATCCACTGTATCTTCGGCGATATTCGCGTTCATACCAAGCGCAGCCTGGGCCATGCGAGCCTCGGTGTAACGCGATGCTGCCGGACCATCATCAAGGGATCCGAAATTACCATGGCCGTCTACCAGGGGCAGACGCATGGCAAACGGTTGCGCAAGACGGACCATCGCCTCATAAATCGCGGAATCGCCATGTGGGTGAAGCTTACCCATCACCTCGCCGACCACACGGGCCGACTTCATGTACGGACGATCCGGATTGAGGTTCATTTGACCCATCTGGTAGATGATGCGGCGCTGCACCGGCTTCAAACCGTCTCTGGCATCGGGCAACGCGCGGGCATAGATCACCGAATACGCGTATTCGAGGAAGGACTTGCTCATCTCCTCGTTCAACGGTGTTTCGACGATGTTCTCTTTGACCGTACGCGGGTCAAAGGCTGGTTTTGCCGATTTGCGGTGCGACACCATGCGGTGAATCTCCTCACGGAAAAGTAATGGTAATCAACCTAGCAATGCTACCAGCCGGTACCACCGCGGTGCTTGAATAGGAGTCATGAGTGTTGAAGTGCCAAGCGACGAAGAGCTGCTTACCATGACCGAACCGGCATGCTACGGAGATGGCATGCCATCTGAAGGGATCCGTGGGGGAGCGTTGCACCTGTCGTCGGTACTTCCTGCGGTTTCCAACGCCATTGGCTGCCCCATGCCAACGGACATTCATTCTGACCCGAAAGCTCTGCAGGAAGCGCTTGGGCTGCCGGACGCGGCGTCCGCGGTCGTAGTGCTCGTGGACGGTCTCGGCTACTGGAACCTCAACATGAGACTGGGGCATGCGCCCTACTTGCGGTCCCTCATGAACGAGTCAGCCAATCAGCGTCCCATCGCCACATGCATGCCGAGCACTACCGTCGCAGCCATGTCTACATTTGGTACGGGAACATGCCCCGGCATGACGGGTATGACCGGCTATACGCAGCTCAATCCGAAAACCGGCGAAATATGTCAGCTGATTTCCTTCAGGAATGCGGTTCCTCCGCTTGAGTTGCAGCAGCAGCCGACCATGTTCGAACGGCTAAGCGCACAAGGCGTTCGTGTGACCAGTTCTGGATTGCCGAAATTCGCGTTTTCCGCGTTGACGCAGGCTGCCTTACGTGGCAGTGACTACATTTCCAACGATGATCCGCGCAAGCGTGTCGCAGTCGCGGCCCAAGCGGCGAAAAATCCCGGACTGACATACCTGTATCTGCGTGATACCGATAAGGTCGGGCATAACTACGGCTGGGATTCCGATAAATGGATTGGCACGTACGAGCGTGTTGACGGTCAGCTTGGCCTTCTTCGCCGCAGCGTGCCCAAAGGCACATTGATTGTGATTGTAGCGGATCACGGTATGATCACCACTGATCCCGAATCCGTGATTGATATTGCACAGGATCAGCGGCTCATGCAGGGTGTCGTCCATGTCGGCGGTGAACCACGTTGCGTCATGCTCTATGCGAAACAGGGCGAGGCACCGGAAAACATCGCCGCGCGGTGGCGTGATGTGCTGGGAGACCGGGCACAAGTGCGTACGCGATCGCAGGCGATTGCGGAGGGCGTGTACGGACCTGTGGTCTCGCGCGTCGAACCGATGATTGGTGATGTGATTGTATCGGCCACGAAGGCCGTCACCATCGTGGATTCCCGCACTCAGGCGGAAAAGGCGATGCATCTGCCGAGCGTGCATGGCTCGCTCACCATGCTCGAGTCCGATATCCCCTGTCTGATCGACGTGGCCTAACATGCAAGGTTTGGTTCAGTCGCCGAACAGAATCTCATCCCAACTTGGCACGGCGGAGCGTCCTGCGCGCCGCTTCGATTTGGTGGTATTTTGGCTGTGCGGATCAGGTGTTTGATTCGTGTTTGCGGTGTTCGAGGCGGTATCCGATGCGGGCGCGATGGTGTTCTGAGCATCGCCTGTTGCATTGACGTCGGTTTTCGTCACGGCGTCTTCCGATCGGTTTGGCAGAGAGATGTCGGCGGCCATACTCGATGTGTTCGGCGTGCCGAATTCGTTAGACACGCCGATTGGCGCGATTGGAACGGAAGGTGCCGTTGAGGGGCGCGCCACCGGCATGGACGGTTCAGGCGTGTTCCATGCCGATACGGTCTGTTCGATTCGCGCCGATCGGGCGGAATTTCCCGGAAGATTCAGCGAAGCGAGGAAATTCTCGTCGGCGTGTTTCTCGGCGTGTCCTTCCTTTGGCGCGTCTTGCTCCCCGATGAGCTTGCGTGCAGCGGAATTCAAACAGCTTACGGCGTTGTCATGCATGTTCCACGACCATTCCGCGCAGATGGTATGGCCGGAGGAGACGAACTGAGCGCTGATTTTCCAAGGTTCCAAGCCAAGCCTGGTAGCCTTCCAAGTCACGTCTTCCAAACGCACCCGTGCCGCCGCGAATGTGCGTTCAATCAGTTCGGAAAGCGTACGTACACGGCTTTCTTTCGGTGCTGGAACGGCGAGGAATTGCTCAATCGCATATTGCTTCTCCGTTTCGACCGACGCCGAGAAACGCCGAACGAGCGCTTCGCTCAACGAATATCTTTCCGCAACACGCGCGGGATCGGCGCCGGCGCGAATCAACGACTGAATTTGCGAAATCGGCAGGGTGATCGGAATGTGCGTCTGCTGTTTTTCCTGCACTTCGGAACGAATCTGCTTGGCCTCCAAAATGGCTCTTTCAAGCGCCTCATCGACCTTCACAGAGAACTTTCTGGCACCTGAAACAAAGACGAGTTCACCGGTATCACTGACATGATCGAACCGCGCTTCCTCGAGTGAATTCTCAGGCACAACACACCACTTTCCTTCAAGAATTACTGTTTATTCTATTGTGCCCCACGTGTCGGATTTTACGAGTATTTCGAATCGTGTATCCTATGCGGGGTAAAAGTCATGTATCCTATGGCGCATAAGCACCATAGATGACGAAAGGAATCTCGATGGCACAGGATTATGATTCCCCGCGTAACAAGGACGAGGACGAGGAGTCGCTCCAGGCTTTGGGCAAGAGCTCCCAGAACACTTCCAACGACATGGACGATGACGAGAATGCCATCGCCGAGGATTACGAGCTGCCGGGCGCGGATCTCAGCAACGAGGACGCTTCGGTGACTGTCATTCCTATGCAGGGGGATGAGTTCATCTGTTCCGAATGCTTCTTGGTGAAGCATCGCAGCCAGCTTGCTTACACTACTGACGATGGTCAGCCGGTGTGTCAGGAGTGCGCTGCCTGATGGCGTTTGATGAAGCATATAACGAGCCGGAAAACGTCGAGGTTCTGGTAAAGTCGCTGAATCCCGACCAGCCGGCGGAACTGTACTATGCCCATGCCGGGGATGCGGGTGCCGATTTGCGTACCACTGAGGAAGTCACGTTGAAGCCGTTCCAGAGGGCGCTGGTGCCTACGGGAGTGGCGATCGCGCTTCCAGCGGGTTATGTGGCCTTGGTGCATCCACGGTCTGGTCTTGCCGTCAAACAGGGCGTTACCGTGTTGAATGCGCCTGGAACCATTGACGCGGGCTACCGTGGCGAAATCAAAGTACCGCTGATCAATCTTGATTCGGAACACACCGTGACGTTCCACCCGGGAGACCGCATCGCGCAGCTGGTCATCCAGCGTTATGTCGAGGCGAAGTTCATCGAAGCGGAGACGCTGCCCGGATCTGACCGTGCTGAGCGTGGCTTCGGATCCACCGGTGTGGCCTCCTGAACCGAGCATGCGGAGGCATAAGCGCCAAGAATCAGCAAACGTTGGCGGCACAATGTTTTTCGGGGGTATCTGGCTGTGCAACACGCGGTCGGATACCTCGAACATACCGTGATGCGCGGGTAGTATAGGGAGCATTGCGAGCGAGGAGGTGGACGATGGGAGACGTTGAGCACGAGGTTCATTCTGCCCGAATGTTGGGCTGTGAGATCAGCACGAATCCGCTTGATCCGCTTGAGCCGATTCTGAAGATGTGCGAATACCATCATCCTGATGAGGATATGAGCATTCTTGAACGTGCTTATGAGCGTGCGGTCAAGCAGCATTCTTCACAACGGCGCAAATCGGGTGAGCCGTACATCATCCATCCGTTGGCTGTGGCGCAGATTCTTGCGGACCTTGGCATGGGGCCGTTAGTCGTGGCCGCCGGCTTGCTGCACGATACAGTTGAAGACACCGACTACACGCTTGACGAGTGTCGTTCTGAATTCGGAGACACCGTGACCGGTCTGGTTGATGGTGTCACCAAGCTTTCCAAGATGGAATATGGTGATTCCGCACAAGCCGAAACCATTCGCAAGATGGTGGTCGCGATGAGTCGTGACGTGCGCGTGCTGGTCGTCAAACTTGCCGATCGCGTGCATAATGCGCGTACGTGGCGTTACGTCAAAACACCGAGCGCACAGAAGAAAGCGCATGAAACGCTCGACGTGTATGCGCCGCTTGCCAATCGTCTTGGCATGAACGCCATCAAAACCGAATTGGAAGAGCTCAGCTTCAAAGTGCTCTATCCGAAGATCTATAACGAAATCGTGGTGCTTGTCGCACGTCGTGCGGGCCAGCGAGACGTGTATTTGAAGCAGATTCTTGCTGAGATCAACGAAGATCTTGACGAGCAGAACATTTCGGCGTATGTGACGGGGCGTCCGAAGGATTATTTCTCGATTTATCAGAAGATGATCGTACGCGGACATGATTTTGCGAATATCTACGATTTGGTGGGTGTGCGCATTATCGTCGATACGATTCAGGATTGTTATGCCGCGTTGGGTGCGGTGCATGCGCGTTGGAACCCTGTTCCAGGTCGTTTCAAGGATTACATTGCCATGCCGAAGCTCAACATGTATCAGAGCCTGCACACCACGGTGGTTGGTCCTGGCGGCAAGCCTGTCGAGATTCAGATTCGTACGTGGGACATGCACCGTCGTGCTGAGTTTGGCATCGCCGCGCATTGGAAGTACAAGGAGAATGGTCAGGCCGGTCGCGCGTTGAGCTCGCCTGATAAGTCCGATCGTAAACGTGGCGAGAATCAGGAGTTGAGCGAGACCGATAATCTCAAGTGGATTCAGCAGCTTGCCGACTGGACGAGTGAAACTCCGGATTCCAACGAATTCCTGGGCTCTCTGAAGGAAGACTTGGGCGCCGCCGAAGTCTACGTGTTCACGCCGAAAGGCAAGATTGTGTCGCTTCCCGCCGAGGCGACGCCGATTGATTTCGCCTATGCGGTGCATACCGAGGTCGGTCATCGCACTATGGGCGCTCGTGTGAACGGCCGTCTGGTGCCGCTCGACACCAAGCTTGGAAACGGCGATACCGTTGAAGTGCTTACATCGAAGTCTGAATCTGCTGGTCCATCTCGTGACTGGCTGAGCTTTGCGAAAAGCCCGAAAGCCCGTAACAAGATTCGCCAATGGTTCAGCAAGGAACGCCGAACCGAAGCCATTGAAGAAGGTCGCGATGAGCTGACGCGAGCCATGCGCAAGCGCAACCTTCCGATCGCAACATTGTTGACTCCCGAAGCGTTGGTCGGTATTGCTGATGAGTTGAATCTCGCCAATGCCGAGGCTGTGTTCGTGGCAATCGGTGAGGGTCAGATTTCCACACAGAACGTCATCTCGCATCTGGTTCGAGATGCGGGCAGTGACGAAGTGAACGAAGAAGTGGAACAGGAGGCGTTACCGCTCAAGCAGGTGGAACGCACCAAGAAGACCACTAGTTCGCTGGGCATTTCCGTTAAAGGCGTGGGAGACATTTGGGTTAAGCTTGCCCGATGCTGCATGCCGGTGCCAGGAGATCAGATTATTGGCTTCATCACCCGCAATCAGGGCGTGTCCGTGCATCGTGTTGACTGTCAGAACATGCTGGACTTGCAGAAACGCCAGCCGGAACGTGTGGTCGACGTGCAGTGGACCAGCACCAAGGGCGTGTTCATGGTCAAGATTCAGGTGGAGGCGCTCGATCGCCCGCACTTGTTGAGTGATGTGACTCGCGTGCTTTCCGACCATGGTGTGAACATCATCTCCGGTTCCATTTCCACGGGAACCGATCGTGTGGCCACCAGCCAGTTCAGCTTCGAAATGGCCGACCCCCAGCATTTGAACACTTTGCTTGCCGCAGTGCGCAAGATTGAAGGCGTGTTCGATGTGTACCGTATCACCGGTGCCAAGGATTCCGCCGAACCTCGCTTACGCAAAATCTGACACGATTAGTGAGGCCGTGAGACTCATCTGAACTGCTGTAGATTCTCTCGGAGATAATGAAAAGCCCCTCGAGTGAGGGGCTTTTCATTGTTTTGCCATGAAGCTTGTTGATGCGGAACTTACTTCAGCACTTCGATGGAAGTGATGCCGACCGGCTCGAGCGGAGCATCGGAACGGTCGGTTGCCACGGAGTCGAGCTTGTCGACAACGGCCTTGGACTCGTCATCCGCGACTTCGCCGAAGATGGTGTGATGGCCGTTGAGCCATTCGGTCGGCACGGTGGTGATGAAGAACTGGGAGCCGTTGGTGCCGTGGATCTTGCCGTCCGCGCCGCGACGCAGGCCGGCGTTTGCCATAGCCAGCAGGTACGGGCGATCGAAGGTCAGGCCTGGAACGATTTCATCATCGAAGTTGTAGCCCGGGCCGCCGGTGCCAGTACCCAGCGGGCAGCCGCCCTGGATCATGAAATCCTTGATGATGCGGTGGAAGGTCAGACCATCGTAGAACGGTTCATGGGAAGGCTGGCCGGTGAACGGGTCGGCCCATTCCTTCTCGCCAGTGGCGAGGCCAAGGAAGTTAGCCACGGTTTCCGGGGTCTTGTCGTCGAACAGGTTGATCTTGATGTCACCTTCAGAGGTGCGCATGATGATGGTAGTCATGGCTCCAAGTGTCTCATGGGCTTGAGACCGGGCGGCAGCCTATCGACGTGTTCGGGACTAAGCTCGACGGTTACATGAAGTACTACTGTGAAGGCGGATTCGGGAATCCCCAGGGGTTGGATGGGCTTGAATGGGTATCGCAAGGAGCTTGGACTATGCTTCATGAGCGGTTCGGAAATTATCCGCCCCTCTACCTTTATGTGGACAACCGGCGAAAACCTTCAACGACATTCTCAATAGCGCAAAACAGGCATAGTCAAAATCTGAGCAATCAACGGCGATGGTGAAACACGTGACCTTACACTGCACATACAGTTCCCAACACGCCAGACGCTTACGATTATGACCACATCAACTTCGCAGAATACTCACGAAACAGATACCGCAAACAACGCATCATGCACCACCATCAGCACCATTCTCACACTGGCCATACCAACGTTCGGGCAACTTATCGCCGAACCAGCATTCGTGCTCATCGACACCGCCATCGTCGGACATATTGGCGGGCAAGCGCTCGCCGGTCTGTCGGTCGGGTCAACCATTGTGCTCACTGTTGTGGGGCTATGTGTGTTTCTTGCGTATAGCACCACAACGCAGGTGGGACGTCTTTTGGGCGCCGGCAAACGGAGTGAAGGTTTGGAAGCAGGCATTGATGGCCTGTGGTTGGCTGGAATCATTGGCGTGGTGGTATCTGTGGCGCTGTTCGTTATTGCACGCCCGTTGTGCACGGCCATGGGAGCCCAGGGGGGTGTACTGCATAACGCGGTTGACTATGTTCGCGCAGTGGTGTTCGGCATTCCCGGTATGTTGCTGGTGTATGCGGCCAACGGTATTTTCCGCGGACTGCAGAAGGTTCGCATCACGTTGATAGCTGCTATGGTGGGTGCGATACTCAATACGTTGCTGGACCTGCTGTTTATTCTCGGATTCGGTTGGGGTGTGTTTGGTTCTGGAGTGGCCACGCTGATTTCGCAATGGTTCATGGCAGTGGTGCTTATTGTTCCTTCGGTGTTGTGGACTCGTGCGGAAGGTGCCCGTTTGCGGCCGCGTTTGTCAGGAGTGTTGAACAGTGCTGGCGATGGTGCGGTGTTGTTTTTGCGTACGCTTGCGTTGCGTGCATGCCTGGTGGCGAATGTGGTGCTGGCCACGCATATGGGTGTGGAAGTGTTGGCTGCATATCAGGTGGTGAATTCCAGTTGGAATTTTGTGTTGAACATGCTTGATGCCATTGGTATTGCCGGTCAGACGTTGGTTGCCGCGCAGATTGGTGCCCGCAAAGAGGACGAGGCCATGCGTTTGACAAGAATTGCTGGCAAGGCAGGATTATGCGGAGGAACGGTAATCGGTATTGGTTTGATGATTGCCGGATGGTGTGCGTCCCCGCTGTTTGCGCAGTCTACTGAGATTCAGCATTTGCTCACCGTCGGCATGATGGTTGTTGGCGTGACATTGCCGTTGGCTGGTTGGATGTGGGCTGTTGATGGCATTCTGATTGGGGCAGGGGATTACCGGTATCTTGCATTGACGTGTGCGGCGACGGCTGCAATATATGTGCCCTGTCTTGCTGCGATTGGTTGGATATGCGACGCGATGCAGGCTTCTTCTGCGCTGCGTATGGCGTTGCTGTGGCTTGCCGTGAATCTGTTATTTGTAGGATTGCGTGCCATTTTCAATGGTTTCCGTATCGGAACTTCCACATGGTTGCATATCGCACGTTGAAATCAGCTTGTGATAGCAGTTTGACATGACGTGAGATAGGTAATTCCTGCAAAATAAAAAATCCCGCATGATTCCGACGAACCGGATCACACGGGATTGTCATATGCGGACGAACTTAGGAATGAATCCTAAGAACAGATGGCAATTCAGGAACGCTTGCGCTTGAACACGAACAATGCCCCTGCTGCGACAACCAGAACAGCGACCACCACAACAACGCCGATTACGTTGGAACCGGTGTTGGCAGTGTTTGCCTTCTTGTGTGCGGCAGGCTTCGTATTCTGCTTGTCATCATCCTTCTTCGGTGCGTTCGGCGTGCTGTCCTTGATGGCCACAGTGAAACGCACGCGTGCACCCTGGTTGTAGAACACCACCACAGAACCGGTGCTGCCGGTTTCGCGACCATTGAGGAATGCGCTGCTCAACACGATGGAACCGTCATCAGCCACGGTGTAATCCGTGCCGGCGGTCAGCGACTGGTAGTCGTACTGCACGTCTTCCACGGTATTGCCATTGGGGTTGATGCCAACGGTCAGACCGTTGGCGTTGGCGCTCTTCTTATCGCTATCATACTTGTCGTAGTCGAATGCATCGCCATTCGTTAGTTCAGCATTCTTGATTTCACCATCGTTCAGCAGCCACACCTGAGTGCCATGGTACGGGTTTGCGGTGCCAATTGCCAGACCGGAATCGGTGACGGCGAACACGCGTAGACCGTGGTTGTTGTTATCTCCGAAACCGTTACGGCTGATGGTCTGGAAGTTCGTGCCATCGGAGGAGACGATCAGGTCAAAGCCACGAGTCTCATCGTTGGAGTAATGCAGGTAGCTGAGCACGCCCACGAAGTCGATGAAGTTCTCCAGATTCTCTTCGGTAAGCCACTTGTCGAGCTCGTTGGTAATGAATTCCGGCAGATACTGCTTGTTCTTGTTGTACAGGTCGAGCAGCCGCTGCAGGGATGTGAGGAACTGGTAACGATCGTCGAGCGTGTAGGTTTCAGCGGCCTGCGGAGCGACACCGTCAGGGGAGACCACGTCGGTCTGCTTGGAGTTGAGATCAGCGCCCATGTCCTCCAGCAGCTGCTGCATGGTAGCCACGTCAGCGGCCACTTCGTCGGTCTTGCCGGCTTCTTCAACTGCCTGTGCAGCTTGATCGCTCTCAGATGCTTCGCCTTCGTTCAACGGCATGATGTCATCATCGCTCGGCTTGGTGGTTTCCTGAGATTCGGACTCGGAAGGCTTGGAGGCTTCCTGAGAGTCCGTGCCGATAGTACCGGAAGTGCCGTTCTGGTCATTCTTCTTCAGAGAGTCGAAGAAGATCTTGATGTATTCGATCTGCTTCTTCCACTCTTCCGGAGTACGCTTCAGAATGTCGCCGTTGGCGAACTGGGTTGCCGGGTATGCAAGATCACTGATGTCGAAGGTGCCGACGTACAGCTTGCCGTTGTAGGACTGCATACGCCACACATACTGGTTCAGGTGACGGCTCTGCTCGTCGCTGTCGCCCAAGCCGGACAGCATGGTATTGCCATCGATGGTGCCTTTGGAATCGCCGAAGTACTTGTTGTTGGCTTCGCCGGCGAGCATTTCGAAGTTTTCGTTGCCGTCTTCGTCAACGTCCATACGCCACAGGTTGACCGGGCTCTCCAGATCCTTGTACAGGTCGGAGAAATCCATCTGCATGGCCTTCTCCAAAGCGTTCATCGGATCGTTGTAGCCGCCGATGTACAGGTGGCCCTTGTATACCACCATGTTGGCTGCGCCGGAACGACTCGCTCCGAAACCCCACTCGTACTTGGCGCCGTCTGCCGGATCGCCGACCAGCGGCTTGAAGGTCCACTTGCCGGTTTCCTTATCTTGCGTGCCGCGCACGAGTGCGAAGGATTGCTTGTTGTTCTTCGCGGTTCCAGTCACCATAGTGACATATAGATTGCCCTTGAAGCCGACCATATCCCACACACATCCACCGAACACTCCATCAGTTACAGCGCATGCCGGATAGTTGTACAGGCCCTCGGTCTGGGTAGCGATAGTGGCGAAAGAATCCTGGCCTGCTGACGGGTTGGAAGAAGCCACAATAGTGGCACCGTTATCGGTGATCATGCTGGCGATAAGCTGATTGTTGACCACGGTCAAACCACGGATACCAGCAGTGTAGCCCTTCTTCAGACCAGTGGTCATGGCAGCGGAACGATACACGATTTCAGTGGCATCACCACTGTTCGGATCAACTTCCAGCAGGTACGGCTGACCCTTTGCGGCGGCAGCAAAGTACAGCTTGTCATGGAATTCAACGGCTGCACGATAGCCGTTGACCGCATGCTCTCCGCCAATCGCATTGACGATGATCTTCACTTCACCGGTCTTGACGTTGATCTTGAGCAGCAAGCTGTGGTTCTCGCCGTTGTCAAGGAACAGCTCGCCGTTGAACGCAACATCCAAAGCGGCCTTGATGCTGGCATACTTGGTGCCCATGGTGTTGGCCATGTACTTCAGTGTGGAACCCATTGCGGAATAGCAAGTGCCCACATACATCCAATCGCCATAACCGACCGAAGACCATGAATAGTTCTGGCCACGCTCGGCCGAACCCTGCGTGAGATCATCAGTGGATTCGCCGTTCAAAACGTTTACGATACCGTCATCTTCGCCCAGCCCTGCATTGGGGTGCGAAATCTTGGTGGCCGTATAGCCGGCACCAAGTACGGCGGTATTTGAAGATTCATTAGCATTGGCGCTGCCCGCTACCGGCAGCAACATGGCGCAAGTCGCAAGCGTTGCGATTGCAGCATTAATCATTTTATGGTGGTTGACCATATTTTCCCTAATCTCATATACTCCGAAAAGATATTCCCTTGTGTGGCATATCCAACAGAAAAAAAACCAAAAAGGGGTGACCTAAGGTACTATACGGAAAACATCGGGAACAAATCTCACCAAGTAGTGCTGCGCTAACTAGTATTTGCGTGACTTTGCGGATGTGCGCATGCGAAATCAGGCTTTAGAAGCGCGTGCGACAAGCCGCTTCTACACGTAAAGTCCAATGGACATTGTGCAATGGCGGAATCAGATCGTTAACCGTCAACATGCATAACGAAATCAGCGGCGTAGCCAATGAAGCAATGCGAAAATGTTTGACAAGTGCGAAAAAACAGGAATACGAAACCCGCAAATCCCAGAATATCGGACGCAAAATATCGTATCCAAACGTGTCGAGAGTACTGGGGTGGCCAGTCAATGCAACGACTACATCGGGAATCCCATCGCGCACGATATTCAACAGAAGAAAAGCGATGAGCGTGGTGCAGCCTCGTTTTACAATCTTGCGAGGGTTGGCGTCGGAGAAGACCAGATTCGACCCGAGACTGATCATGAACACGGATGGTCCAAGAATGCACAGATACAGAAACACTTGCCCCCACTAGCTGATTTCACCTTGGAAGAAATTACCGTCAAGCACTTCGTAGAGATGCGCCGAGGGAAGACCGAGAGGGGCGAACGCGCAAGATCGAAGCTGCCGTAGTTATTTTGTCTGCTCTCTCATGATTACGTTATGCTCACTCCAGTGCCCGAACATTCCCTCCATACCCGAAAGGGAGGAATATGCAATCTGCCAAGTGGACTTCCGTCGACAACGAATGCCAGAGAAAGCCCGTATCGCCTATCTTAATCAGCAAGCAGAATCGGCGTGGTTCTACCTTAAAACCACTGGCGTCATGTTTCGAGTGTGGCGTTTGCGGGCTGTGTTTTCTCTGTGCATATGAAACGTGCCACCAGGCGGTCGGATGACGCTTGCGGAGGGATGTCTTGTGCACAAAAATGTGTCGTACGAGCGCTTAAGCTTGGTTATCCCACTTAAGTATGGTAGATTCCGTGCTTTATCCTGAGACATCTCGCTTATATATGGCAGGTCAGGTTGTCATGACAGCTGTTCGCATACCCCCTAAGTACGCTTTCCGAGGTGTATCTGCCATACATAAGCGAGATAGGGATAAAAGGGGGTATCGATGTCCGAGAGAACGCGTCTTCATTATCCAACGGTGTATGTGGTTCATACGGAAGATAAGAACAGGTATAAAAGCGTTCCTGACTATACGGTATACGTGGGGGAGACGAATAGCATACGAAATCGCACCTCGCAGCATTTGAAGACGGATTCAAATGTTCGGGAGGACTGGAAGGATTTTGCGGACCGTTTACAGTCGGATGCTTCTTCCGCGTGGCAGTATGTTATTGCTGATGGGCATTTCAACAAGTCGATGACGCTTGATGTTGAAAACAAGTTGATGCATTATCTGCTTGGCTCTGAAGCGGTGAAAAATCTGAATAATCGTCGTGCGAACGCACAGGGTGATTATTACACCAAAAGTGAGTTTGATAGGTTTTTTTCGAATATTTGGTTTGGGCTTCATAACGGGATCCGGTGTTATTCCCCTCAGAGGAGATCATTCGTGATTCCGCTTTGTTTAAAGCATCTTCGTTCCATCAGCTTAGCGATGATCAGGTCGCTGCTGAGGAATCTGTCATACAGGCTTTGTCTGATGTTTTGAATAATGATTTTGGGCAAACAGACCAACAAACGTCGAAGCTTATTTTTGTGCAAGGTGCTGCGGGAACTGGTAAAACTGTGCTGCTCAGCCATCTGTTTTACCGTATTTCAACAGAAATAAACTTTGACGATGCTGATTATGAGGATGATGATTTCGAATTTGATGGTCAGGGGACAGGGTCGTTTGGATATCATCGTGTGGGAAACGCATATATTTTGGTAAATCATGAGCAACAGGTTCATGTGTATAACCAGATTGCCACAAAACTTGGTTTGCAATCACAAAGCGGCACGGTAGTGATGAAGCCGAGTCGATTCATAAATAAGTTCAGTGAACGCGATGAAAACAGTAGAGGAAACCCTAATGCTCCAAAAGGGAAAGCGGATGTTGTACTGAACCGCACCCCGACGAGGTCAACCCGTATCTCAATCCCGACTATTATGATTCCAGGCGCCGTCCGAGCGCCGTGGCGTTGATCGACAAGGTCTTCAAGGATACTTGAGTTGGACGGTAACCCGCGCAACAGGGGCGACTATGGCGGCAAGGCGTATATCCGCCATTGCATGGAAGACCACAACGGCCAGGTCCCGTTGTGGGTGCTGGCCAACGATCTTTCTTTCGGCCAGACGGTATGGTTCTTCCAAGTCCAGTCCCCGGCCGTCCGATTGGCGGTCGCCGAAAGTTTCACCGGTTTGTATGCGGACACGCACGACGGGCCGCGGTGCATCACCATCAAGCGGTTGGACAGCATCTTCAACAGACTGGTGTTCTACCGCAACCTGTGCGCGCATGACGAGCGCTGCTATTGTGCCCGGTACGATGGGCGCGCTAACGAGAACGTGTACCAGGCCATCGGTGATCTTGGCTATTTGCTTGACAAGGACGATTACTTGGAATTGTTCGGTCGCTTCTCCGCATTGGTCGCACGGGCGACCTCCGCCATGCCATTCTGGGCTGTCTGCAATAGGCCTGTGGGATTCGGGATGGATTTGGGATGCCATTGGCGGCTGGGACGGTTGTATGGGCCGCGTATCGTTCTGTCTATCGTCCGCCATGGAGACGTGCTGCCGGGCGAATGCTTCTGCACCACCCATGCGGAACATCATGAAACCACAGGGGGTATTGCACTTTTCCGTGCCGGTCGGCGAAGACGCTGAGCGCCGGCAGGGTGGTGGAACGTTCCCGGATTATTTTTGGGTGCCTGTAGGTACCTCGTGGAAGACGAGACTGATCGGCAGGTTTCCCAAAAATTGAAAACCTTTGAATAAGGCCAAAAACAGCTGACCACGATTATCATCGGAGGTGCGCATGATGATGGTAGTCATGATTTTCATGCTTATGCCCCTGTGGGATCTGCTCGGCCGTGAGGACTATTCTCGGAGAGGCGCGATGTCCGGGGTGGTTATTTCCAGTTGAACGTGTAGCTCTGGTCCGACTGTTCCTCGCCGTGGGTGGTGACGGTCGGGATGTTGCCGTGCCAGGTTACGGTGAAGTTGTCCGAGTCCAATGATTTGCCGTCGTTGTGAAGGTCCGTCTTGATTTCCGTGACGTTCTCGGCTCCGATGACATTGGGATCGGTGTTCCAGGAGACTTTGATCGTGATGGTGCTTGGGCCGAAGAACATGGGCGAGCCTAGTTCGCCGATGGCCACTTCGCAGGTGCTGTCAGAGGATGTCGTGTTCACGATGCTGTGGGGCATGTCTATTTGCATCCATATGAGGGTACAGCCGCCGGCCCAGACCAGTGCGAGTGCAAGGACGATATGCTCGATAATGCGCGCCGCTTTATGCTGTTTTGGTAGTGTTCCTGTCATCAATGCCCCTGCAATCGTGCCGCGCCTCTTTTGTCTTTGAAGTAGTTTATCGATGTTCTGGATGGTTCGGGGTTATATCATAGCTTGGGTTGTTGAACTCAACAAGTAAGCGCAACACGTAGCAGTGTCTTCGCATACAAGAATCGGGTCCGGACACAATTATTCGGACCCGATTCTTGTATATAGGAGCATGAAAGCGTCGGTTTAGCGCTCGTGATGGTCGATGTGGTTGGATATCACGTCGCCGATAGTCTGCACGATTTGCACGAGGATGACGCACAGGATCACGGCCACGGTCATCACGTCGTACTGGTAACGCTGGTAGCCGTAGCGGATGGCGATATCGCCCAAACCGCCTGCACCGACGGTGCCGGCCATGGCGGAGAAGCCGAACAGGGTGATGAACGTCAGTGCTGCGCCGCGCACCAGCGACGGCAGGCTTTCGAGCAGCAGCACTTTGAACACGATTTGCAGATTGCTGGCGCCGAAGCTTTGCGCGGCCTCCACCAGACTTCCGTCCACTTCGGCGAGCGACTGCTCCACCACGCGTGCCACGAATGGTGCCGCGGTGATGACCAGCGGCACGATAGCTCCCGGCACGCCGAGCGAAGTGCCGACAATCAGTCGGGTCAATGGGATGATGGCCACCAGAAGAATGATGAATGGTACGGAACGCACGATGTTCACGATCCAGCCGAGCACGGTGTTGAGTGTCGCGTTCGGACGGATGCCCTTCTTTGCCGAGGTGATGAGCAGTACGCCCACAGGTAGGCCGATCACATACGCGAGTAGCGTCGCTACCGCGGTCATGATGATCGTGTCACGTACTCCCTCGACCAGCAGTTCGCCATAATCGGCGATGAATTGCGAGATAATCTGTCCCATTTCACTTCACCTCTTCCTTGGTCGGCGCGTCCGTCTGCTCATCGGACGAAGCGGAATCATGCTTATGGCGATGGTTCTCCACTTTCGCATCGGTGATCAGTGTTTTCAGAATGTCGCTTTGCGGATTGGAGAACAATTCTTCCGTATCGCCCATCTCCACGATGCGTCCGCCATCAATCATGGCCACACGGTCGCAGATGTTGCGTGCCACGGACAACGAATGCGTGATGATGACCAGCGTCACGTTGAGCTCGCGGTTGATGCGGCGCAGCAGGTCAAGGATCTGCGCAGTCGTGGTGGAGTCGAGTGCGCTGGTGGCCTCGTCGCACAGCATGATGGACGGATTGTTGGCCAACGCGCGTGCAATGGCCACGCGCTGCTGCTGGCCGCCGGACAGCTGGCTCGGATAGCGGTCGGCCAGATCAGCCAATCCAACCAGGTCAAGCAGATAGCGGGCACGCTCCTCGCGCTTGTTTTTCGGCGTATGGTTGAGCTCCAGTGGGAACGTGACGTTGCGCAGCACTGTGCGCTGCTGGAACAGGCTGAAATTCTGGAAGATCATGCCGATTCCGGCACGCACGTCCGCCAGCTCCTTGCCTTTCGCGTCGGTGATGTCCTTACCATCGACGCGCACTTTGCCGGAAGTGGGACGTTCCAGCAGATTGATGCAGCGCACCAACGTGGACTTGCCCGCACCGGAGGAGCCGAGGATGCCGAAGACTTCACCCGAATCGATGGTCAGGTTGATGTCGTGCAGCACCTCATGCGCCTCGGCGTCACTGCCATAGCTTTTGTGCAGATGGTCGATCTGAATCGTCATAATGTCCTGTTCCTATTGATGTTCCATAACAAGAATGCCGCAGGGTAGTATACCTGCAGCATTGAATTCTTGCAGCCGAAGCGGGTCTTAGAAGACAGGCACCACAGCGCCCTTGTAGTTCTTGTTGATGTAGTCGCGCACCTCGTCGGACTTCAAAGCCTTCTTGAGCTCCTTGGTCTTGGCGGTGTTCTCGTTGCCTTCCTTCACCACGAGGATGTTCTGGTAGGTTTTCGCGGCCAGGCCGTCGGCCTTTTCGGTGACCAGTGTGTCCTTGGTCGGGTCGAAGCCGGCTTGAATGGCGTAGTTTCCGTTCAGTGCCGCGATGTCGATATCCTTGATGACGGTCGGAACCACGGCGGCCTCAAGCTCTTTGAACTTCAGGTTCTTCGGATTGGAGGTGATGTCCTTCGGAGTGGCGTTGATGTCCTTCGGATTCTTCAGCTTGATCAGACCGGCATCCTGCAGCAGCAGAAGAGCACGGGCCTCGTTGGTGGCGTCGTTCGGCACGGCCACGGTGGCACCGTCCTGCAGATTCTGCAAATCCTTGGTCTTGCCAGGGTATAGGCCGAATGGCTCGAAGTGGATACCTTCCACGGACACCAGATGCGTGCCCTTCTCCTTGTTGAAGTTGTCGAGGTACGGCTTGTGCTGGAAGTAGTTGGCGTCCACTTCACCATCCTCGGTGGCGGTGTTCGGCTGAACGTAATCGGTGAACTCCTTGACTTCGAGCTTATAACCATCTTTCTCGACGAGCGGCTTGACGGCCTTGTTTAGGATTTCCGCGTGCGGGGTCGGGGAGGCCGCCACGGTGATGGTCTTGTCATCCTCCTTGGAGGCGGCGCCGTTGGAGCCAGACTCGCCGCAGCCGGCCAGTCCGAAGGTCGCGAGCGTGGTGACGGCGAGCAGCGCGCCGAGAAGCTTCTTGTTACGCATGGTTGAATTCCTCTCTCAATTCGCTATACGGGCCGCCTGTTTGCCACGCGGCGGACCCAACGATTGACCAATATAGAGGAACCATCGACGGCAACACGGCGTTCGCTTATTGAAAATACTTATAAGGGGCATGAAAAACGCAGAAATTCGCGAAAACCGTCTTAAAAATCGCAAGAAAACTCTTAAAAACCTTTTCTACAGAATTTCAAAATGATGCAACGCATTCGAGATTCCGGCATCGTCGACACTGTCGGTGACGTAATCGGCCACGGTCTTCGGCTCGTCAGTGGCGTTGCCCATAGCCACGCCTATGCCGGCGAAACGCAGCATATCCACGTCGTTGCCGCCATCGCCGAACGCGATCGCATTGTCCTTCGACCAACCAAAATGCTCAAGCACGACCTGCATGCCGACCGCCTTGCCGCCATCCGCAGGAATCAGGTCGGTGAAGTCGGGATGCCACCGCACACCGCGCACGTTGCCGCACATGCCGGCGATTTCCGCTTCCGTTGCCTTATCCACATATGGGCTGATCTGGAATGTGCGATGGTTTTCTATACGTTGCCGCGGATTGCATATGTCGATTTTCGGCGCGGTTTTGCCAAGGCTGTTCCACGTACGTTCCAAAGCGGCGTTGATGCGATTGAAATACCCGTAGTCGCTTTCCGCGTAATTGGCGACGACATCGGTATGCGATTGCAGCCAGTCGGTGATGATCTCCACATCGTGCAGGTCGATTGGATGACGGTAATCGAGGCCGTCGCGTGTTGTGCAGAACTGGCCGTTAAGGCCAACAATGCCATCAAATTCGACGGGAATGGTGTCAAGCACCACACCCATATAGGAGGGTGCGCGCCCCGAGCAGATGAACACCTTCACGTCTTTTTTCTGCAACGCATGCAATGCGTCGATGGTGGATCGCGGCACCACATGCGTGACGAAACTCGTCAAAGTGCCGTCGATATCGAAAAACGCAGCCTTAATGTCCGATGGCATGCCGATCTCCCCGTGAATCCGTTCAAAACGTCATCCAGCTTACGGGGAAACTCTGCGGAAAACGCCATTGTCGGCACGAAAAACGAACACGAAAATAGGAAAAACGTCCGGTTGCGCCTACAATCGTCAACCATGAGCGAACATATTGAGATCACGCCGGAGATCATTGAGATCCGTCATTATCTGCACGCACATCCCGAGCGCAGTTTCAAGGAATACGAGACAAGTGCCTATATCGAGAAACTGCTACGCGCGCACGACATCGAAGTGCTCAACAACCCGCTTGAAACCGGCGTGGTCGGCCTGATCCGCGGCGAGCAACCAGGCCCGCGCATCGCGTTGCGCGCCGATATCGACGGTCTTCCCATCCAAGAGGATACTGGCCTGCCGTTCTCGTCCGTCAACGACGGTGTGATGCACGGTTGCGGCCACGACCTGCACATGTCTTACATGCTCGGAGCCGCATTCTGGCTCGCAAAACGCCGCAAGCGCATCAAAGGCTCCATCAAACTGCTGTTCCAGCCTGCCGAGGAGCTCGGTCTCGGCGCGAAAGCTATGGTCGATGCGGGGTTGCTCGCCGACGTATCCGCCGCCATCGGCGCCCACAACAATCCGAATTACGCGCCCGGACAGATCGCCGTAGGCCCCGACCCGATGATGGCCGGTTGCGTGAAATTCCACGTCACGCTGCATGCCGCCGGCTCACATGCCGGATATCCGCACAAGGGCACTGGTCCTATCGAGGCGCTCGCCACAATGATTCTCGCCTTGCAGACCATCGTCAGCCGCAATGTCTCACCATTCCATCCGCTCGTGCTGTCCATCACCGAACTGCACGGTGGCCACGTGTGGAATGTCGTGCCGGACAAGGCCAGCTTCCAAGGAACCGTACGCTACTTCCATAAGTCCGACGGCGAACTGGTCGAGAAACGTTTCAAGCAGCAGGTCCAATCCATCGCCGCGGGCTACGGCATTACCACAGACATCGACTGGGATGACTTTCAGAATCCGCTCGTCTCCGACATGGAACTATCCAAAATCGTCGCTGACAACGTGCGCGACTACGCGCAGCTCGAGCCAATCCATCCTTCGATGGCGGGGGAGGATTTCTGCGATTTCATGCCCGTCACCATGCCGGTGTTCGCCTTCATCGGTTCCAATGGCGAGAAAGGCTGCCCCGATTGGCATAGCCCGCATTTCGTCGGTCTAGATGAATCACTGCAGGCCGGCGTGGAATTCTACGCCAACGCGGCGCTGACGGTGCTCAACGAACTTTCGTGACACGCGTGCGGTTCACTTTCAATTCGCGATCGTAAGAAAATAAAACGTTCAACAAATTAACGGTAGGTTAGGCAGCTATGACAAACATTCGCTTCGCACTCGCTCAAATCGATACTTGTGTGGGAGATCTTGACTCCAACGCAGACAAGGTCATGCGTTATGCGCACCTTGCAGCCAACAACAATGCGCAAGTCGTGGTTTTTCCTGAAATGACGCTTACTGGCTATCCGATTGAAGATCTCGCGTTGCGGGCCACCTTCCGCAAAGCCGCATGGAACAAAGCCAACTGGCTTGCTACTGAACTGGCTGCCGATGGGCTTGGTGACCTGTTTGTGGTGGTTGGCACGGTCGGCACGGATCGTGAAACGTCTAAGCCGCGTAATCGACTTGTTGTATTGCATGATGGCGTGGTTTGGGCTGGCTATGACAAGCACTTCCTGCCCAACTACGGTGTGTTTGACGAATTCCGCATTTTCAGCCCTGGCAATAAGTCCATGGTGCTTGATGTGGATGGCGCACGTATTGGTGTGGCTATTTGCGAGGATATCTGGCAGGATGGCGGTCCTGTGGCAGAACTTGCCGAGCAGCATATTGATTTGCTGCTTACCATGAACGGTTCTCCGTATGAGGAGGGTAAGACTGATACTCGACTCGATCTTGCGGTACGCCGTGCGGCTGAAGTGAACGCGCCGATGATCTACCTCAATCAGGTGGGTGGTCAGGACGATCTGGTCTTCGATGGTGGCAGTTTCGTGGTTGACGCTGACGGTACACTGCTGGAACGTTCTCCGATGTTCATGGAGGATTTGAGCTTCTTTGATTTGGATACTGCCGCCGAACATCAGCAGGTCGGTGTTATCGCGGCCAAGCCTGATCCGGATGAGGAAGTGTACACCGCCTGCGTGCTGGGCTTGAAAGATTATATGGCCAAGAACCATTTCAAGGGCGTGTGCTTGGGCTTGTCTGGAGGTATCGACTCCGCATTGGTGGCAGCCATGGCTGCTGATGCCGTGGGTGGATCCAACGTGTATGGCATTTCCATGCCGAGCATGTATTCGTCTGACGGTTCGAAGGATGATGCTGCCGATTTGGCGAAGAACATTGGTGCGCATTATGATGTTCAGCCTATTGAGCCGCTGTTCGTCTCCTTCCAAAAGCAGCTTGATCTTGAAGGTGTGGCTGCTGAGAATTTGCAGGCGCGTATTCGTGGCGTGATCGTTATGGCGTATTCGAATTCCAAGGGACTTCTGGCTGTCGCCACGGGCAACAAGTCGGAGCTTGCCTGCGGTTATTCCACCATTTATGGTGATGCGGTCGGCGGATACGCTCCGATCAAGGATTTGTTGAAGACTCGCGTGTGGGAGATTTCCCGCTGGCGTAATAAGGCTGCCGCCGAGGGCATGGGCATCGGCGGACTGCATGTTGTGGGCAACGAACAGGGCTCTAAAGGAACGCCATTGCCGGATGGCGTGATGATTCCCGTCAATTCGATCGAGAAAGCCCCGTCCGCCGAGCTTCGCCCAGGGCAGAAGGATTCCGATTCTCTGCCGGAGTACGAGCTGCTCGACCAGGTGCTGGCCATGTACATTGAACATGCGCATGGTCGTGAGGATCTTCTGGCTGACGGTTTTGATGAAACCACCGTCGACACGGTTATGCGACTGGTCGATCGTGCCGAATGGAAGCGTCGTCAATACCCACTTGGGCCAAAAGTGACGGCATTGGCGTTCGGACGTGACCGCCGATTGCCGATCACCAACGCATTCCGCGAGTAAAACAGCGGCGAGCTATTGTTTCGTTACACGCTTCGTAAGGAGTGATATGGAAAAGCAATGGTATTTCAATACGGTCACCGAACAGCCTGAACTGGGTATGATCTCACCGGCGAGCCATCGTATGGGACCATACAAAACCAGGGAAGACGCGCTCGATGCATGGAAGATTGTGCAGGAACGCAACATCAAATGGGAAGAACAGGATCGCGAATGGAAACGCTGGTCTTCCGATGAAAAGTAGATGATTCGATATATAAAATCGCGGTGTCTGGATTACGACACCGCGATTTTTCTTATACTTCGCAATTGTGACATATGTCACTTTTATTTCCTCTCAAACTCAGGTTCTTTACAGGTTCGTGCGGCTAGAATCGGTAGCTAGCGACGACGTAACGATGCGTCGCCAAACCAACACCCAGAAGGAGTGGAAATGGCAGCAGTTGATGCGACGGCAGTCTCCCCGGAAGAGCTTCAGGCTAAGGCTTGGGAAGGCTTCACTGAGGGCAACTGGCAGAAGGACATTGATGTCCGTGACTTTATTCAGAAGAACTACACGCCTTATGAGGGCGACGAGTCCTTCTTGGCTGACGCCACCGAGAAGACCAAGCACCTGTGGCAGTATCTCGATGACAACTATCTGGCAGTAGAGCGCAAGCAGCGCGTCTACGACGTCGACACCCACACCCCGGCTGGCATCGACGCATTCGGCGCCGGCTACATCGATTCTCCGGAAGTTGACAATGTGGTTGTCGGTCTGCAGACCGACGTTCCTTGCAAGCGTGCCATGATGCCGAATGGCGGTTGGCGTATGGTCGAGCAGGCCATCAAGGAAGCCGGCAAGGAGCCGGATCCGGAAATCAAGAAGATTTTCACCAAGTACCGCAAGACCCACAATGACGGCGTCTTCGGCGTGTACACCAAGCAGATCAAGGTTGCCCGCCACAACAAGATCCTCACCGGCCTGCCGGATGCTTACGGCCGTGGCCGCATCATCGGCGATTACCGTCGTGTGGCACTGTACGGTGTGAACGCCCTGATCAAGTTCAAGCAGCGTGACAAGGACTCCGTGCCGTATCGCAACGACTTCACCGAGCCGGAGATCGAGCACTGGATCCGCTTCCGCGAAGAGCATGACGAGCAGATCAAGGCCCTGAAGCAGCTGATCAACCTCGGTAACGAGTATGGTCTTGACTTGTCCCGCCCGGCACAGACCGCTCAGGAAGCAGTGCAGTGGACCTACATGGGCTACCTCGCTTCCGTCAAGAGCCAGGATGGCGCCGCAATGTCGTTCGGCCGCGTCTCCACCTTCTTCGACGTGTACTTCGAGCGTGACTTGAAGTCCGGTAAGATCACCGAGACCGACGCTCAGGAGATCATCGACAACCTGGTCATGAAGTTGCGTATCGTGCGCTTCCTGCGTACCAAGGATTACGACGCGATCTTCTCCGGCGATCCGTACTGGGCGACCTGGTCCGACGCCGGCTTCGGCGATGACGGCCGTACTCTGGTCACCAAGACCTCGTTCCGTCTGCTCAACACCCTGACGCTTGAGCACCTTGGACCTGGCCCGGAGCCAAACATCACCATCTTCTGGGATCCGAAGTTGCCGGAAGCCTACAAGCGCTTCTGCGCCAAGATCTCCATCGACACTTCGGCAATCCAGTACGAGTCCGACAAGGAAATCCGCTCCCACTGGGGCGATGACGCTGCAATCGCGTGCTGCGTTTCCCCAATGCGTGTGGGCAAGCAGATGCAGTTCTTCGCAGCTCGTGTGAACTCCGCCAAGGCTCTGTTGTACGCCATCAACGGCGGTCGCGACGAGATGACCGGCATGCAGGTCATCGACAAGGGCATTATCGAGCCGATTCAGCCGGAAGCCGACGGCTCCTTGGATTACGAGAAGGTTAAGGCCAACTACGAGAAGGCTCTCGAATGGCTGTCCGAGACCTACGTCATGGCCCTGAACATCATCCACTACATGCACGATAAGTATGCATACGAGTCCATCGAGATGGCTCTGCACGACAAGGAAGTGTACCGTACCCTCGGTTGCGGTATGTCCGGTCTGTCCATCGCAGCCGATTCCCTGTCTGCATGCAAGTACGCTAAGGTTTACCCGATTTACAACAAGGACGCCAAGACCACCCCGGGCCACGAGGAGGAGTATGTTGAAGGTGCTGATGACGATCTGATTGTCGGCTACCGCACCGAAGGCGAGTTCCCGCTGTACGGCAACGACGATGATCGTGCCGACGATATCGCCAAGTGGGTCGTCTCCACCGTTATGGGCCAGGTCAAGCGCCTGCCGGTGTACCGCGGAGCAGTCCCGACCCAGTCCATCCTGACCATCACCTCCAACGTGGAATATGGCAAGGCCACCGGTGCCTTCCCGTCCGGCCACAAGAAGGGCACCCCGTACGCTCCGGGCGCAAATCCGGAGAACGGCATGGACTCCCACGGTATGCTGCCGTCCATGTTCTCCGTCGGCAAGATCGACTACAACGACGCTCTTGACGGCATTTCGCTGACCAACACCATCACCCCTGACGGTCTGGGTCGCGATGAGGACGAGCGCATCGGCAACCTTGTGGGCATTCTGGACGCCGGCAATGGCCATGGTCTGTACCACGCCAACATCAACGTGCTGCGCAAGGAACAGCTCGAGGATGCCGTCGATCACCCGGAGAAGTACCCGCACCTGACCGTGCGTGTCTCCGGCTACGCGGTGAACTTCGTCAAGCTCACCAAGGAACAGCAGCTCGACGTGATTTCCCGTACGTTCCACCAGGGCGCCGTCGTTGACTGAGACTGAACGGCACCGCGTGAAACGGTAGACGACAATGGGGCGGAGTGTGAAAGCTCCGCCCCTTGTTTTCCCCGTACAATATGGGAAACCCATTGGAGAGATACAACGAAAGGACACGGATGTCTGAGAACGTACATTTTCGCTCCACAACCAGGCACATGCTCAGAGAATCGCAAAGCTACGTCAACCAGACGCTTATGGGAGGATTGTCGGGCTTTGAATCGCCGATCGGATTAGATCGTCGCGATCGCATCAACGCGCTGAAAAGCGGCGATATCGGTTTCGTGCATTCTTGGGACATTAACACGTCCGTCGACGGTCCGGGAACACGTATGACCGTTTTCATGAGCGGCTGCCCATTGCGTTGCCAGTACTGCCAGAATCCAGACACGTGGAAAATGCGTGATGGCAAACCCGTCTACTACGAAGCCATGGTCAAAAAGATCGAACGTTATGCTGACCTTTTCAAGGCGACGCATGGCGGCATCACCTTCTCAGGCGGCGAATCCATGATGCAACCAGCATTCGTCTCCCGTGTGTTCCATGCGGCCAAGGAGATGGGTGTGCACACATGCCTCGACACTTCCGGATTCCTTGGCGCAAGCTATACCGACGACATGGTGGACGATATCGACCTGTGTCTGCTTGATGTCAAGTCCGGTGACGAGGAAACCTACAAGAAGGTTACCGGAGGCATTTTGCAGCCGACAATCGATTTCGGACAACGACTGGCCAAAGCAGGCAAGAAGATTTGGGTGCGTTTCGTACTCGTGCCAGGGCTCACCTCGTCCGAGGAAAACGTTGAGAACGTGGCGAAGATCTGCGAATCGTTTGGCGACGCCGTGGAACATATCGACGTGCTCGGATTCCACCAGCTGGGCCGCCCAAAATGGCATATGCTCGACATTCCCTACCCGCTGGAAGATCAGAAAGGGCCGTCCGCGGCAATGAAACAGCGTGTCGTGGAACAATTCCGATCGCACGGCTTTACCGTCTACTAAACGGAAAGCCTCGCATATTCCAGTCAACGATCCCAGGCAAATCAATCGCTTGAAGGTGCCTCAGCGAGCGAAAAAAGGAATATTCGCGCAACTGTTGAACCAGCGTTCGCCACGCGGAAAAATCTTCACATTTGACGCGTGGCGAAATGCTGTGAAATACCATGGAAACGGTGTCGCTGCCGTAGTCTTGAATCATGGCGGACATCTATGCTTTTCCTCAAGGTGCACCCAACGAAGCGCGCACCACAGGTAGGGGATCGTGCGCCTGCGCAGCCCCTTCTGAATCAATGTTGACTCGACCCTCCGGCGTGCCAGACAAAGTGTGGGATGCCGTGCTTTCCGTGGAACGCATGCCACGATTATCAGGTGTGTCATATCGTGAGATTCCAGTACCATGCGCCATGGCGAGTTTCGGCATCGGCGTCGAAATGGACTGCGATGAGACGCGTTCCACCGGTTGGATCATGGTGTTGTATTCGCATAAATACCGAAACGACTGGCATTCGCATTGGCGTTGCGCCGCATTCGCCGCGTTGCCATTGCCCGGCAACGAAAGGGACTGCCTGACGCCATCCATGTATTGGGATGCGATGGTGGACCAGATCGGCGCATACGGTGTCGAACATGTTTCAGGAACCGTCACCGTTACGAGAAGCACGGTATTTGGCGGGCAATCCGACGCTCCAGAAACCGGATGTGAGATTCGTGTGTCTTGGACGCCATTAGACTATGCCGATGGAGGTCTTGACGCAGGCGCTCAGGTGGGTGCATGGGCGGAATTCCTCCGGTCCATGACGCAATCCGAGGAGGATTATTCCGTTGACTGACGAGCCAAGGTTGCAGGCCGAGCCGCGTGAGGGCGTGCCCGATGTGATCGACACCCTACCGGCATTTCGCGAGTACTGCAACGCTTTGGCGTCCTCACACGGGTCTCTTGCTGCCGATGCGGAGCGAGCATCCGGTTTCCGATACGGTCATGACGATTGGTTGGTGCAGTTCAAAAGGGACGGTGCCGGCATAGGATTGCTTGATCCGCAGGCATTGACTGCTGAAGGTGTTGATTGGAACGATTTCAATGCTGCCGTAGGCGACGCGGTATGGATTCTGCATGATTCTCTGCAGGATCTGCCGGGATTCAATGACCTTGGATTGAAGCCGCAGCGGTTGTTCGACACCGAGATCGCCGCGAGACTGCTCGGCATGAAACGGTTCGGTTTGGCCGCCGTCACCGAGCATTACTTGGGATTGACACTTGCCAAAGAGCATTCCGCAGCCGATTGGTCATACCGTCCGTTGCCGCGTGACTGGCGCAATTATGCGGCGTTGGATGTTGAATTGCTAATCGAGCTGGAAACGATCATGCGCGCCGAACTGCGCCGTCAAGGCAAAATCGAATGGGCCGAGGAGGAATTCGATTACGCGCTGCGCGAAGGAACCGCGCCACGCAAGGAGCATCCCGTTCCATGGCTGCGCATCTCGCATATCACCGAAATCATGAAGGACCGTCAGGCCTTGGCTGTGGCGAAAGCACTATGGACCAAGCGAGACGAGCTGGCGCGCCAATACGATATTTCGCCAACGCTGCTGCTTGCCGACAGAACCATCATCGAAGTGGCGGAGCGCAAGCCGCACAATGCCGCACAATTCAGGGCGGTGCGTTCCATCAACGAACGTGTGCGCATCCAAGCCGACTCCGAACAGGAGAAAATGTTCGAACGCTACGCGCCCATCCAACGCAAAATCAAGCCAAGCATGTGGAAGAAAATAATCCAGCAGGCGCTTGATCTACCGGAAAGTGAGTGGCCGGTCATAGACAACGGCAATCCTCAGAATCAAGAAGCGCAAGCCACATCCGCCCCACGTGCGACACGAGTCTGGAGGGAACGCTATCCGGAACGCCTCGCCACACTTGCCAAGGCACGCAAGGTGGTGGCGCAGATAGCGGAAGATACGCGCACACCCGCGGAAGTCATCATCAAACCGCAGTATTTGCGTAATCTCTGTTGGACGGATGAGCCGCAGGAACGTGATGTCGCGCAATTCCTCACCGAACAGGGCGCGAGGGCGTGGCAGGTCGCGCTGGTTGCAGAGTCCGTGAGTCGCGCTATTATGTAGAGGTTGCCTAACGGCAGAAATGTGAAGAACCGTATTTTTCAGGAGCGCAAGCGTGAAAATCAGCGTCAGGAATCTTGAGCCGACCAAGGTGAGGCTCACCGTCACCGTTGATCCGGAAGAGTTCAACCCGTATCTCGACAATGCTCGCAAGGAAATCGCCAAGCAGGTGAACGTGCCTGGCTTCCGTAAGGGCCACGTGCCCGGCAAGATCATCGACCAGCGCATCGGTTTCGGTGCTGTTGCTGGCGAAGCCGTGAACAACGGCGTGCCGGAGCTGTACTCCAAGGCTCTCGAAGAAAAGGGCATCCACCCGATGGCCCAGCCGGAAATCGACGTTCAGGAAGTGCCGGAATCCGCTAAGGACGAGACCAAGCTGAAGTTCGTGGCCACCGTTGAGCGCCGTCCGGACATCGAACTGCCGGCAATCGACGGTATGGAGATCGAGGTCGCCAAGGCTGAAATCACCGACGAAGACATCAACAACCGTCTGGAAGCCCTGCGTCAGCGTTTCGGCACCCTCGTGGGTGTGGATCGCCCGGCCGCCAAGGGCGACTACGCCAACATCGACCTGACCGCCGAAATCGACGGTGAAGTGGTCGACTCCCAGGAAGGCGTGAGCTACGAGCTCGGCTCCGAAACCATGCTTGACGGTCTGGATGAGGCCCTCGAAGGCCTGTCCTCCGGTGAAGAGACCACCTTCGAAGGCACGCTGGAAGCTGGCGAGCACGAGGGCGAAAAGGCCCAGGTCAAGGTCAAGGTCAACTCCGTCAAGGCTGAAGAGCTGCCGGAACTCGACGATGACTTCGCTTCCGAAGCTTCCGAGTTCGACACCCTCGACGAGCTGAAGGAAGACATCAAGAAGGCCGCTTCCCAGGATGCCGAAGGCCGTCAGGCCACCGCAGCCCGCGACGCTTTCATCGCCAAGCTCGAAGAAGGCCTGGAGATTCCGGTGCCGAAGGGCGTCAAGGCTGAAATGGTTGAGCAGCAGCTCAAGGGTGTGACCGCTGATCCGGCCAACGCCACCAAGGAGCAGAAGGCAGAAGCCGAAGAAACCGTTGAGAAGGAACTGCGCGACCAGATGGTGCTCGACGTGCTCGCCGAGAAGCTGGACATCAAGGTCTCCCAGGCCGACGTGTTCAACTTCCTCGCTTCCATCGCCCAGCAGTACGGCATGGATCCGAACGCCTTCATTCAGGCCATCATGCGCAACGGCCAGCTCGGCTCCGCAGTGCAGGAAGTCGGCCGTTCCAAGGGCCTGCTTGCCGGCATGCGTGCCGTGGTCTTCAAGTCCGAGGGCGAAACCCTGGACCTGAGCGCCTTCCTCGGCGAAGCCGCTGAAGATGAAGAAGCCGAGAGCGTTGAAGCTGCTTCCGCAGCCGCCGCTGTGGCTGACGAACTCGCTTCCGAAGAGTGAGCTTCTCTTAATGCCTGACTCGTTAGAGTCATCTTTCTAGGGCGCTGAGGGGTGGAATCCAGCATGGATTCCACCCCTCAATTTATTTCGTATTCGGATCCTTAACCAGAGCAAAGAGATTGCTGAAACGTGAGCTACAGCAGGAATTTGATTTCGGCGAAAAACTCACGAACCATATTGTTGACGAGCATATCCGGGGGAGAGCCGGCCGCAATGCCTTGGGCGTTGTCTAAGCCATATTTGTCGGCAATCTGCAACGCGCGAAACATGTGGAAATTATTGGTGATCACGCCTATGGAAGCATTATCGTCGTTGATCATCTTCTTGCTGTTGACGATGTTTTCCTCAGTGGTTTTTGAATCCGGCTCCTCAAGAATGCGCTGTTCGGCAATACCATGTTCCTTAAGATAGTCAGCCATGCCTTGGGCTTCGGGGAACGGTTCATTCGGTCCTTTTCCGCCGGAAACGATGCAGATGGTATTCGGATTCTCATCTAAATATTCGATGGCCTTGTCGAGACGGTAGCGAAGTACAAGGCTTGGGCCGGACTTACGTACTTGGGCGCCGAGCACCACCACATAATCAAGATCCGGTTTGCCCTGTGCGTGCATTTTACTGACGATGCAACTTTCCACTGTGCCGAACGCGACCAGACCAATGCACGCGACCGCAATCAATATGCCTCTGACCAGTCTTGGCAATATTGTCCACCACCGGAAGAGCAGACCGAATCCGAGTATCGCGAACAAAACTGCGAACGCTAGCCAAACAATCCAGAAACTCGTGCCGGAATGCGTATTGCGCACGGCGAAAGCGTAACATGCGCATGCCACGGCAAGTACTAAGCATAGAGTGCCTGTGATTCGTCTAATCAACGTTGCCATGATGAACCTCTCATTCATTGCGTGTCGCACGCAATCCTGTCTCATCCTAAGCGCGTGGCCCCTAGACTCCCAAGCGTCGTACGCCAATGCCAACAAATCCTGCGCATTCTTGCTATTGCAATACTATGTGCATTATGCCATCCATGAACGGAGCTTTGGCATGGCTGCGGCTAGGATGGGGGAGCATGACTTCAGAAACGATTATGCTTCGGACGATGCGTCGCACGGATTTTCCTGCGCTTGAAGAGCTTGTTCGACAGGCTTGGTATGCGGATGATGAGTCGGATAATAACGGGAATGTTCCGAACAATGAGCGCGAGTTGCGTGAGTACAAGCTGCGCAAGGCGATTCGTCTGCGCAATATGCACCGACTTGCGGCAATCGACATGCATGATTTTCTTTCTCGCACCACCGAGGCTACGGTCGCTGAACGTGATGGTCGGGTGCTTGGCGTGGTATTGGGATCGTTGAGGTTCCGTGTTACCACAGCGCAGAGGATACGTCATGCTATTGCGCGAAATTGCTTGGCGTTGCCCTTGTTGGCAAGCAAGGATGGTCGTCGAGGACTTGCCGATCAGATTGCGATTTTGCAGGCCGATGAAGTGTTGAAACGAGATGCTGGCAAAAGCTATCAGGCTGAGGTAACGCTGTTCGTGGTTTCTCCGGAAGCGCGGGGCATGGGTGTCGGCCGTAAGCTGTTCAATCACATGCTTGACGTGTTTCGTGATGCTGGAATGAACGAGTATTTCCTCTTCACTGACACTACCTGCGATTACGGTTTTTATGATTACCGTGGTTTGACGCGTAAAGCGGAACGTACCATACGCAGGGATTCCTTTACTCAAGGTGGTTTGGAAGATGGTTCGCTTTCCTTCTTCCTGTACGAGGGGCGCTGCTGAACGTTTCTGCCCATCACCGTGAAAGGTGAGTGATTGAATCACTGAGTTCATTGGCTATCCGATTTGGTGGGGCGGAGCCGCATGGCTGGCCAATCACTTTGTGACTGACCGTGACTTCATCAGCAAGAAAGTCATTCTATTCGTCGCTTCTTCGTCATCACCGCTGGGCAGCAGCGGTTCTGACTTGGCGACCATGGTCGGCACCGGTGATTGGCAGGAAGGGCAACGGCTCTCGTCCAACGCCTCGGCCGGTGAAGTCTCCTCTTGGGTGGAGAGCCTCGACCTCTAACTCAGCATATATGGCAGATACTGCCCCGCGGAGTCAAGAGAAGCTAGTTTCGAGTGGTTTCCTTGAGTGTGGGAGCCAAAGTGCCGGCCAAGGCCTTCTCTCCTGGGCGGGAAAGCGGACCGACTAGCTCATGCGCGGTATACGGCTCTTCGAGATAGTCGGTGTCTGGACGCTTGAGCGTGCCGCCGATCTCGTGGTTGATGGCGTGGCCGATGACTTGTTCCGTTCCCTGCTGGTCGATGGTCCACTGATGGAAGTCCGGTGAGGCTTTGCCGAAGCTCATGCCGCCAAGGCATACTTTGGATACTTTGATGCCGGACCAGCCTAGCGGCGCGTACTTCATGTCGGTCATGATCAGATGGAGCTCCTTTGCCTGTTGGATGTGTGAAATGTTGCTTTCTATAGCACCGCTCGGTCCGCGAATGAACCTAATGCGTACCTCTTGCCTCTATTATACGTATATGCGTTTGCTGCATGGAAAAGCATGTTCGTCACTCGTTATACATTTTATACATTGACACGGCATTTTCGTCGAGGTTCAATGAACGCGTATTACAACGAAAGGACCATTATGGAAAATCCAAGCGCATTTCCCATGGGAGAGCCGAACGACGGCTTTGCCCAGTATTTCGTAGGTCAAAGCTATCTCGCGTCGGTGCTCGACACTCCTGAATTTTCCATCCACAACGTCACCTTCGAGCCGGGATGCCGCAACAACTGGCATATACATCACGGCGGAGCCCAGGTGCTCATCGCAGTGGGTGGTCGAGGCTACTATCAGATCGAAGGTCAGGAACCCAAGGAACTCAAAGCTGGCGAAGCCGTGTGCATTCCTGCAGACACCAAGCACTGGCATGGTGCGGCTCCGGGCGAATCCTTCTCCCACCTGGCGTTCATGGTTCCGGCAGGAGACCCTGACGCGATGAGCAACGAATGGCTTGAACCGGTCGATGCGCAAGCGTACGAGTCCCTTGCCTGAACAGACGGGCGCATACATGTGATTCAGCCGGGTCAAGTCAGACCCGGCTGAATCTATTCGCCACTCACATGCGAAAGGCTTATCTCATGTCTGTCCTAGGTGGGATAGGTGGGAATCGAGAATAATCACAAACTTATCGTCAATTCCTGCCGTTGACGCCATCCGAACAAGCGCAGTTTATGCGTGCAGCCAAAAGTATGCCGCAAGAATTCGTAGGCGATCCAGCGCAGCGTGGCAACATGGCATGGACGGCCATCATCCCCGAAGAGCTCAAAGCTCAAGTCACCGCCATCGTCGGCAATGTTGATCCGGGAACATGCCGACAGTGTCCCAAACTCGAATGGTTGCAAACCTGGAGCGCCGGAGTCGACAAATACCAGCGACCCGGCATCCTACAGCCCGGATTCATGCTCAGGGTGGAATTCACTTTGATTGGTCGGCACACCGGGATACAAGCCAGGCGAGGATCTGCTGTTCGCTGACGGGCTTGAAATCCCATGCGTCGAGTCCCACGTTCACACTTCGCGGATCGGTGCCGTCGGGAACGTCCTGATGCGTATGGCCGTAGAGCAGCCAGCCTTCGGTGGTAGGCGCCATATCGGCGAACTCGTTCCAGTTGCTCGGCCAGTCGCCGTGTTCTTCGGCCAATGCCGAGAGTCTGGGGAAGTGGCTCATAGCGATGCTTTGCTGCGTGGTCGCCACCGTTATTTTGCCGGATTCATCGAGAACGGGAAGTTCCATGTCGATTTCGCGGTAGTCATCGGTGGTCTCGAACACGTCTTCGTATAGCATGTCATTGAATCGGAGGCGGAAGTTGCGGTCGTGGTTGCCGATGATCAGATGCAGATGTTGGCAGTTGATTCGGCGCAGGCATTCGAGTGTGTGCTCGACGGTGCAACGGTAGGAGAGGTCGCCGAGAATCCACAGTTCGTCGTCGTGCCCGACGATCTCGTTGATATTGTCTATGATGGTGTTCTCATGACGTGCGATGTCGCAGATCGCTTTGAACGATGTCTGATTGTCGTGCACATATTGTTTGATCCACGCGTGTGCGGCGGCGCGGGTCTGCGTCTGCCAGATGTCGAGGTACTCAGCACGTAGCCTGCCATTGTTCAGGAACCCGCGCAGCGCGGTGACCAGTGGATGGCCGAAGTGCGTGTCCGAAGTGAAATAACGCATGCGATTCCTTACTATATGCGGTTGCTGGATGCTTTTATCAATGATAGAGCGCAACATCGCACGAATAGCCCTCCCCAAAATGCTTGTTGGCTTGTTTGTTGCACGTGTTGATGATGATCAGACGGAAGAGTTACGCGAAACGACAAAAGAAGCTCGGCGCTCACGGCGTGACTCTCCGGCTTATTTCTTGCCCCACCCGAACTTGGGCAGTTTGATCTCCGGGAGCTGTTTCAATCCGTCTGCTATTCCTTTGCCAAACTGCTGCACTCCGTCGGCTATTCCGGCGCCTGCGTCCTGAGCGCCTTTCGCGATGGCGTCGCCCGCATCCTGCGCGATGTGCGCGGCCTGATTTCCGGCGTCCTGCATCCCCTTGGCAACGGCGGCACCGGTGCCTTGAGAGCCCCTTTCAACACTGAAACTCTTCTAGGAACAGTGTAGTTCAGAGAAGGCGGAATGTTGATTTATACATCCTTATGTGGCTTGGTAGAAGGAAGAGACCCTGGATTTGAGCATTGCTAAGAGGCTTGGAAGCTGTTGCTGCTACTCGCAGCAGCAATGAGATAGAAAAGAGGCCCACCGCATTTCAGGACGTAAACGTAGCCTTGGATGGGCGCTGATATAAAAGGCTGTACATTCTTTGGCGATTGAACATGCCGCATGAGTGACAAAGTATGTAATCGAGATGTAGATGCATGAGAGTGCTGAGAGTGCGTGAAGGTGCGCGGACGCATTCTGACGAATTGCTGACCTGGAAGCAGATCCTATCTGTTGAAAGCCCGTCGCGCTCGCGGAGAAAACATGGCCCATGGTGAATGCGGATTGCCCGCATGCCATTCATCGAGCAAACAAAGGAGCGGATACCGTGGGCATTAAGCACGATGTGTCTTATCGGAATGGAGAGAACATGGCTAAGAAAACCGACGAAGAGCTTTACGATGTGGCGATAAATATGATTGGAAGCGTTGCGAAGCTTCCGGTTATTAGGGTTGATAGGGAAGCGTTCCTGCGGCAGCAATTCGCCGATTCGAAATATCTCGATGAGATTCTGAAGTACGGCCCCCAGCATGTGTATACGGCGGAGTCGCTGCGGAAGAAGGCGGACGGGGTGATCAAGAAGTCGACGAATCAGACCACTCTTGCCTCCTTTGTGGCAGGAATCCCCGGTGGCCCTGCCGCCGTTGCCATCGGAGGTGCTGATGTGGCCCAGTACTTTGGTTTTGCGATAAACCTGGCGCAGAAGATAGCCTATCTCTTTGGTGAGGATGATCTTTTATCCGATGAGTCGGAATTGAATGAAGGTGCCAAAATCCGCATTCTCATCTATCTGGGCGTGATGTTCGGGGCGTCAGGTGCGGCGATGCTGGTAGGAAAGCTTGCCAAGGAAGTCGGTAAGAACATGGGCAAGAAGGTCGCGCAACAGGCTCTTATGAAAACGACCTGGTACCCGCTGGTCAAAAAGGTCGGTGCGCTGGTCGGCAAACAGGTAGTGAAGGAATCGGTCGGGAAGGCCGTTACCAAGGTCGTGCCCGTTGTCGGTGGCGCCATTTCCGGGGCGATAACCTATGCGACATTCAGGCCTATGGGTGGTCGATTGGCCGATGTGCTGGTACGTAATCTGAATGGTGATTTTGATGAGACTGGCATGGAACTTCGCCCGGAATTCAAGAAAGCCAATGCCTTGGAAAATGACGAAGTCACGATTCATGCGATTGAGATAGACAACTGAGAAGCGGGAGACTGGGTTGCTGGCGGATAAATAATCTGCCAGCAACCCAGTCCCATCATCGTTGTAGCTGGCTGAAGAGATCGCTATTCTTCGAACGCCTTGTCTACGAATTCGGCGAGTTTGCCTTCTTTGGCGAGCTGGGCGGTGTCGGCCATCGCGAAATTCGTGTATATATCCATCTGGGGCAAAATAAGTATAAAAAATTATTTCGAAGAGTCTGCTATCCTTCTGAATAATTTTCTCCTTGACTTGTCGTTTAACAAGTTTGCCCTTTTCTGATTCTGTTCTTCCACTATTTGGCGGTAAGCCTTGCCTAATTCATCTATCGAAGATTGATAGGTATCTTCTGGTTCAATTGCAGCATCTTTTTTGATGGGAATCCCGAACATGCTCATAGCCTCTACTGTGGTAAATTCTCGTACTTTATATGCGGCTTTTCTCAGTTCATCAGTGGTTAGGGGATTCGCCATCAGAATCTCATAAGCGACAAGAACATCTGCCATGGTTTCTTTAGGACTGGTGCTAAATGCAGAATAAAATCGTACGAGATCTTCTCGCAAATGCTCAAGGTTCGAATCAATTTGTTGGATTTTCTTCTCGTTCGAAGAGAGCATTTTTTGAGTTCGCTTTGTCGTGTATGCAACATAGACCGTCACACATATGCTGACAACACTGATGATCCAAGGAATTACTGTTTGCAGTATTTTCCATGTGGCCATTTGGATTCCCCTTCCGTCCTGCAATTGGCTGTGACAAACCAATCATCTGGTATTTAGTTGATTTGTCACAGCCATATGGTTATTTCCTCCTATTGCAGTGCTTTCACTTCGTCAAGCAGGGTCTGATAGGTGGTGGCCTGCTCGTAACGGGTTCCATCTGCGAGATCGAGTTGGTTGAACAGTCGTTTCGCGCAGGCTATCTTGCTGTTCTCGATTCCACGCAGGTCGAACGATTCCAGGCTGCCTTTGGTTTCGGCGACGAAGAACAGGTGCTTGAGACCGCTGTCGTCGCGGAAGGCCACAGCCCAGTCGGGGGCGTAGTTGCCCACAGGAGTCGGGATCTGGAATCCACGCGGCAGTTTCGCATACACCGCGACTTCCGCCGCATTATCGAGGTCCTTGGCGAAATCGCTTTCGATCCTGCCATCGGGGAACACCCAGTCCTGCACGCACTTAGACGCCTGATAGCCTTCGGCCTCATCACGATTGTTGCCGCCCTTGGTGAAGATGCTCGAATCGTATCCGCCTTCGATCCGGTCGTAGCAGATATGGTCAACGACCATGTTCGCCTTCTCCTGAACAATCAGACGGCCGACCCTCGCGATGAACTGCTCTGGATTGTCCCTGAACATGAGGAACCGGTCCGGCCGAATGCTCTTGAGAATGCGTGCCGCGCAACGACGCGTGATGGTCGCGGCCTGCGCGATCTCGCCGAGCAGATCGTATCTCACGCCGTTCGAAGCGTCGACATCCAAGTCACCGGTATGGGAGTCGTTCCTGTGGAAGTGTGTGCGGTCCGCGAGCTCGTCGCGTGAGGCATTCTCCTTCTGGATGCCGCGCGTGACCGTGTAGGACAGTTTCGATACGACCAGACGCTCGTCAATTGCCTTGACTGCGTTTTTGACGAGTTCGTCGTCGTCGAAGCTGACGGTATACGCATACTTGTGGTTGATGCGTCTCCAGAGCTCCTGGAACTCCTTCTTCTGCCAGTTGGCATTGAGCGGATTGCCATGTACCTTACGCTTCAATGCGTTGCCGATCAGCACCTCGGTGGTGCCTTCCACCACGCTGTCCAGCACGAGACGGATTGCCGGGACCTTCTTTCGCAAGGGTTCTGGCAGAAGTTCCACCGCATCCTTGCCGAAACGCTCTTCCTTGTACTTGTCGGTCAGCTTGCCGTCGCGGTCGATGAGCCGGTCCACGGTCAGCGCGTACACGATGTCACGCGCCTCGTCCTTGCTGAACGACACGTCTCCCAAGCCCGCATACTCCGGACCGAGCTTGTCGGCCGGAACGCATGTCTTGGCGAAGAACGCATCGTTGATGACAATTGGCCGCTCTCGCAGGTCGGTCTCGATGTCCTTCTGCAGGCTTTCGGCGAACCTTTCGTAGCTTTCCGACGCGATAACGGTCAACAGGTTCACGTCAAGGAAGTCCGCGTCGCTGAGCAGGTTACGATCCTGACGCACGCCCTCGCGGTTCACGCACAGGCGCAGGCCGCGTCCAACCTCTTGGCGTTTGCCGACCTCGTTGTCCGAATGCTTCAACGTGCAGATCTGGAACACGTTCGGGTTGTCCCATCCCTCGCGCAGCGCGGAATGGCTGAAGATGAACCTCGTGGGCTCGTCGAAGCTCAACAGTCGTTCCTTGTTTTTCAGAATCAGGTCGTATGCGCTGATGTCGTCGCTGTCTTCCGACCCGCGTTTGACTTTCGAGTCGATGGAATGACCGTGCTTGTCGATGCTGAAATATCCCTTGTGCACGTAACGGCCGTGTGTGGTGCGTAGCCAGTCGAGATAGCCGGACCCGTCGTCGAGACGGTTCTCGACGAAATCATGCACGCAACGGTCGTACTCCTGCTCGAACATGTCCGCGTACTCGCCGTTCAACGGCTCGCCGTCATCGTCGTACTGTCGGTATTTCGCGACCTCGTCGATGAAGAACAGGCTCAGGCATTTGATGCCTCGCGCCCACAGGTGCTCCTCCTTGTGCAGGTGGGAGAGGATGGTCTCGCGGATCTGCACGCGGCGCATGTCTGCTTCGGATCCGTCGTTCATGATACGGCCCTTGCCGAGCGTCTCGCCATTCATGAACCGCACGTAGCCGGTTCGGCCCGGCTCCAGGCCGTCGGGCACGATGCCGTCCGGAGCGATGCACCAGCCGTCGTGGTACGCTTCTAGCCCGCCGGACGCGGTGTAGACGTCGTCGCCCTCGTCGAACAGTTCGGACGTGGTCACGACCTTACCGGCCGAGGACAGCTTCTTGTATTCGATACGGGCCTGCGGCGCCCTGTTTTTGCTGACGATGACGTCCTGCAGATACAGGTAGCCGTCGGTGCCGCGCATGTTGTTCAGCTCGAAGCCCTTGACCTCGATGCGCTTGACCAGACGCTGGTTGTACGCGTCCAGCGCGTCCAGTGCATACACGAGGTCGTGCTTTATCTTGTGCGTGGCGGAATAGTTCAGCGTGAACAATGGTTTGAACAGGCGTATGCCCGCCTGCGTGGCCTTGCCGCCCATCTTCTGCGGCTCGTCCAGGATCATGATCGGATGGCTCGCACTGATCACGTCGATCGGGCGGCGCGAGCCGAAATCGTCACGTTCCGAGAAGATGATTCTTGCGTCCCTACTACGCCCGTTCTCCTTCATGGACGTGTTGAACGCCTGCATGTTGATGACCATCACCTGGATGTCCGAGGACTGGGCGAATTCGTCCAGCCGGTTCAGATTCGACGAGTCGTAGATGAAGGAGTGCAGTTTCTTCCCATAGCCCTCGTTGCCGTCGCGGCCGGACGTGTAGAAATAGTCGCCTGTCATGTCCAACGATTTGGCGACGCCCTCGCGGATGGCGATGGACGGGACCACGACGATGAACTTCGTCCAGCCATACCTGCGGTTCAATTCGAACATGGTCTTCGTGTACACGAACGTCTTGCCCGTGCCGGTCTCCATCTCCACGTCCAGTTCGACGGCACCGGCCGGATCCGTGTACAGCTTCGGGGATTCCGTCAGGTTCTGCCGGCGTTGTACGTTTTTGATGTTGGCGAGCAGCCTTTCGCCGTCCAGCAACAGATCTGCGTTGCGGTAGCCCGTGTCGTCATCCGCGTCGAAATGGCCGAGCATCTCCTGCACCGGCCTCAACTCGGGGATATCGAAAGCGTCCTGAGCGGGATTGAGCACTTGGGATGCGGGCTTACGGATACCGGTGTCGCGGATATAGGAGACGCCATCCTGCAGCGGCTGGCCGTCGAATACGTCGCATACCGCGTCCGCAGCATCGGTCTGGTACTGGTATTGCGAGAATTTGAATTGCATATCGGTGACCTCAGATGATGCGGATCTGCGTGGCGCCGGTCTTCTCGTCGGCGGACTGCTTGAAGATCTCGGTGAAGTTCGTACGCGCAGCACTGTTCAGGAAACCGTTCTCGGAGACCAGCACATAGGACGGACGCGGCCTGAACGCCGCCATCGCGCGGACCAGCGATTCGGGGATACTGTTCTCGAAGCATGCGAGCAGCTGGCCGTCGTTTACGCTGTACACGGTGTGGCCGTCGAACTCGCCTCCCGACAGGACGTCGATCTTCGAGCTGTACGGCAACTGGAACTTCGGCAGCGCCTCGAACAGCAGATCCAGATCGGAACGGTCCATTTTCGTGATGTCCACATCGTCGTCGATGTCCGGCATCTTCCTGGAAGTGTCGTCAAGCGTCAGTTGCGCGTTCTCAGCTTCGATATCGGACTTGATCTTCTCGCCGGCACGACGGATGCGCTCCTCGCCGATTTCCGTAAGAGTTGAATACCGTCCGGTTGCCTTTTCCGGAACTTGGATGAGAATGAATCTACGATGTCCATTATCTTCGTTGTTTTTCTGGATAACGGCGTCGGCCATAGTCGCCGAGCCAGAGAAGAAATCTAAGATAACGGAATCTCTATCAGAAGCAATGTCAAGGATACGCTTCATTAGTCGTGTCGGTTTAGGTGTATCAAAAGGTACCCCTTCAGGGAAGAGCGTCTTTAATTCTTTAAATGCTTCTTGGTTATGCCCGACTTCTGAATTAGTCCACCAAGTCCAAGTATTTCCGCCTTCTGTCTCACTTAAAAATTTTTTTTGCCGCGGTCGAGAAGATCCGTTAGAACCGAACCAAATGCGCTTGTCTTTAACAAGATCTTGGAATGTGGATTCCGACAAAGCCCAGCATCGACCTTGTGGGGGATTCAGAATGTCTCCACTAGGGGTCTTGATTTTGTAAAATTGTGAAGAAGTTGCATGACCAACTTGTCCGGTTATATCAACAGAAGCCCATGGTCCCCTTGGATCATTATCTGGGTTTTTATACTGGGATTTTCGGTCATCAGACAACGTTAGCTTATGCATCTTTCCTTTGAAAAAGAGTAAATTTTTAGCGTAAACCACGATGTAATCATGTGCAGCACCTAGATTGATTCTGGCGTCTGGAGATGTCCTTTTTTGCCATACTATTTGGGCGCAAAAGTTTTGTACGCCAAAAATACTATCGCATATGTTTCTGAGGTTTTTATTTTCATTGTCATCAATACTGATGAAGATGGCGCCATCCTGGGTGAGCAGATCGCGTGCGAGCAGGAGGCGGGGATAGATCATCGAGCACCAGTCGGAATGAAAGCGTCCGTTGCTTTCGGTGTTGGCTATCAGACGTCCGCCGTTCTCGTTGTATTCGCCGCTTTCGGCATTGAATTCATCCTGGGTTTGGGAGAAATCGTCGTCGTAGACGAAGTCGTGTCCCGTGTTGTACGGCGGGTCGATGTAGATGAGCTTGATCTTGCCGGCGTAGTTTTTGCGTAGGAGCTTCAACGCGTCGAGGTTGTCTCCCTCGATGTACAGGTTCTGGGTGGTGTCCCAGTCCTTGCTGCGTTCCTTGACGGGTCGCAGGGTCTTGGCGATGGGTTCGCGGGCGAGGCGTTTCGCCTCGCGTTTGCCGGGCCAAGTGAACTGGTAGCGTTCCCGGTTGCCTTCCGCCACATCACCAAGTCGCTCTTTCAGCGCGTCGAAGTCCACCGCGCGTTCGGTTCTGCCGGTCTTCGGGTCAGTGATCTCGGTGGCCACGTCTGGGAACAGGGCAAGCAGCCTGTCCACGTTCTCCCTGGTCAAATCCGGTGTGATGCCGTGGATCTTCTCGATGTCACTCACAGTGTTTCTCCTTGTTGTTCCTGTTCGAGCTCGTGCCGCTTGGCCTGCAGCTCGTCCCATAGCCTGTTCCGCTGGCCTATCTGGACGGCCTTGGCGTGGCGTCGTTCCAGCTGGTCTATTTCTTTGATAAGTCTCATTATGCGCGTGCGGGACACGATGCGTCGGTCGACGCGCGTCGGATCCGACGAGCTGAGGATGGTCTCCGCGCACAACGACTCCCATACGGTGTCCAGATTGGTTCCGCTCAGACGAATGAGTGCGGATTCGCATTCCACCGGTTCTCCCATATGAACCGAGCCCTCCATGAGCTCTTCGGCCACGTTCGCGTTGCGAAACACCGCGAATCTTGTCATGCTGCCATTCACGCAGACGAATAGGATACGCGACCTGTGATGGGTCAGTCCATCACGGGTGCGGGCGATGTGCTCCATGACCTCCAGCGGCGGATGTTCTGTGGATTGCTCTAGGCCAATCACGTTGATTTCGTTGGTGAACGGTCCTGCCGGTATGCCGGTCTCCTGCTCGCGGATTACGGCGAGCATGGTGATTGAGTCGATGTCCTCGATGAAATGCTGCCGTAAGCGTTTGCCTACTTTGGTGTTCGTATAGAAGCGTTCTTTGGCGAGCCGTCCCCTCGGATGCATGACCGCGGTGGTGCTGGGCAGTCCCAACGTGAGTGCGGTCACAGGTCCGCATGATTCGATGCCGCTCATGACTTACCTTCCGTTGCAGGACGGATGACGAGGAAACAAACTAGTTCGAAATCGTCGAGCCCCTTCACATTCTCGTCAAGGAAATTCCCCATGGACCCGGTGAAGAACCCGTCCGCGGCATCCATGTCGTCCTGGTCCATGATGCTTCCGACCGCGTCGCGCAGCAGGCCGGAGGCGTGGCGCATGTCTCTGCCGTCATGGGTGGACCGATTGTATGCGCGGCATAGGAGCGGATCATATGTATCCTTGCCTTTGCATAGCTTGCGCATCACGTCGAGACAGTCCTTGGCATTCAGATGCCCGTGCAGGATCCTTCCGTCGTCGCCGACATGCACGAGATAATAGGGGTGGATCGGGTTGCAGCCCACGGCCTTCACGTCCTTGCTCGTGTTGCGCAGCACGAACAGGATGCCAGGCTCGTTGCCCTCGACCACAGCGTTGATGCCCGTAGGTGTGCGCTCGATGTCGGGGCTGTCGCGATGATAGCCGACCAGATCCATGCGAAACTCATTGAGACCGAGGTCGGTGATGCTGATGCCGCCGTCTACATCTTCAAGATCAAGTATCTCGTCCTGCATCTGCCTGAGCTGACGTTCCCTGTACTCCAAATCTCCCTTCTCGTCGGGATTGATGTAGTCGTCGTCGCCGGTGGAAGCCATCACAGCGACCTTCATGCGTGCCTCGACTCTGTCTTTGAGCTTGAGATATTTGTCGAGATCCACGTCGGGCCAGTAGTTGACCAGTTGGATACGTTTGTTCGTCGAGCCGATACGGTCGATGCGGCCAAAACGCTGGATGATACGCACAGGATTCCAATGGATGTCGTAGTTGACCATCATGTCGCAGTCCTGCAGATTCTGCCCTTCGGAGATACAATCCGTGGCGATCAGAATGTCGATGTCTGTGTCTTTCAACCGGGGCACAGTTATATCGCGTTCCTTTGAAATAGGGGAAAAGCATGCCAGGATGTCGGACATGCGACCGCCTACCTTCTTAACCGTGCATCGTCCCGGATTCGTGCCGGTCACTTCCGCGGTATTCAATCCCAGCATGCCGGCGTATTTGCTGACGTGTTCGTACAGGTAGTCGGCGGTGTCGGCGAACGCGGTGAAGATGAGGAGCTTGTGGTTGCCGGGGTTGATGGGCTGGTTCTGCTTGTCGCTGATGGTTCGGTACAGACGCTGCAGCTTCGCGTCGTGTGCTGCGTCGATACCGGCAACCATGTCCAGTAGGCGGTGGATAACATCCATGTCGCGAAGAATGCAATCGCGCCAGGTGCGCCAATCCATGTCGGACAGCAGGAATCTGGTCTTGCCTTTGGTAGCGAACTCGTCCGGATCCATACTCTCCGTGTCATCCTGGTCTAGGTCGAATCCGTCGTCGAAACGATCAATATCAATTTGCTCAAGCACGCCGGTGTCGTAATGCTTGGCACGGTATTCCTCATACGAGTCGATCGTGCCGACCGTATCTGACATGTAGCCGAGCACACGATCCAACGTCATGCGGAACGAGTGGACGCTGCTCTCGAAACGTTTGAGCAGGTTCGTGGCCATGAGCTTACGCACACCCGTTTCTCGGCCCCGGATGGTCAGGCCTTCGATTTTGTCATCGTCGAAGTACTTGCTCATGCGCGATTCGAGCACGAACTCGGACGGGGTGTACAACGCGAGGGTGAGCCTTTCCAACTCGTCATAGATCTCGTCGTAAGACACGCAGTCGCTTTCCGTGGATAGCGCCGGGCGGATGGTCTGCGGGCGGAGACGTTCAGGGAAGCCGCCGATCGCATCCATATCGTAATGGTTACGGATGTGGCGGCGGCTGCGCGCGACGGTGACCTGATCGAGGATACGGAAGAAATCGAAGTCGAGCATGTCCATCAGACGTTTGGTGTTGCGTTCCTCCGGTTCGAGTTTCGACCAGACACCGTAAGCCTTCTGCGCGTTGCGGAACACCATATCGATATTGGTGGAAAGCCCGAGCTTCCTGGACCATTCATCGCCTTTGTCGCCGTAGGCCAGTTCGAGCTGGTTCTGCAGATCGCGGAAACGATTGTTCACCGGGGTGGCGGAGAGCATAAGCACCTTTGTAGGCACGCCGGAATGGATGACCTTGTTGAGGAGCTTCTGGTATCGGTTTTCTTTGTCATCGGCCTTGGCGGCGCTGTCTGCGCCATTGCGGAAGTTGTGCGACTCATCGATGACGACGAGATCATAGTTGCCCCAGTTGATCCGTTCAATCGGGATGTTCATAATCGTATCGCCCCGCGTGCGGCTCAGATCCGTATGGAACAGCACATCGTAACGCAGATGGTCGCCGGCGATTGGATTGTTCGTTGCGTTCGACCGGTACGTGACCCAGTTGTCCTTGAGCTTCTTCGGGCACAGAACAAGTACGTTGCGGTTGCGGGCCTCGAAGTACTTGACCACGGCCAGTGCGGTGAACGTCTTGCCCAAACCGACCGAATCGGCCAAGATGCAGCCGTTGTATGTTTCGAGCTTGTTGATGATTGCGAGGGCCGCGTCCTTCTGGAAGTCGTACAGCTTGTTCCAGATCAGGCTTTCACGGAAACCGGTGCCTTCCTTCGGTAGCACATCCTCGGAGATGTCATCAAGGAACTCGCTGAAGATACGGTACAGGGCCATGTAGTAGACGAGTTCGGGCGGGTTTTCTTGGTACATGCGCTCGATGCCGTCGATGACCTTGTCGGTCACGTCATGCAGGTCGCCGCTGTCCCAAGCACTATTGAACTGGTCCAAGAAGCCTTTGGCTGCAGAGCCGTCCACTTTGGCGACGCCTTGATAGGAGGCTGCGTGTCGGCTCACACCTAACTGCGTGGTCGTGAACTCGTTGAACGGCATGTACGCGATGTGCTCGTCGCCATGTTCCACTCCGAGAAACTGGGCTATATTTGACCCCTCAGAGAACGACATGAAACGAGCCTTCTTGCGACGGATCCAGTTGGCGCATTCCGTGGCGATGGCCTTCTGCGTGAGCTCGTTGCGCAGGCGGATCTCCAATGGAGTGCCATACAGGCTCTGTTCGCGTTCCAAGCGTGGGATGTAGAATTCGCGTTGTTCCTTGGGGGTGGCGTCCTCGGTGAATGTCTTTGACGTATAGATGAAACGGAACGCGCCTGCATGTTCCAATTGTTCGCGCAGCTCCCTGTACGCGTACATCGAGAACGATGCCGCCGCGATGGATATCCTGTCGCCTTCGCGTATCGTACGAACAAGGTCGTCCTTGACCAGCGAAGTCTTGTTATCGATAAAGCCCTGAGTCACAGCACCTATTTTAGTGGAGGAGGGGCCAAGGGGCAGTAGCGACGCCTTAACATTTGTCAGGGTATTGCATCGTGTGAGTATGACGTGACAATGCAATCATTGGTCATTGCGCGAATGTGGGTAGGTCTGCAATTAGGTGCTGACGGGAATACGTTGAAGGAACGTGTCTCTTCTGATGAAATTGGTAAGAGGGTTAGTCGGTTTATTGCATGGTAGTGTGCCAGCCGGAAGCTGCTTTGTAGCATGCTTCTACGGACATCAAGTCAGGCTTCTTGCTTTGGAGAGAAGTGCATCTATATTGGACAGATACAACTAATTGAAGTATCCAAAGCTTTATAGTGTGGTGATGGCAACTGTTGCCAATAAAAAGTCCAGTAAAACTCTTTTCGAGCAAGTAATCATTTAAGAGAGGGGAAAGCACCATGGACGCTGGAAAGAAAATCCTGCTGGACTTATTGACCGGTTCGCTTCGGTTCGTGGTTCCGGTGTATCAGCGTAGATACTCATGGGGCGAGGCGCAGTGCCGGCAGCTGTGGTCCGACATCGTAACGGCCGGCCGGCACCCTGAGAGAACGCATTTCACCGGGTCGATCGTATGGATGCAGGAAGGCGGCATCGGCCCGGACGGCGTCAGCCGGTGTCTGCTCATCGACGGCCAGCAGCGCCTCACCTCGGTGACCCTGCTGCTTATCGCACTGGCCGAATACGCCCGCGAACACCCTGAGAAACTGCGATTCTCCGCAGACATGCTCATCGACCGTGGCTATCTGGTCGACAAGTACGCAACCGGCGAAGGCCGCTACAAGCTGACGCTTTCCGGCGACGATAGGGAAGTGCTGCACAGCATGTGCGACCATGTGGTCGCCCCTGATCGGCCGAACCATGCCAATACGGGTTCCCGGCTGGAAGCAAATCTTGATCTGTTCCGTTCGCTGGTCGCCGCAATCGATGATGCGAACGTGGTGTGGAACGGTTTGCAGCGTCTCGAAGTCGTGTCCGTCACCTTGGATCAAGAGCGTGACGAACCGCAACTGGTATTCGAATCAATGAATTCCACCGGGCTTGATCTGGAGACTTCCGACCTGGTACGCAACTACATGCTCATGGGGTGCCCCATGGCCGAGCAGAACACCCTATACGCCGACTACTGGCTGCCCATGGAACGTGTTCTCGGCAACCTCTCATTCGATGCGTTCCTGCACGACTGGATGGTCGTCACATTGAAAAAGCCCGTAAACAAAGGTCGCGCCATGTATGCGGAATTCAAACGTTTTGCGGCCGACAGTTCCTTGTTACGCATGGAACGCGTGCGAAATCTTCTCGAGAACATGCTGGAATACGCCAAGTACTATGCTGCTATCAAAGGCGTTGTCGCCGCTGGCAGTGGCGACATGAACGTGGGCCAACGTCTCGGCCTGATTCAAAAACTGGATAGCACGGTTACGGACCCGTTGGTTATGTACATGTTCGCGATATGGAGGCATCATCGCATAAGCAATGACGGACTGCTACGCATGCTTGCGGATCTTGAATCGTATCTGTTCCGCAGAATGATCTGCTCGGTATCCAGCAACGGATTGAACAAGCTCGTTCCGTCTCTGATTGCCAAACTTGAATCAGCCGAACACGATTTGGATGAAACCTTCGCCGCGCTGCTGCTCACCGAAACCGCCAAAGCCACGCGCATGCCCACAGACGAACAATTCAGGCAGGCGCTGCTCGGCGAGGATCTGTACCGCCCGGCTCTGCGGTGCAAATATCTGCTTGCCGGATTGGAAAACCACAATCACCCCAAGGATCCGCGATCCTTCAGCGAATACACCATCGAACACATCATGCCGCAGAACGCCATGGTACATGCCGAATGGCGCAATATGCTCGCCGACCCCGACCGATTCCCACTGCTGGTGAACAGTTTGGGCAATCTGACACTGACCGCATACAATTCGGAGCTTTCCGACGGAACGTTCGAACAGAAGAAAAGCCGCATGATTGGCGGATACGACAGCGAATACCTGTCCATCTCCGCAGAACTGCATGACGCTTCGCAATGGGATGAGCGGGCGATCGCGCGGCGCGGCGCCCGGCTTGCCGATCTCGCACTGCAGGTGTGGGCAAGCCCCGCAGCGGGGAATGAGGTTATGCAGACTCTGCGCAATCGGAACGTGAACCAGGGGGAACGCGAACAGAATGCCGTTGATTTCGCTGATTTGTGCAGACGCGGAGTCCTCGCGGCTGGAGATGTGCTGGAAAGCCGATACGCTGGCGTAACCGCCACGGCTACCGTAACCGAAGACCATCGCATCCGCTTGGCCAACGGTGAGATATTCGACAGTCCATCCGGCGCGTTTCGCCGTGCCAGAATGCTCGAAACCGGCGAGGACAAGCAGGTCAACGGGTGGACAGTGTGGAAAGTCGCGGACGGCAGAACTTTGAACGAATTGCGGTAAATCGGCAGTAATATCTCGCCGCGGCGTAGTTTCTGGAATGGGTTGTACGAATATGCCGTAACACGGGCTGATTTTGTCGACGTGTATGGCGATCCATCCGGCCGCAAGACAAACAGCGACACATGGACAAGTTTTTCGGCGTGGGTTCGGAAATCTGCCACCCAGATGGGACGCTGAATATCCGTGGCGGCTATATTACGTCGACCTGTACTTCACCGACACGTTCCAGTATGCGAAGCTCTACACCATGAGGGATTCCGTTGAACGGATACTGGCAAATCTGGGCGAGGTGATGTGGGACGAGCCGGAAGCCGACAAGAAAAACTGGCATCTTTGGGTGCGTCATGATGTGGATTTCTCCGGTGACATGAACGGAAGCCTACCGGTGGATGACGGACGGGCTGCTCGCCATGCGCAATGTGTATGAGCTGCTCGGCTGATGTTTTGGCCGTTTCGACTGCTGTGCGTTCAATGCTTCATACAATGAACGTAGTCATCCGAAAAGAGGCCGTCATGAAATATGGGATGAGAAAACCTAACTGGAACATCTACGACGCCGAAACGAACGACATGGCCACGAAAATCCACAACAACCAATGTATGGTGAACTGACGGAAACGATTGTAGCTGGCGCCGCCTAGCATGCAATACGGAAAACGACGCCGGCCACAACGACCGGCCAAGACGGACGGAACACACGAAAAGGCGAATCAAACACAGCATGGGCAAGAACGGCACGCAACCAACAACGAAAAACGTCACACCAGCAGTCACACCATGGGGTAAGAACCGTGTGAAGAACACCGAAACCGGCAAGCACGTGCTCATCATGCCGGGCATTGGATACACCGTAGACCGACCGCTGCTGTACTGGGCAGCACAGGCGCTTGCGGCCAACGGATGGTTCGTGGACCGGCTCGATCTGAAACTGACGGAAAGCGTCGAGTTTCCGGAAATGATCGCCTGCATGGAACGCGTGGTCGACGAATGGCGCAAGGCGGCGCTCGAACATGCTGCCGAATCGGGTGAAGAGCCGCAGTTGCTGGTCGTCACCAAATCGCTCTCCACACTCTCATATCCGCATTCCGCAAAGCTAGGATTGCGCGTGGTGCTGCTCACCCCGGTACTCAATCCGCCGCCATTCGACAAGCACAAGTCGGTCATTCCCGCGCCGCTGCCGGGAACTGCCGGCAGCCCGATGCCGCTAATCTGCGCAGGTGACGCCGACCCATACTACGATGACGCCAAAGCGCATCTGCTCACCGACCATGTGCGCACGTACGCTGGTGCCAACCATTCCATCGAAGTGCCGGACGATTGGCAGACGTCGCTCGACTATCTGAAACAGGTCACGCAGGCCATCGTCGACTACGCCGGCTGAAAAGAACGGGACGGAATATGCGCATCGTATTGCAGAAGGTTAGTGAAGGATCCGTCGACGTGGTCGACGAGACAAGCGGAGAAGTCGACACCACATTCGAACCACAGCATATAGGCATCGGCTATGTGCTGCTTGTCGGAGTGGAAGACACGGATGAAGCGAAACAAATCGACTGGCTCGCCCGCAAAATCGCCAACCTGCGCGTCTTCGAAGACGAGAACGGCAAAATGAATCGTTCCATCCACGACGTGAACGGCAGTGTGCTGTCCATCTCCCAATTCACGCTATACGCGGACGTGCGCAAAGGCAACCGTCCAAGCTTCGTGAAAGCCGGAGCGCCCGCGCACGCCGAACAGACATGGCACGGATTCAACGACGCCCTGCGCGCACAAGGACTCGAAGTAAAAGAAGGACGATTCGGCTCCCACATGCGCGTGCGGCTCGCCAACGACGGTCCGGTCACCATCATCCTTGACACCGACGAACTCGGCGTCTGACCCAGAACCCAACGTGAAACCCTATATCCGACGATTGCCATAGGGTAAAACGCATGGGAATATGGAACGACCGCAAACTGATTGTCAACTGCCTGCCGTTGGCCGAATCCGAACGTGCGCAATTCATACGTGCCGCGAAAGACATACCACAGGAATTCGTCGGCGATTCGACCCAACGGGGAAGCATGAGCTGGACCGCCGCAGTACCGGAGGAACTCAAAGCCAAAGCCACCGCGGTCATCGGCAACATCGCGCCCGAGGAATGCGCGCAATGCCCCAAACTCGAATGGCTTCAAACTTGGAGTGCCGGCGTCGACAAATACCAGCGACCCGGCATTCTACAGCCCGGATCCATGCTCACCAATGCCACCGGAGCCTACGGACAAAGCGTCTCCGAACACATGTTCGCCATGATGTGGGCCATCATGAAGAACCTGCACATCTACGCGGCAAGCAACCCGAACGCCATGTGGCAGGACGCGGGCCGCGCCATCAGCCCCAACGGAAAAACGGCGCTCGTCATCGGAACCGGCGACATCGGATCACACTTCGCACGACTCTGCAAAAACGTCGGAATGACAACCATCGGCATTCGCCGTAATCCCGCCGTCGAAGCGCCGGGCGTCGATCATATGATCGGTTTCGATTCCCTCGACGACGTCCTGCAATACGCCGATGTGATCGCCATGTGCGTGCCATCCACTCCGGCAACGCGCCATCTGCTCAATGCGGAACGCATCGCATCTCTCAAACCTGACTCCATCATCATTAACGCTGGCCGCGGCAACGCCATCAACAGCCAGGCACTTGCTGACGCGCTCGCGGAAGGACGAATCCGTGGTGCCGCGCTCGACGTGACCGAACCGGAGCCGCTGCCGGCCGACTCGCCGCTGTGGCGCGAGCCGAAATGCCTCATCACGCCACATGTGGCGGGCGGCAACCATCTTGAGATCACCGAGCGCCGCATCATCGCTATCGCATTAGGCAATGTACGTTGCTACGCCAACGGTCAGTCGCTTGACAATCGCATGCCTCTTAAAGGCTGACGGCCACGCGTGCGGGGAGATCCGCATGATGGCAGTCGATGGCAGTCGGAAAGAAAGGAAAGGGTATGACATTGAACAAATGGCGTCGTGCGACGGAATGGTTCATGACGGCATTGGCATTGATGTTCCTGTTCGCGTATTCGTGGGAAGTGCTGGCGAGGACGCATATCCTGTTGTGTGAAATGGTGATCAACATCATCTGGATGGCGTTCATCGTCGACTGCGTCGTTTCGATCCTGCTGGCGAAAGACAAGAAAACCTGGTTCAAAGACAATCTGCTGATGCTGGTGTCCATCGCATTGCCCGTCTTCAGGCCGTTGAGACTGCTGCGTCTGGTGGCAGTGCTCAACGTGCTCAATCGTACCGGTGGCATGGCGGTGCGTGGGCGCATCACACTGTACACATGCTGCAGCGTGACACTACTGATGTATATCGGCGCCCTTGCTGAATTGGATGTGGAACGTGGGGTTCCAGGCGCTTCCATCACCGATTTCGGTGAAGCGATATGGTGGTCGTTCGTGACCGTCACCACAGTTGGCTATGGCGATTTGTCCCCGGTGACATGGCAGGGAAGATGCATCGCCATCGGACTGATGATAACCGGCGTTGCCCTGATTGGCATCGTCACCGCGACGCTGGCTTCATGGATCGTCGACCGTGTTCGTGACGAGACCGACAAGCGTGCGGATGAGGCGGAATCGGAAACGGAACAGTTGCGCCACAACGTGCGGGAACTGACGGACACCGTCAACCAGCTGCGCGATGATATCGCGCAGCTGCGCAGGTTATAGCGGTTCTCATGCCTGCACCGCGGAAATACGGAAAATGTGAGACATAGGAAAAGCGCCAGATGAATAACCTGGCGCTTTTCCTATGTCTCACCACCATACGTCTCGCAACCGGAAGGTGGAGACACTGTATTGGATTTATTCGCAGGCGACTCCGTCATGGTCGCGGTCCAGTTGTGAACGGTAGCCCGGCTGGCCCTGGTAGATAGGCGCGGCGCCAGCGGCTCGTGCCGCGGTGCAGTTCTGGTAGTAGACATCCTGCTGTGGCGCTGGCTGGGGCGCGGGAGCTGGAGCCGGAGCGGGTTCGGGCGCAGGTGCCTGTGTCGTTTGCTGATTCTGTTGGGCTTGCTCAGCTGATTGTTCGGTCTGCTGTTCGGTCTGCGTCTGTTCTGTCTGCTCGGATTCGGTGGTCTTCTCGACTGTAGAATCCTTGACTCCCGTGTAATCGGGCACGGTCTGCGTCGGGCAGGAGGACAATACCTTGGATATGGCCTCTTTCTCGGCCTGCGTGATCCACAGCGAATATTTGTGCTTCACACCAATCTGACGTGCCACATATTCGCAACGGAAACTTTTGTTGGACGGCAACCACGTGGCCGCATCGCCATCCGACTTCTTCTGGTTGGCCTTTCCCTGTACCGCCAGCAGATTATACGGATCATTCGCCAGTTCGGTACGCTTCGTCTGGCTGAGTTTCTGCGCGCCCTTCTGCCATGCGTCGCTCAACGCCACCACATGATCGATCTGTACCGCTATGGAGGTCTTCCATCCCTTCTTGAACGCGATGTCCTTGCCGGTATACGGATCATGCAGTTGGCCGGATTCCACCACGCAATCGTGCGTACGCACCTTATGCTTCACGTCAGTCAGATCACGGTTGAGGATGTCGTTGCGCGTATCGCAACCGTTGCGATCCACATCGGCCCATGCCTTGCCGAATTGCGTGCGCTTATACCCCGTCTTCGGGGCGCGGCCTTTGACCTCCAACGAATCCAGCGCTTGAGTAGCACTCTGGCCGGCACCGGTATTATCGGTCGGTTCCACGGCCAACGCGGATCCAACCGATAAGCTGACAACCAACCCCACGGCCAGCAATCCGGACAATACGGACATCATCGAATTGTGACGACGCATGATATGCTCCTCATCTCCAAACTCTCACACGCTATCAGCGTACCCGCAAATCGAAGTCAAATCACTTATATGTGGCAGATTTCCCATTCCGCCTGATGTCATTTCGCTTATATGTGGCAGATGCTTTTGGGAAAAACCGTACAAGGGGGTATTTTTCCGAGGTTATGGAGGCGCTGGCGTGGAAGAAAGTGCCACATATAAGCGAAATGGTTTTCCGCAAGTGGCTGAATCTGCCACATATAAGCGAAATGGAATTGGGACAGGACGAAATGGGGGCTGAAACGTGCCTTTCTGTCAAGGCATACGGCGAATATCGGCGATATGACAAACAGTAACAAGGCAATCAAATCGGAACGTCTCATGCAATACGCCAAGGACTTCAACGCAGACCGCGCCAATCTCGTGGCGGCCAACGCGGCGGTATCTGCGGGTGTGCTCGAAGCTGCCACTGATTACAAGGGTCAGCGCTCGCTGCCGCGCGACTTCTCCATAGAACTGAAGCAGGGCTCCATCACCAACCAACGTAGATCGGGCCGCTGCTGGATGTTCGCGTCCCTCAACACCCTGCGTTATGAGCTCATGCACAAATGGGGACTTGACGATTTCGAATTCTCCGAAGCCTACCTGTTTTTCTGGGATGCGATGGAGAAATCCAACGCATATCTTGAGAACGTGCTTTCCACGCTCGACGAGCCGACCGACAGCCGCCTGTTCCAGGAGATCAACTATGGTCCGGCCGACGATGGCGGTTGGTGGCAGATGTTCGCCGCCCTTGTTGACAAGTACGGTCTTGTGCCGAAGAACGCATACCCGGAATCCGCCAATTCCAAGGATTCCGACGCATTCAAACAGTATCTCAACAGCAGGCTGCGTCAGTTCGCGGCGGATTTGCGCGAACGCCATGCCGCTGGAGCTTCGATTGAAGAGTTGCGGTCGGTCAAGGAAGACGACATGTCCACCGTGTACCGCATGTGCGCCATCTCGCTTGGTGAGCCGCCGGAGAGGTTCGACTTCCTGGCCCGCGTGAGCGACGATGACAAGAAAAACGACAAGAAAGCCGACGAAGGCAAGTCCGACAATCCAAAGACCGGCAAGGACGAGCGCAGGCAGATCCGTGAGACCGGCATCACGCCGATGGAATTCTACAGGAAATACGTGCCGGTGGACGTCGATGATCTGGTGACGCTGTGCAACGTGCCGATGAAATCCCGTCCGTTCAACAAACGCTACCGCATCCGCTACACTGCCAATGTCGCCGAAGCGGAGGATATGGAATTCATCAACGTGCCGCTCGACGTGTTCAAGAAGGCCGCCGTCGACCAGATCAGCGCCGGCCATCCGATCTGGTTCGCCTGCGACTGCACCCAATTCTCGCTACGCGCGGCCGGCTATTTCGACTGCGACAGCGTGCGCGTGGACCAGCTGTTCGGCACCGATTTCGATTTCGACAAGGCGCACGGCCTCGAATACGGTGACAGCCCGAGCAACCATGCCATGACTATTACCGGCGTAAACCTTGATGAACAAGGCAAGCCGAACCGCTGGAAGGTGGAGAACAGTTGGGGCAAGGACAACGGCGAGGACGGCTACTACGTGGCCTCCGACGCATGGTTCGACCGCTATGTGACCGAGATTATCATCCGCAGGGAATACCTCGACGACGCCACCCGCGCGCTGCTGGAATCCGAACCGGTGGAACTCGATCCATGGCAGCCGCTCACCAAGCGTTGCCGCTGATATAACCTGTATGGAGCGAAGCCGTGGCTGGGATTGCAGCCACGGCTTTCCTGTTCCGCTGTGCTGATACTCTTTCATAAGAACAAATGTGCGAACGATTGGGGTTCAGTTGGCGGATACTTTGTCATGGCTTTCTGACGAACTACGCAGCGAATGCAGTCAGCCTGTATTGCAGCGTGCCCGTGGAATCGCCAACCAGTGGCGTGCGAAAATGTCGGATCTGCATTGCCTGAACGACTCCGATTCCGATCGCATCACCCTGCATGCCAATATGCGGGGCACCACCTCACCGTCCAGCCGATACGAAGTGCAGGCCACACTTGATTTGCATGATGAGCTTTTCTTGGCCAGGTATTGTTCCTGCCCGGCGTTCAACGGTTCGCAGCACGGTTATGGCACGTATTCGTCGGCATATTCGCCCAGCTACCGCAACAATCCAAATTATCGCAGTTTCGACGATGATGACGATGAATACGATTATGTCGACGATTATGATGATTTCGGTTCAGGATCGACGTTCGGCCATGTGCAGGACGATGACGAGTTCGATTCGGATCCGGCTGGGGGACGCCGCTATACCGGCATGTGCAAGCATGTCGCCGCAATGCTGCTGCTGTTTCTTGACCAGCCCGAACGGTTCCGCGGATTCAAGCGAAGTGGCGTGACTTCGCCTATCCTCTCCGACTACATGCGTGCGCTGAATGCGAAGAATGACAATACCGGTCAGAGCGCGCAGCTTGACGTGCTCAAACGCATCGTCGACGCGAAAAGCCGTCTCGCCGACGAACAACGAGGCGCCATCACGCAAGGGGCCACGAAAACAAAACGCAAGAGCGGTTCCATCATGGTGAAACCGGGAAGCGTATGTCTGAAGCCCACGCTGATCATGAACCGTGAGCTGTGGAGCCTGACGTTGAAAATCGGCTGCGGCGACGCAAGTTATATCATCAAAAGCATTTCCAAATTCGTAGCCGACATGCACAATGGGGCATACGTGTCATACGGGCAGAAGCTCTCGTTCACCCACACTCCGGACATGCTCGAACCGTTCTCGTTGCAGCTGTTCCGATTCCTGCAAGGTGTTGTTGGATCACGTGTCGCTGCACAGCTGCAGAACAACTACTATTACGCGCCAGACGTGCGTATCGAACGTGAAATCATGCTTACCGATGGGGAATTGTGCGATCTGCTGAACCTGTTCGAAGCGGAAACGCAACAGGACTACATCGAAGACGTGCTGATAGCACATGGGCCGCTGGAAGCTCCCAAGCATGAGGGGCGTGAGAGGGCACGGCAGCTCACTCCGGATGATTTCGCCCATACGGATGACGCCGCTCCGGACTATGTCGAAGTGGCCACGCCAGGGGAGTCCAGATCGCATACTATCGCCATATTCGATGGCAATCCGCAATTTCGTTTTATCGCCGAATATGTGAAGGAAGGCGCTTCGTCGGGCGTGCGTATCACTTCGAACCGTACCATCACGGATCGGATTGTTGGGCAGCGGGGCGTGTACCTCATGAGTGCCGAGCATAACGGCACTCCGACGGATTCCCATATGATGCCAGTGAGCGGACTCTTCCGTTGCGCCGACAGCGTCCTTCCCGCAGTGGACGCGTTGATGACATTGTGCGCGTCGAACGTTAGCGATGGTGTGTTCATCGCGGAAAACGACTGGCCCATGTTCGCACGAACAATACTGCCAAAACTTACCGAAGCGGGCATTGGTTTCGATATTCCGCAGGAAGTCGCCGAACGGATGGGAGTCGACTGCCAGATCGAATTCTACTTGGACCGTGATCTGCAGGGCATCACCTGTGAGGCTGTGGCACGATATGGCGATTTCGTGTTCCAGTTGGTGCCGACCGCTAAAGCACTACGAGGCGTGATTAATCCGGATTCGCGGTCGAAAGCGGCGCTCATCAAACGAGATACGGCTCGCGAATCATTCGCGGTGCAGGTGGTTCGCCAGCTTTTCCCGACATGGAGTTCCATTGACGTGGCGCGGGTTCGTGAGGAAGACGAACAGACGATTCTGCTCTTGCTCACCGAAGGCGTGGATATCTTGCGCTCGGTCGGGCAGGTGTTCTCCACGGCCGCGTTCGACGGCATGATGATGCCAAGCAGCCCTACAGTGAAGGTCGGACTGTCCATCGACTCGAATTTGGTTGAGATTTCGCCGATAGCCAACGAAGTGCCGATGAACGAGGTCGGTGCGTTGCTGAATTCCTACCGCAGGAACCGCCGCTACCATCGCTTCAGGGACGGTACGTTCGTTGATCTGAAGAAAGCCGATCTGCATGAACTTGATCAGATTGCCACAGATCTTGACCTTGATGAGAGACAGATTGATTCCGGAAGAATCACCATTCCCGGATATCAGGCGTTCCTCTTGGATGCTCAAGTTGATGACGATGGCAAAAGCGAATCGTTCGTCGACTATGTCAACGATGTGAAAATCATCGACCCGAAACGATACGAAGTGCCCAGCAAGCTCAAAAACGTACTGCGCCCATACCAAGTGGAAGGCTTCCAATGGCTTTCCACCTTGTGGGACAAAGGCTTCGGTGGCATTCTCGCCGACGAAATGGGTTTGGGCAAATCCGTGCAATTGCTGTCACTGGTGGAAGCCCGCAAGGGGAGCGGTCCAGCGTTGATTGTCTGCCCGGCATCCCTGGTATACAACTGGGCCGCCGAATGCGAGAAGTTCACGCAGGATCTCACCATCGAAGTCGTGGCAGGCACGAAAGCACAACGTCGCAAACTCATCGCAACCGTGGCGCAGCAATGGAACAATTCGCCTGCAACCAACGAAACGCAGCAAACCGATGTGGTGATCACCTCTTATGATTTGCTGCGTCGAGATGTGGATGATTATGCCGACTGCCGATTCGCATTAATGGCACTTGACGAAGCTCAATACATCAAAAACCATGCCACCAAACTAGCCAAAGCCGTTAAGCAAATCACCGCCGAACACCGGTTCGCGTTAACCGGAACGCCCATCGAAAACCGGTTGAGCGAACTGTGGAGCATATTCGACTTCCTCATGCCCGGATTGCTCGGAACCTACACGAAGTTCCGAGAAAAATACGAACAGCCGATCATGGCACCCGGTTCGGAACATTCCGTCATGGCCGACAAACTGCAGGCTTTGGTCGGACTGTTCATTAAACGACGTCTGAAAAAAGACGTGCTTACCGATTTGCCTGACAAGTTCGAAAACGTGCTCACCGTTAAATTGGAAGGCGAACAGCGCAAACTCTATGCGGCACACGAACAACGGTTGCGCGCCACCCTTACCAAAACCAAGGATGCCGACTTCAATACCAAGAAAATCCGCATTCTTGCCGAATTCACGTTGCTACGCGAAATCTGCTGCGATCCGAGACTCGTCTATGCGGATGCGAAAAACGCTTCCGCCAAACTTGACGCCATTTGCGAACTCGTATCCACGTGCATGGACGAAGGCAAGAAAGTGCTCATATTCTCGCAGTTCACTTCATTCCTTGACCTGATTGGTACACGTTTGGCTGAACATGGCGTGGACTTCTACACCATCACTGGCGAGACACCGAAGAAACGCCGTGTGGAACTGGTGGACGAATTCAACGGCAACGATGTTCCCGTATTCCTCATCTCGCTCAAGGCGGGCAACACGGGACTGAACCTTGTGGGCGCATCTGTAGTGGTGCACGCCGACCCTTGGTGGAACGCCGCCGCACAGAACCAGGCCACCGACCGTGCGCATCGTATCGGCCAGACGCAGGATGTGAACGTGTACCAAATCGTAGCCAAAGACACCATCGAGGAACGCATCCTCAAACTTCAGGAAAAGAAAAGCGAACTCGCCCAGCAGTTCACCGACGGCACCGCATCCGGAGGCGTCGGCACACTCAGCAAGGACGACCTGCTCGGCCTGTTGTCGTGACATGCGGTCGGAGGAATCTTGCGTTCCAAAGCGCAAGATAAAAACGGAACACAGGTTGCGAATATCGCATGGTGAGCGTATATATTGTCGTGCAAGTTTCAGGGAAGGTGAAAATCCTTACTGGCGGTAACGGTACGACTGACGTTCATAACGGTCCCATGCCGAAGCCCGCGACCCGCGAAAGCGGCTGATCCGGTGAGAATCCGGAGCCAACGGTCAAAGTCCGGATGGAAGAAACGGGGCTCAACATGAGTGTATCCTCACCAAACAATACCCAAAACAACGACGCCGAAATCGCCAGCGAAAGCATGACGCGCCCCGACAACGCGCATTCCACAGGCGTGGCCGACTCTGGACGCTGGTCCACCAAACGCATCGCCATGTATGCGCTGTTCGTGGCGCTGTCGATGGCCGTCAGCTTTGTGGAATTTCCCATTGTGCCAGGCGTTGAATGGCTGAAATATGATCCATCCGGCATTGTCAGCCTAGTGGCAGGTTTCGCCTACGGGCCAGCGGCGGCGGTAATCGTCAGCGTGCTTGGTTTCCTGCCGCACCTGTTTACCAACCCATGGGGCACGCTTATGGCCGTGCTCGTGGCTTTGGCATTATCCGTGCCGGCAGCACTGATCTATCGCAGGAACAAGACCCGCAAAGGCGCGGTCATCGGCATCATCGTCGGTGCGATCGCAGCCTTGGCGATGGCGATTGTGGGCAATATAATCGTCACACCGTTCTACGCGCACATGACCACCGCACAGGTCGTGGCATTGATCGTGCCGGCGCTTCTGCCGTTCAACGCGTTGAAATTCACCATCCATGGCGTGGTCACCTTCCTGATCTACAAGCCGATCTCCAACCTGTTGAACCGCTGAGCCTCGTTCACCATATCGATTCCGCATATTGATGAATGGGAAGGAACCTTTCGACATATGGAAGGTTCCTTCCGTTTATGAAAGACGATTCCATGAACCCTGACAGCGACACGAACACCATTGCGGTCGAATTACATGATATTCGTTTCACATATGACTCCGGCGCGACCTGGGCGCTCGACGGCGTGAACCTGACCATCCGCCAAGGCGAACGTGTATGCTTGGCAGGACCAAACGGATCGGGCAAATCCACACTTTCACGCATCATCGCAGGACTTGCCGCACCCGATGCCGGACATGCCACGCTGTTGGGAAACAACGTATTCGATGACGCCGGCGCGCACGCTGATGCTTACCGCAACGCCCGGCATGGTATCGGGGCGGTTTTCCAACATCCGGAAGATCAGATCGTCACCACCATCACCGAGGATGATGTTGCCTTCGGTCCGGAAAACCTCGCCATTGCGCATGATGATATCGATATGCGCATCGCCATGTCACTTGACGCAGTCGACATGAGCGGACAACGAGAAGCCGATCCCACGCGAATGAGCGGAGGCCAACAGCAGCGCGTCGCCATCGCTGGCATGCTTGCCATGAGTCCCGAAATCCTCGTGCTCGACGAGCCTACCGCCATGCTCGATCCGCAAGGCCGTGCCGACATCATGCATATTCTTGACGAATTGCAGCAGCACGGCACAACCATCATTCTCGTCACCCACCATCGTGACGAATTCGTCAATGCCGACCGCATCATTCGCCTGGATAACGGGCGTATCGTGCAAAGCGCTCGCGGTAATACTGCAAGTATTCCGGAAATGGACGAATCAGACACAGCGCAAGAAGACAACCCAATTGCCAAATCCAATATTGCAAATGGTGTATCGAAGCCAACATCAGCTGTACCAATCATTGAAATCCGTAATCTGATATACCAATATCCAAACAGTAGCAAGCCTGTGCTCGATAAGCTTTCCATAACCATCAATAAGGGTGAAACCGTGGCCATCACAGGGCATAACGGTGCAGGCAAAACCACCCTCGCGCGTCTTCTCTGCGCGCTGGAACAGCCGCAATCCGGCAACATTACCATCAATACCATTCCCGTCGCACGTCAACGCGCCAACGGCAATATGCAGTCGCTCAAGCGTGCGGACCGCGAGAAACTGCGCGCCACCATCGGCTACGTCATGCAACATCCCGAACGTCAGCTTTTCGCCGAAACCGTAGCCGAGGATATCGCCTACGGACCACGCAACCAACATCTTGACGAAACGCAGGTATCCGAACGCGTCAATCAAGCCATGACGCTGCTGCATATCGAACATCTAGCCGATCGTTCGCCATTCGATCTTTCCGGCGGACAACAACGACTTGCCGCCATAGCGGGCATCATCGCATGCCAACCGCAGATCCTTATTATGGACGAGCCGACCGCAGGACTTGACGAGGCAGCCACAACCTGCGTGCACAATCTCATCCAAACCCTCCACGCACAAGGCATCACCATACTCATCATTTCCCATTCGCAAACGGAAATCGACGTGCTCGCCGATTGGGTGATCGCGCTTGATCGTGGACAAAACGGTAATGACGTCACTCGAGATATCGGAACCAATGTCACTTCCGAAACGGCAGGTTCGAAGAATCTGCACACGTTTGGCTCCGGACATGCAAAGGGAGACGTCCGTGAAAGCCGCAGTTTTATGGAACGGCTTGACCCGCGCGTGAAGATGGTGAGCGCGTTGGCGGTCATGTTCTCCGCATTCGCCATCCGCTCCTTCTGGCAGTTACTGGTGGCCGCACTGTTGACCGGCATGATCGTTGCGACATCAGGCATCGGCGTGAAACAACTGTTCAAATCGATTCGCATGTTCCTTGCATTGTTCGTGTTCTGCGGACTGCTCAATGTGTTCTTCGTACGATCCGGCAATGTTCTTGCGAACATCGGACCGATTCCAATCACCGACGACGGTGTGCGTATCGCTATACTGTACGCCTGCAGATTCGTTGCGGTCATTATCGTCGGAGCGGTATTCCTTGCCACGACCACTCCCACGGCCATTACCGACGCATTCGAAGCGTTGCTCAAACCTTTCGCAAAATTCGGCATCCATGCGCAGGAGATCGCGTTGGTGATGAGCCTCGCATTGCGGTTCCTGCCCACGTTAGGAAGCGAAGCGAAAGCCATTGTGGATGCGCAATCAGCCCGAGGCGGCAGCATTGAAACAGGAACATTCGTACAGCGGATCAAAGCGATAACCGCCATTATCATTCCGGTATTCGCAGGAGCGATACGTCATGCCGATAATCTCAGCCTCGCACTCGACGCACGATGTTACGAGGAAGGCATCATGCGCACGCACTGGCGAATCATGCGGATCGCCAAACATGACATCGCCGTAGTCGGTGTGAGTGTGTCGTACATTGCCGCATTGACCCTGATCGCTGGACTATGCTGAGCATTTCGGACGGGCATGGCGCTCCACTGATCGCATTGGAAAGCGAAACCGCCGAAGAAGCACGTCTGAACACGCGCAAGAACATCGAAAACGGTGTGAACGCCATCAAAGGCGCGGGGGAGTGATATGCAAGATTTTACTGCCCTCACGCTACTCTTGAGCAAGCATCATAAATAGGAATGGAACAAGTTATGGCATTAACCAAGAAGCAGGTCAAGCAGCTGCGTGGCCTGGCTACCAAGCTTAATCCGCTCATCCAGGTCGGCAAGAACGATTTGAGCGAAACCGCTATCAAGCAGGCGGACGAGACCATTGAAAAGCGTGAGCTTATCAAATGCTCCGTGCTCGACGGATCCGGACTGACTGCCAAGGAAGCGGGCGAGGGGCTGGCCGAAGAACTGAACGCGGAACTCGTACAGGTTATCGGCAACCGTTTCGTGCTCTATCGTCGCTCCCATCGCGATGACGTGGAGCATATTCGTCTCGTACGCGAATAAAGCGGGAAACTGACGCGACCAAACATAACAGGGCGGGTGCTTTCTGAAAACCAATCAGAAGGCACCCGCCCTATTGCAATGAAAATAAACAATCGGAAGTCAGGAAAACATGCGATGGAGCGGTGTCAGCGCTCCTGATTCCATTCGGGCTTCCACGTGTACTGCATGTCGTACGCGCTGGCCCAGAACATGTACTCGTTCTCCACGCCGGTCACGAAAATGTCAATCAGCTCGCGCTTGCGCTCCTCGCTCGCGTCGGCTACCAGTTTCTCGATATGTTCGAGCAGCCACACGGAATCCTGCCAGAATTCGTCGGTCTTATACATGTCGACCCAACTTTTGTACGGATTGTCGTCAAGCGTGTCGGCAAACTCGGCGGCAAGACGGTAACCATAATCCGCATACACCCAGGCACATGGCAGCACGGCCACAAGAATGTCGAGAATATCCTTGCCATAGGCGATGGAAAGGATATTCGACGTGTAGGCACGCGCGAAGGCCGACTGGCGCACATTGTTCATCTGCTCTTCGGTGATGCCATAGCTGGCCAAGTAGGAGCGGTGTACTTCGGTCTCGACCTGCAGGGCGCCGTTCTGCACCTTGAGCATGAACGCCATGATTTCAGGGTCGGTGGCCTTGGCTAATCCCAAAGCGTGCACTCTGGCGTAATCGTTCACATAACGAAAATCCTGCAGCAGATAGAAGGCGAAACGCTCGCGTTGCAGTGTGCCTTCGCCAAGCTCGCGGATGAACGGCTGCTGGTAGCCTTCCTCCCAAACCAGGTCAGCAGCCTTGCGCATGCGCTGCGCGAACGGAGGAAGATTGTTGCGTTGGATGCCTTTGGCGGCGTCGAACTCATGATTGAAATTGGTTGTTGATGTCACAGCAGTCATTAGACATGCCTCCCTACGCTGGTATTAACCATCAGGTTCAAAGGGTTCAGGCCTCACTTGGCCTATCTCAACCCGACAAACACGGGTTCCCCTGCATTACGCCGTACATTATGGCAAAGCCGTCCGAAATGTGCAAGAGCCTGTCCGCCGAATGGAATCGTGCCGCATGATGCGAACACAGGCGATGTTCGGTTGAGGGCGAGTGCAAGAATAGAACGTATGACTGAAAAGCAAGTTGCGAAGAACACCATCGAAAAGCTGGCTATCGTCGTGGTGACATACAAGCGTCAGCAGCTGCTCGCCACCCTGTTCGAATCCATCGAAAAACTCACTGTGGCACCATGGCGTATCGTCGTCGTTGACAACGAGCACAGCGATGCGACCCAAGGCATGGTCGACGATTTCCGTGAAGCGGTCACCGCGCAGTGGGGCGATACCATCGCCGACCAATTGGGCAACGAAAGTCGCGTGGTGTATGCGCCTCAATCCGACAACCTCGGCGGCGCAGGCGGATTCTCCGCAGGTGTGAAGAAGGCATATGAGCTGGGAGCCGAATGGTTCTGGGTGATGGACGACGATGTGGCCGTGATGCCCGAAGCCATCGAACGACTCGCCAAGTGGACAGGCAGCCATGATGTGATCCAAGGCAGCCGATACGACTATGACGGCGGCCCGTTCTACTGGCAATACGATTTCATCATTCCCCTCGGCATCCCCAATCCGATCGCTCCGGCCGCATTCGGACGCCCCGGCTACCGCGTGATGGACACCCTGTGCTTCGAGGGGGGTCTGTTCCGCCGCAACATCGTCGAACAGATCGGCTTGCCGGATCCGCGTTTCTTCATCTACTGGGACGACACGATGTACGGCTACCGCGCCAGCAAAGTCACCAACCCGATTGTGGTGCCCGACGTGATCCTGCGCCGCACTCGTGAAATCGGCAATTGGGATATCGCCGGCGTGCGCCAGCTCAACTCCACCTCTGACATGAACCGTTACCACATCATGCGTAACCGAGGCTACATGGCGCGCTATTTCATGGCGTTCGGCGATTACCGTCCGCTGATGTTCGGTCTGGGTACGCTGCTGACCGCCGCCAAGGAAGTCATCCGTCTGGTGATGGTGGACCGAGAGCATGTGAAGACCGGCTTGGTGCAGATAGCCAAGGGTTGGTGGGATTCACGCAAGCTGCTGCATGATCCGGATTGGAAGCCGATGCCGCCGCTCAAGTGATGCGGTTGCGCCGTCTTCAGACGGTCATCTTCTTACGATTCGCCCCATGCCGATGCGTTGAGTTGACATGGGGCGAATCGTTTGCAGAAAAAAGTTGAAAAATGAAGCATTTCATTGCGAAAAATTATGCAATCGTATTCACCATTTATGCTTTTTCGGCGCGTTTTGGGGCATGGGGCGAGTTACTATGGCGCTTACCGGTTCGATAACACCCACTATGTACCTTGATAGGAGAGGTCGAAGATGATTGAAACTGCACAGGCGTTTGGCGTTGACATTGGAGGCTCCGGCATTAAGGCAGCCCCGGTTAACCTCGAAAAGGGCGAGTTTGCCGAACCGCGTCTGAAGATTCTTACCCCGGAAGTTTCCACTCCGAAGGCCGTCGGTGAAATCGTTCGCCAGCAGCTCGAGCATTTCGAGGTTCCCGAATCCGCTCCGGTCGGCATCGCTTTCCCGGCGCCGATCCACGTGGGCGAGAAGCTCGGCTACATGGCCAACCTAGACCAGTCTTGGGTCGGCGTAGACGTCACAGAAGTGTTCTCCGAAGCCTGCGGACGTCCAGTCACCGTGGTGAACGACGCTGACGCGGCAGGCCTTGCCGAGCAGCAGTTCGGCGCGGCCAAGGGCCAGGATGGTCTGGTCGTGGCAACCACGCTGGGTACCGGTATCGGCACGGCGCTGATTTTCAACGGCGAACTCATCCCGAACACCGAGCTTGGCCACCTGGAACTGCTCAAAGGCAAGGGCGACGCTGAAAAGTACGCGGCATCCTCTATCCGTGAAAAGCTTGATATGGGCTACAAGAAGTGGGCCAAGCGACTGACCAAGTACTATTCCCTGATGGAGTTCTACTTGGATCCGCAGCTGTTCGTCGTCGGCGGTGGCGTGTCTCGTGTGTCTGAGAAGTTCCTGCCGTACATCGACATCAAGACCCCGATCGTTGCAGCCAAGTTGCACAATGAGGCTGGCATCATCGGTGCCGCGTACTACGCAAGCACCAAGCAGAAGTGATGCCGTGAACCATTAAGGTTCCCAACTTTTGTATAAGCGAGAGCCGTCCGATTCGTCGGGCGGCTCTCGCTTATTCCGTCAACATTTGTGAGGCGAAGGCATACCATCTTGCTTGACGTAACGACTTGCGCAACCCAAGGAGTATGGTGGAGACCATGCGTTTTTCCTCCAGAGTCGATATCAGCGAGCCCAATCCCATCGCCAAAGCGGAAGCGGAAGCCAAAACAAGCGGCATCACGCTCGGCAAACTCAACGACTCCAATCCAACCAAGCATGCGCTCGCGCCGGAACTTCTGCCAGACATATATGGCGCTGAGCCACGCGGCCAACGGTATGCGCGCGAAGCGTTGGCCGCATTCCTTCAAGGGCGAGGCAATGATGTTGCCGTCGAAGACCTGTACATACTGAGCTCAACGTCCGAAGCATACTCGTGGCTGATCAAACTCCTGTGCGACGCCGGCGATGCTGTGCTCGCGCCGAAACCCGGCTATCCTCTCATCGAATCGATCGCACGACTCGAATGTGTCGACATGATCGAATACCAGCAGCGATTCGACGGATCTTGGTACATCGATGTGGCCGAACTGCGCGAAGCACTTGAAAGTGAAGAAGGCGAACGTATCCGCGCACTGGTACTCATTAACCCTAATAATCCGACTGGTTCATATGTCAAACCGTCGGAACGTGAAGCCATCGTGCGGCTTTGCCACGACCATGAGGTGGCCATCATCGCCGACGAGGTGTTCTACGACTACGATCTGGAACCATTCGACGGCAACGCGCGTCTTGCGGGAGAGAAAGGTGCATTGACCTTCGCGTTGGACGGGTTTTCGAAAACGTTGGCCGCGCCGCACGCCAAAGTCGGTTGGATCCAAGTATCCGGCCCGGCAGGAGAGGTGGAAGAAGCCAAGCGCAGGCTCGACGTGATCGCCGACGACTATCTGCCGATGAGCGAAATCATCGCCAAACAGATTCCCCTCATGCTGCAGGAGGCTCCAGCTCAGACTACGCGCGTAAAAAACCGCGTGCAAGCCAATCTCACCGCATTGCATGCCATGCTGGACGCCGACGAAAACGGTATGGTCAGCGTATTGCGTGCCGAGGGTGGATGGAACGTGCTGTTACGCGTGCCGAGCGTACTCGACGAGAACGAGCTGGTATTGGCCATGATCGAACGCCATGGAATTTCAGGCCAACCCGGCTACTTCTTTGATATGACTTCGAACGGCTATCTTGCGATTTCGCTGCTGCCGGAATCCGACGAATTTCGGCATAATGTGCAAGTGGTGCTTGACACCGTCAACACAATGATCGCTTGAATCGTGCCGCTGTGCCGCAATTAACGCCAATGACGGTACAGCGGCCAATACGAATCGATCGGAATATGAATCAGGCTTTGGATGCCTCGTATTTGGCTCGGATGAGATCTGTGTAAAAGGCGACGGCCTCATGCGGGCCACCGTCGAACACCACCTGATGGTCGTCGACCACCAGTGTGCGGTCAATCGCATATTCCGCGCGTGTGATCAGTTCCGTGTCATGCGTGGCGAACACCACTTGCTTGTCGTAACTGAACAAGGCCTTCGCCACATGCGCGGACGCCACCTCATCCAAACCCTTAGTCGGCTCGTCGGCAACGATCGCTGCGGGAGAGAAGCTCAATGCGGAAGCAATCGCCAGCAGATGGCGCTTCTCGCTGTCCAACGCGGAAGCAGACTCGCGCGCGACCGCAGCCAAATCGAAATGCGCAAACAGATTGCCGATAATCGCCTGACGTTCGCTTTCCGGCACCTTATGCTTCTTCAACGGCTCATCAATCGCCTCACGAATGGAATCCGCCTTGTAATAACTGTTCGGAATCTCCTCGCGGCGAACACGACCAATCATCGATTCGATACGTTTCAGATCACGCTTCACCGACGGATCGTATGCAACGCCATCCGCGTCGATGCGCACCGAACCGGACGTCGCGGCCAACGCGCCATCCAACAACTGCAATAACGTGGTCTTACCGGAACCATTCAGCCCAATCACGGCCACACGCTTGCTTTCCGGAGTGATCGTCAACGACGTCGGCTTCAAACCGATATTGCCATCCTCATACGTGTGGCCGGCCTGGTCAAGCGTGAACGTGACATCACGCGCCCCTTCGGGACGCTTGGCTGAAAACAACGAATCGAAAAAACCCATGCTGCCCATTGTACGGGCGCGCCGAACCCGCCGCATACGAAACGAGGCCGGAAACCCAAACCCCCGCAAGGAGTTCAGATTCCAGCCCCATCAAGATTCGCGAACGCTTACGCGTCAGTCGAAATAGAATCCCGAGAAATCGTACTTGTACACGCGATAGATGTACGCGCTGTTCAACGTCATCTTGAACTGCACCAACAGATCGCCATCCTCGTTGTACTGGCCGAACAGGCCCTTCATGCCCGAATCGATGAGAATCTGTCCGTTGTCCAATTCCTGTGCGGAACTGACATACGGCGAATACGGCACGTCGAACGACGACACTTCCGTATACGTGCCTGCATTCTCGTCGACCAGATATTTGCGATACTGCGACTTCGCCGTGTCAGAAGACAGTTCGGTCGAGATACCGTCGATCACCGTCCAGTCGAAATCAGGACGCGTCAGCGAAGTGCCGAAATTATTGTCGAACATGTACAGGTAATACTGGCCGTCAGGCAGCGAATCATCGGCGACGTATGTGATGGAATGCTGTCCGCCGGTATCGGAAAAATCTCCGTCTTTCGCTAGGAAACTGCTGACCTCATCGGTGCCTGCCCACACGGACGGCTCGCCGATCATGTAGTCGACCGTCGGATCTGATTCCAGATCATCCACTTTGATGATGGTGGACGTTTCGCGTGCGGAGAATAACGCGGAACCATCATCCAACAGTTGGATGGTGTTGCAATGCAGCCAATCCCAACGATTCTGGGCGCTCGAATCCGACTCGTCGGTTCCCGCATGCGTGGTGGAGGCCTTATAGTCGGCGAACAGTTCGCCGAAATCCACCAAGCGGGTCACACTGCCGGTGGAAGTGCTGAGCTTGATGACCTGATCTTGCGCGGCATTGTCGTCGCGGCCCATTTCGGTGGCCAACAGCACGATGTCTCCATTGGCGTCCATCGCGTAATCGTGGTGCAGAATATAGTCGGATCCAAGATCATAGATCTTCTCCAACTTGCCGAGACGGTTCATCGCCGCCATGTGGTGCGTGGAAGCGGAGAACCACATGAGCCCGTCATCGTCGAACAGCAGACGATGCGAACGATAGTAGAGCACGGGAATCTCACCGCGCAGCACGCCGTTCGTATCATAATAGAACATGAAGTCCTGCTCGTCGGAATCGTTGCCGAGTATGGCATACAGGCCATCGCCCAAGTCTTCTCCGGAATCAGCTACGACGGTCTGCTCCAGCTGTACTTCCTCATTGCCAAGCAGGGAAGCGCCCCTGTGTTCGAAGGTATGCGTACGGGATTTGCCATCGGCGTTGGTCAACGTGATGGTGATGGTGTTCTTTTCCCGGGGAATAAGGCCGAGTATCTGGAATTCATGGGTTTTGCTGTATTGCGATTGCTGGTAGGCGTCACGGGTGAAATCCGCGTAGCCGTCCGCATGCACGGTATAGGATACGGATACCGAGTCGTCGGTGGTGAAATACACATACAGCGACGTGGTGTTGGTGCCGTACGGATCCTCAGTGACGAACATGTCATCTTCCGTGGCGGCAGACTTGCTTTTTTCCTGCTCGAGCTTGTCGTCGGCCATATTCTGATAGTCGGCTGTGTACACATTCTCGATACGTGCGTTCAGCCGTTCGATCCTGTTTTGTCTGATGGCCGCATCGACGTTGTCATAGCTGGCGAGACAGACGCCCAATGCGATGACCGATGCTACCACGGCCGCGGTCCAGCGTCTAACACGAGGATGGTTAGACAGAAGTGGAAGCGATTTCATAGCTGATGTCTCCAACAAGGGTTCATCTCATAGCGAACAGTTACGACACCACTATTATTCGCAAAACTCGGAACAAACCGGAGATTTTATTGGACAAACCGTAATAAAGCCCTGAAATAACCCTGAAAACGCCGTGCCTCATATCAGGGTGAACCACGACTGCACGTCATGGAACAAACCGGAATTATTGCGTATCAGCTCGTCGTCGCGACCATATAGGAACAACGACAACACCGTCACCGCCAACATGAACAGCAGCAGCGCCAACACCAGTACGCGCAACAGCCAGCACAGCCGCGGACGGTCGCAATCCAACGCAATGAGCAGCAGAGGCAACGAAGCCAAGGCGAACAGCCAACCGAAATCGGCGATGTAGCGCCACCCAAGACCACCCAAGCGCGCGTCAAGCGCCACAATCAGCAAACTCAACAGCAGGAACGTCGTCAGTGTACGCCACATACCGGTATGACCACGAGCGCGCATATGCCGGCGTAGGAATGGGCATGCCAGCGAAGCCAATGCGAGAGGCGCCATGGCGAACAGGCCTCCAGGCATCGCCTCCGTGAACCCCCAATCTTTCAATGGGGTGGGGTCGACGGCAAGGAACGGGAACATATTCGTCCAACGCAACGGCAAAAACAGATAGTATGCGACCGTCCAAATGAAATTCGACCACGACTGATGGTAGCTCGTCATATCCGTGACCGTTATCTGATATGACGAACCGAAATCGAATGGCGAGGAGAAACGCACCATGTTATAGGCGAACAACGGCACCACTACAACCAATGCGGGCACCAGCACGGCCAAAGGCGCGCGCAACGTATGCAACATGGCGCAGGCGCGCCCATGCGCACCAGAAGCGAACACGCCATCACGCAACTGTTTGGCAATCGCACGAATCTGCGGCCAGAACAACGGAAACGCGGCGAACGCCACCACCACAAACGACGGACGACAACCCACATTCGCAGCAATGCACACCGAGCCGGCAGCCAAACGAGGCAGCGACAACGAGCCGACCGCATTCACCTTGCCATCCTCGCCAGCGTTGGCCGCGGACGGACGTTCGGCCCCCAACCACAGCCACAAGCCCAACGTGCTCAACAACAAAGACGCTGCGATCGGCACCGAATAGAAATTCGTCCGATACCACAAATACGAAGCATTCGACGCCAACAATACAAACACGCACAACATGCTGACCGCAGCCACCGAAACATGCGGACGCACACGCTTGATCACACGAATCGTCAACAGGCATGCGAACACCAAAAAACCAAACATCAGCAACGGCACCGCGGCACCCGACGGCATCATCAGACCACCATCAACCCACAACGACGTCACCGCACGATACGGCACAAACAACAGCAACGCCGGCACCACACCAAAATACGAATACCAACGCCCATTGAAAAACGCATAATCCCAATACACAGGGCTCACGCCATCGGCAAGCAACTGCTGACGGGTTGCCACATCATACGGATTATCCGCATCACGCAACCCCTGGGGCACATCCAAATCAAGCCACGCATGACCATCAAGCAACGCCCGAGCCACATGATCATATTGATCGTAATCATACGTATACATGCCATCCGTATGAAAGCTCAACGGTACGGCAGACACCAACTGCCACACCACCACCGCGGCGGTCGCCACCCCCGGAATCGCCAGCAACACACCCAACGCCACGCGCTGACGCACACTCGACGTATCCAACGGCACCTTCCACAAACGCGAACCAGGGCGCCACAACGCCACCAACACCAGCGCCAACACCAACAACGCCACACGCAGCGGACTCACCGAAAAAGGCACACGCACATTCGCACGCACCGCCTCAAACGGAATCAAAGACCCCTTCGGTTCCACCACCTGCACACGCACCGTACGACCAGCCGCAGCCCTCACATACAACGAACGAGACGAATCCAACGACACCGAAGTAAGCTCACACGCCCTACGATCAGCATCAGGACGCACACGCACCGTACGCAACACGCGCTCACCCTGCTGCTCAGCCCCCTGCAGCACCTCATCAGAAACAGGAACAACACGCACATAATCCGACGAACCATCCGCCGCCACCTGCAAATACGCCTGCGTCGGATCAATAACCTCCAACAACCCATCATCACGACGCTCAAGCCCTGGCCCCAACGTGTTATACGCAGCCGCCGAATCACCCGACGCCGCCAACGACCGGAAAAAAGGCACATTACACAACACGCACTCAACCAACACCACCACAACAAAAGCGGCTACAATAGCTGCGCGCACACGATGACGCGCCTGAAAACGCTGTTTCGAAAAAACCACAAATATTATTCTAAAGGCTGCATGTCGCATTGAATTGAAAGAATGGCCCACATGTCACACCTCACACCAGCATCGCCATCAGCACACCATCCGCATCAAGGACGGACCATGCTCAACCACGCCATGCAAGGGGTACGACAACTCATCAACCACAACAAACACCCCCACAACGCCACCGATACCAACCCCTTCGGCAAAGCCCTTGACACGCCAGATGACATCGTCGGCGAACTCACCCGCAACGCCATCAAACTCAACCCACTCATCAAACGACGCATCATCAAAGGTTTCGAAGGCGTGCCAAACACACTCCAACTCGGCTGGGCACAACTACCGCAAACCCAAGGCAAAGCCTTCTCCATCGGCCTATTCACCGACACCAACCACTTCGCACAAATCGCGCTCGCCGACAACAAAGCGCGCGTCTTCGCAGGCACCGATCCTGAAATGGACGTGCAGGAACTGGACCCACGCTTCATCTTCGTCAAAGAGGAGACCCTCACTCTGCCGGACGGCCCACGATTCGGTCATGCTGCGAACGGCACGCCAAAAATGGTACGCGCATCACAAGGCGGTGTCGTAGGGCGCATGCCCGGAGGACGCATGATGTGGCTCGCGTCCTGGCTCAAGGTCGGCAACCGCTACACGCTTGAACAGATGCGCGCCAACCTGCCGGAAGCCATGCGATTCGACCTGGAATACCGTGACGCCATCGCCATCGCGTTCTTCGCGGCCTACATGCTGCCGCAAATGAACGGACTACTCGTAGGATTCGGCACGGGCAACATCTTCCGCAGGCTCAACAGAGAAGCGCCGATGGGCGCGATCCGCCGATCCATCAGAGACACGATGAGTGCCCGCTCGCACGGCATGCGCGCCTCCGGACTCGAGGATTATTTCGCCGACCTCATGCGCGAGGCCGGTGCCCTCGACAAAGACCAAGGCCTTGAGGCCGTACATGGTGCGGAACCGCTACATCTGTACACGTCCAGTTATTCCGGCTGCTACTTCTTCGCATGGGATTCCACGTTGCCGTTCTCGGCATCGTTGCGTGCGCTGAACATCGAAGGCAATCTTAACCGTTTCGCCGCAGTCAGCTCATGGTTGGAACGCAACGCCCGTATCGGCAGGCTCCCCACGGAAGACACCGTGACACGAGCCGAAGCGGCGCAGATCGACATGGCGTTGCTGGAAAATCCGGCGTTGATCGCATTGAAACCGGATGACGAATTCGGCGCAATCCTCGACTCCCGGCAGGATGATGGCGTGCAGGCCGTCATGCGTCTGGTGGACATCGCCTCGGAAACCAGGCGTGCCATTGCCGAAAACACGAAGGGCGGCACGGATGGCGTCGCCTTAGGCCGCGAAGGCGGTTCGGAATGGGTGTACCGCCAGACAATGTCTCGGCTGCTGCGCAGCATGCGCCTTCCATACCGTTTCGACGTGGACTTCCGATGCAGCCTCAAGGACGGCAATATGGCGATCGGCTTTACTTCCGCAGGCGTTTCCATGATGCCGTCCACCAGATACGATGCGACACGCCATGCATGGACGGACATGACGGACGCCGAACGCGCTCGCATGAGCGCGGACTACAATCTGCGTGTCGGACTGATGATGGCCGCGTTGAGTTTTGGTGCCGATCCAGGCATCCAGCGCGTATCGATGCACATTGATTCGATTGGTTTGGAGGAGGCCGTTGCCGAGCAGGATTCCGCCATCAGCGAGCTGATGAGCGAGGCATTGGCCGCGTTCGAACGAATCCGTACCGGAGATATGGGCGTTTCCGGATCCAAAGCCGATCCGAAGGACGGCGATTTCCATGGGGATCCGTCTCGGCCAGTGACGCCGAAAACCGCTGACTTGGGTGCCGATGACGGTGACGGTGATGATGCGGACGATTCGCTGAACAGCCAGTTCGAGGCTCTGATGAAAGATATCGACTTCGACGAGATGGCGTTTGCGGTTCCTGACGAAGCCTCAAACGAGTCCACCGGCGAGGAGGGCGATTCCGAGCATTCCACGCATGATGGTCTTGATGCTGGTCTGATCGGCTATAACGATTTTGACGGGGATGGCGACGATCCGTTGAGCCAGCTTCGCAAGAACCCAACCGTGCGCAATCTGGTGACGGTCACTTTTACCAGAAGCGAGTTCATGGAACGGTTAGGTGAGTGCGGACTGTCTGATCCGACAGGCACGTACCGCATGTTCGGCGCGGAAATGGATGTGGATGGTCTTGGAGCGTTGAAGCCGGTGGATGCCGCACTCGACCTGCGTGACAGCCGTTTCTCTCCGGCGGGGAGCCAGGAGGAGCCCGAGCTTTCTGACGCCGCGTTCGACCATGATACGGCGCAACTGTTTGGCTGCCGCGACATGTCAGGGCTGTCCATCCAACGTGTGGATCTGCTGCAGCGTGCGGTTGGCGAATTCCATAGGATCGCGCAGGACCCCCATCTGGAATCGGTGGCCAAAGCGAAGCAGGCCATGGACGTCATCAATGCCATCTCCGACCCTGAGTTAACGGCCTTGGCTCCGCAAGTGACGAGCGCTCTTATTGATGGTAAGGACACGCCGGATTTCTCATTCCGCATGGCTGACGAGCTCGATGCGGAACGCATCAAGGCGAGGGATCTGCTGTTTTCCGGGCAGATCGATCAGAGCGTGGAATTGGCCGAAGCGGCGCTGGAACGAATGGATCAGCTGTTCGTTTCGAATCCGGGCGTGCCACGGTATTTCAACTCGTATGCGGAACGTGTCATCTATAACCGTATGTTTGCTACGGAAGGCGAACGTACCGTGCTTATCCCTGACAACCTGTTCTATGCGCATATGGAACTAGCTGACGTGCTCGCACAGGTCAAAGGAGTCAAGGCCGCGCTGCCGCATCTCAACGCGATGGTGCGATACGCGCCGGCTTATCCGCTCTCGCACCTTAAACTGGCGGTTCAGTTGGCACGCTCCGAGGATTGGGATCCGGCCAGAGCCGCATGTCTCAACGCGTTGCATGTCGCACTCGACCGTGAGGATGCATCGTTCGCTTACTATAGGCTTGCCTACGCGGAATGGATGTGCGATCATTTCGACATTGCGGCCGCCTCATATATCATGAGCGAGGAGATCGCTCCGGGGCGTATCGCCATGTTGGAAGGTGAGCTTCAGGAATTGATCGGACGCGCGCAATCGCAGTGCATTCCGGTGCCTACCAATGTTCCGGAAGCCATGCATGTGCTTGCGCAGGCTGGACTGCCGGTATGGCCCAACACGCGGGTTGCGTCCTTGGTGCGCAAGGCCGCGCGAGTCTGCGTGGACGAGGGCATGTTCGTGCCGGCAAGAACGCTTTCAGTGGCCGCATCCAGAATGGATGACGAGGAACGAGACGGGGCCGACGTGGTGCAGATGCAGTTCCTGAGATCGTTGAACAACTGACTGACGCCATCTGGAGCGAATAATTCAGTGTCGACGGCACGTTAATCGAACATTTGTGCGATACTGTTCGAAGTGCCGCCGACCGACAGTACTGAACGCACATCGAAAAACGTTGACAAGGTAGTGACAATGACAAGGCATGACGATTCCGAACAGCTCGCATGGGATTTTGACGCTCCCGAAATGGATGGCGGTGCCGCGGGCACGTCGACGCCCGTGGCGGCAGATGGGGGAGTCGCCTCATATGCGCCGGGAAGTGAACGGTGGATCGCCGCATTGCAGGCGACTGATGCGGACGCCATGCGACTGGACAGGCTTGACGTTTCGTCGATGAGTGCTGAAGCCGCGGCGCGATTGTGGGCGCGAGTGGCAGCATGGGTGGAATCCGATCAGATTGCATACTATATCGATGATGCGCCGGTTTCGTCTGATGCGGCCTACGATGCGAGAATGCGCTGCCTGCAGGCTTTGGAGGCGCAGTTTCCATCCCTCGATTCTATGCAATCGCCGACGCATCGTGTTGGGGGCACCTTCTCCAACGATTTCGCATCGGTGCATCACCCGTCACGCATGATGAGTCTTGACGATGTCTTTTCGCTTGAAGAATTACGCGAATGGTATGACAGTGTCATCCGAGGCCTTGATTGGTCGGATACGAAGCCGCTGCCAATGACCTGCGAAGTGAAGATTGATGGGCTTGCGCTCAATCTCATCTATCGTAATGGCGTGCTTGAACAGGGTCTGACCAGAGGCGACGGTGTGACTGGCGAAGATATCACACTCAATGTGCGCACCATCTCCACCATTCCGCAGAATCTTGCCGGACCAGAGGAGGATATTCCTGAATTCGTGGAGATCCGCGGTGAGGTTTTCATGCGATGGGATGATTTCAACACGCTCAACAGGGAAAGCGAGGATGCGGGACGCGCGCCTTTCGCTAATCCGCGCAACGCGGCTGCAGGAAGCCTGCGTCAGAAGGACCCGCGCATCACGTCCACCAGAAGGCTCAGTTTCTACGCGCACGGTATCGGCACGCTCCAATGGGGTGCCAAACGCGGCGACGGACACGATATCGTCAACAACCAATCCGAGGCGTACGAGCTATATAAGAAGTGGGGTATACCGGTCTCTCCGCACAACCGTGAAGTCACCACATTCAGCCAAATCCTCGACATGATCGATTATTACGGCGAGCATCGCGGTGACATCGAGCATGCGCTCGACGGCATCGTCGTGAAAGTGGACGATCTGGGGTTGCAGCGGTCGCTGGGCGCGACCTCGCGTGCGCCACGTTGGGCCATCGCCTACAAGTATCCGCCGGAGGAAGTCAACACGGAGTTGCTTGACATCACCGTGCAAGTGGGGCGTACCGGCCGCGTGACACCGGTGGCTATTCTGAAGCCCGTATATGTTGCGGGTTCAACGGTGTCGAGAACCACTTTGCACAATCCGTTCGAGGTGGAACGTAAAGGCGTGCTTATCGGCGACACCGTTGTGGTGCGCAAGGCAGGCGATGTGATTCCCGAACTTGTAGGTCCAGTGTTGGAGCGTAGGGAAGGGCACGAAGACCAGCTGCGCCGTTTCGTGATGCCTTCGCAGTGCCCGAGCTGTGGGGCACAACTCGCTCCAGCCAAAGAGGGGGACAAGGACATCCGCTGCCCGAACGTGGAGTCCTGCCCGGCACAGTTAACCGAACGTATCATCAACCTGGCGTCCAGAAAGGCGTTCGATATCGAACATCTGGGTGACCAATCGGCCATCGCGTTGACGAATCCAGAAGAGGATCGCCCCGATTCGGTGGCGACCTACGCGCCGAACATCACGGAAATCGTGGTGGCACCGGGGCAGGAGCCAGAACCGTACGAGCCGGTGGAAGGGCTGGAACTGCCGGCCCGGCAAACGCCGGTGTTGTCCAGCGAGGCCGGTCTGTTCTCGCTGACATCCTCCGATTTGCAGGATATTCGCGTATGGCGAGAAGCGCCAATCATCGAAATCCACGAAACCGTCGGTAAGAACGGTAAACCGAAAAAAACGCGCAAACGTATCGGCGGATCAGGCCTGTGGCATCAGGTTCCGGCATTTTGGACGACTCCGACAGTGGCGAGAAAGCGTAAGGACGAAGTCGATGGATCCGCGGAATATCCCGGATATGATGTGCCTGAGGATGCCATGGTGGTCCGAGAGGAAACCAAGGTGTCGCGTTCCGGAGCATCCAGCGTGCAGCCGGTATATATACGCCCCGCGGAAAACACAAGGAAAATGCTTGACGAAATTGACAAGGCACGCCACGCCGACTTATGGCGTGTGCTTGTGGCTCTGTCCATCAGGCGACTCGGTCCTCCTACGGCACGTGTTATCGCCAATACGTTCGGATCGCTTGACGCCATCGAACGCGCCAGTGTGGACGAACTGTCACAGATAGACGGCATCGGTCCGGAAATCGCGGAATCGGTGGTCACGTGGTTCGCATCGGCCAAGGAACCAGGCGATTGGCGCGGCACGGTGTTGGAAGCATGGAAGGCTGCTGGAGTCGGTGCGGAGCAGGTTGAAATCAGTACACTACCGCAGACGCTTGAAGGCAAAACAGTGGTTGTCACCGGTTCGTTGATTGACTTCTCGCGTGACTCCGCCAAAGAAGCGATTATCTCCCGCGGTGGAAGAGCCTCAGGATCCGTCAGCAAGAAAACCGATTGGGTGGTCATTGGCGAAAACGCCGGTGCCAAAGCCGCCAAAGCAGAGGAATTAGGCGTTCCCATGCTAAACGAGGACCAGTTCAAAATACTGCTGGAAAACGGAACGGTGTGACACCGGCACGTCAAACTGGCAACGTAATCGCAAGAAAGCTCTGGCATGCCGCGCCTCCAGACGCTAGTCTGGTACGCGGCTAAGGAGGAACCATGACCGACGAGCGCACCATCGAAGCGCGCATCTATGAGCGACTCAGCAAAGTAATCGACCCGGAACTGGGTCGATCTGTGACTGATCTGGGCATGATCGCAGCCATTGACGCGATACCGGTGGAAGGTAAGGCGAACACCTATGAGGTTCGTGTGGAGGTCGAACTGACGGTAGAAGGCTGTCCATTATCGCAGACCATCACCAACCAGATCAACGGAGCGGTGGCATCCTACCCGGATGCAACGCTGCTGCCGCGCATCGAAGTCGGATCTATGAGCCAAGACAAGCTCACCCAACTCGTTGCCGGTCTCAAAGCCGAGCGCAAGCAGAATCCCTTCAACAAGCCGGGCATCAAAACCCGTATTTTCGCCATAGCATCCGGCAAGGGCGGTGTCGGCAAATCGTCCGTCACCGCGAATCTTGCCGCCACTTTCGCGGCGCTCGGTTATGATACGGCCGCCATTGATGCCGACATCTATGGATTCTCGCTGCCGCGACTGTTCGGCGTGCACGCGCAACCCACCAATCTGAATGGCATGCTCATGCCCGTCACCGCTTGGGGAACGAAATTGATTTCTATCGGCATGTTTGCGGGCGCCGATCGCGCGATCCTTTGGAGAGGGCCGAGACTGCAGCGTTCGCTCGAACAGTTCCTTTCAGACGTGTGGTGGGGTGAGCCCGACGTGCTTCTGCTTGACTTGGCTCCAGGCACCGGCGATATGGCGATTTCCGTGGCCCAGGCCTTGCCGAACGCGGAACTGGTGGTGGTCACCACGCCGCAGCCATCCGCATCCGACATCGCGGTCCGCTCCGGCCTGGTGGCGCTGCAGGTGCCGATGAAAGTGCGTGGTGTTGTGGAAAACATGAGCTATTACGAGCACAAGGGCGAACGTCTGCGGATTTTCGGCGAAGGTGGCGGCGCGCGCGTGTCGGAACAGCTGACCGAAAGCCTCGGCTATGACGTTCCTTTGCTAGCTCAGCTTCCGTTGGAACCGGAATTGAGGGAGACTGGTGAGGCCGGACGTCCGGCCGTGCTGAATGAGGATGGCTCATTACGTGCCGACGATATTGGCGAGACATTCAGGAACCTAGCTGAATCGTTGATGTGCAGGCCCCTGTAAAACTCTATGGAACCGTGTTCCCGTACTGCATTCAGTATGGGAGGGAAACCCGCGAAGACAGGCCATTGCAAAAAACCGAGCGTATTCCATACCGGAAACGAAGCGAAAATGAAACGGCCCTTGTGAAAATCTTGTGCCTTGTGTAGTATCAAGCGCAGACACGGGGGCCGTATGGCTGAGAGGAAGCAAACGCTTCGACCGTATGAACGTATACCGGGTAATGCCGGCGCACGGACGTCTCTCCATTCCCGTGCCTTGTCAAAGAGAGAAAGGCACATATCCTATGATTGAAGAAAAGCAGTCTTCCGTAGTGCGCAAGCACAACAACAAGTGGCGTGTAGTCGATATTGTCGTGGCTGCCATCATTGCCGTTGCGTCCGGTGTGATCTTCTGGGGCTGGGACATTGTCTGTACCGCACCACTGGCTCTCTTCGGAGCGGTGACCCCTGGTTTTGAAGGATTGCTTAACGCCTTTTGGCTGTTTGCAGGTCCTTTGGCGGCCATTATCGTGCGCAAACCTGGTGCCGCGTTGTTCGCGGAAACCCTTGCCGCCGCGCTTGAGCTCACCATGGGCAACCAGTGGGGTGTCGGCGGCTCGCTGATCGTCGGCATCATGCAGGGCTTTGGTGCGGAAATCGGCTTCGCAGTCTTCGCCTACAGGAAGTGGGACCTGCTGTCCACCACCATTGCCGGCGCCCTCGCAGGTATTGGCTGCGGTCTGTACTACTGGATCACCAACCCGGCCTGGAGCACGGTGCGTGCCAGCATCTACCTAGGCACCTCCATCATTTCCGGTGCAGTGCTCGCCGGGATGGTGATGTATTTCCTACAGCAGGCCATCGCCAAAACAGGCGTGCTTGACCGTTTCGAATCCGGTCGTGCGCAGGTTCTGGTCTGACGATTCGTTTGTGAAGTCCCGTATCACATTCATGGTGAGTGGATACGGGACTTCTTTGATGCGTGTTCGCCTTGCGAATGTCAAATGCAAAAGGAATGAAAGAACGATTCATGGGTACTGATGCAGGAAAACCGTTTTCCGCAGCCGGGGTGGTCGCACGCGATTGGGGATGGCGGCATGCCTCACGTAAGGATTTTGCGTTAAGGCATGTGGATTTCACCATACAGCCGGGGGAGCGCGTGTTGCTGTTGGGCGCTTCCGGTGCCGGAAAATCGACGTTGATGGCCGGTCTTGCCGGCGTGCTCGGCGGTGATGATGAAGGCGAACTCGAGGGTGAGCTGCTGATTGACGGAACGGATGCCCGCCATTCGCGCGGGCGCTCAGGATTGGTATTGCAGGATCCCGATGCGCAGACGATTCTGGAACGTGTGGGAGATGATACTGCTTTTGGTTGTGAAAATCTGAATCTGCCAAAAAATGAGATTTGGAGCAGGGTCCGTTCATCACTCGACATTGTTGGACTTGGCTATATGAAACTCGATCGCTCCACGCGCAGGCTTTCTGGCGGGCAGCGTCAACGTCTGGCTTTGGCCGGCGTACTCGCCATGCATCCCGGGCTGCTGTTGCTTGACGAGCCGACCGCCAACCTTGATCCGGAAGGCGTCAAGGAAGTGCATGATGCGGTACGTGATGTGCTTGACCGAACCCATGAAACCTTGGTGGTGGTGGAGCATCACATCGACGTATGGCTTGATTTGGTGGACCGTGTCATTGTGCTTGGCAAGCCGGAATCCGATTCGCATGTCAGCGGAGTCATCGCCGACGGCACTCCGGAAGAAGTGTTTGGCAGCATGGCGCCGGTATTGACAAAAGGTGGTGCCTGGGTTCCGGGGCGCACCGTCGAAAGCCATATTCCCGAATCCAATCAGTCGTCGGGAAATGTTGTTCTGCGAACCGAGGATCTCAGCTTCGGACGTGAATTCGCGCTTGGCGAGCATGTGAACCTCGCGTTCCATGCCGGCGAGATTACCGCCCTGACCGGCAAAAACGGCGTGGGAAAATCCACGCTCGCTTTGACTTTGGCTGGCTTGCTCAAGCCGATTTCCGGTCGGGTAAGTATGGATGAAAGCATGGTTCCCGCACATAGGGAGAACAACGTCTTCACATGGAAAAGCAGGGATCTTCTTGGGCGAATCGGCATGGTGTTCCAAGAGCCGGAACACCAGTTCGTCACGTCCAGCGTGCGCGACGAAGTGGCAGTCGGCCCTAAATCCATGGGGAAAACCGATGACGAGGCCTACGCCATCGCCGATATGATGCTAGAACGGCTGAACCTCAAACGGTTCGCCCCAGCCAATCCATTCACGTTATCTGGCGGCGAGAAGCGTCGCCTTTCCGTGGCGTCCATGCTTGCCGCGGCGCCGAAGGTGTTGGTGATGGACGAGCCGACATTCGGTCAGGATTTCACCACATGGACGGAAATGGTCAGGCTGATAGCGGGCGCGCGCGACGCGGGCTGTTCCGTCATCATGGTCACTCATGACGAGCCGTTGATCGAAGCGCTGGGTGCGCGTCGCATTCTCGTAAGCGAGGGGGAGTGAGATGGAACAGTTGAAAACCATCAGCGTGGTGCCGCATAAGGAACGTCATGATGACGCCAAGCCGGCGTCGCCGTCATGGTTTGTAGCGAAGATTAATCCGGTCAGTCGTTTCATCGGTGCGCTGATATTGTGCATTCCCATGTTCGTAACGTTGGACGTGGTTTCCGCATCGGTGGCGTTCGCGTTGGAGATGCTGCTGCTCTGGATTGGAGGCGTCGCTCCATGGACGGTGCTTCGTAAAACCTGGCCGGTATGGGTCGCCGCTTCGGGAAGCTTCATTTCCGTGTCATTGTATGGCAAAACCTCCGGTGCCGTGCTGGTTAATCTTGGTAATGTCATTGTGGTCTCGCAGGGATCGTTGTATTTGGCGTTGGCCACGTTCCTACGTGTGGCGGCCATTGCCGTTCCCGGCGTGATCCTCGCGCTTGGCCTTGACCCGACCGATCTGGCCGATGGTTTGGTGCAGATTTTGCATTTGCCGTCACGATTCGTATATGGCGGTTTGGCTGGCATGCGCATGTTCACGTTGCTGCAGGATGATTGGCGTGCGCTTGGGCAATCCCGCCGCTCTCGTGGACTAGGCGACGGCAGCGCCATCAAGCGCGTATTTTCCCAGGCGTTCAGCCTATTGGTTGTGTCGATTCGACGCGGCACGAAGCTTGCCACCGCCATGGAGGCGCGTGCTTTCGGATCGGATGCTCCACGTAGTCAGGCCCGGGAATCACGTTTGAACGCCGTCGACTGGCTGTTTTATGCGATTTGTGTGGCAGTGCCAGTGATTGCGTTGTCTTGCGCTTACTTCACGGGCTACTGGCATTGGGCTTTCACCGGTACCGGCAATTGATTGAACAGATGATCTCATAGCTCGAGATTGTTGGATTTGCGGCGATTGCAAAAAGGACGTTTCATTCGTTACACAGAATGGAACGTCCTTTTTGTATGTTTTTTCTTAAAAAGCGTGGCATCCGCTACTTGGCGAGTTTGTCGAGCAGCAGCGCCTCGGTGATCACGTTGTTCTTCAGACTGGGCAGACTGATGGACTCGTTCGGGCTATGCGCGTTGGCCTTCGGATCCTCCGGCCCGGTAACCAAGACTTGGGCCTTCGGGAAAATACGCTGCAATTCCGGAATGAACGGAATCGAACCGCCTTCACCCTTGTTGACAGGAGCCACGCCAAAAGCCTCTTCCATGGCTTCCATGGCATCCTTGGTGGCTTCGGCATTCGGATCCATAGCCCAGCCCATGCCATTATCAAGCTTGTCGACCCACACCTCGGCACCGAACGGGGCATGCTCGACCATGAATGCGGCAAGCGCCTCCTGGGCCTCTTCCGGACGCTGGTTCGGGGCGGTGCGTAGGCTGAGGCGGAACGTTGTTTCAGGGGAGATCACATTGAAAGATCCTTCCACCGGATGCGCGTCAAAACCGATGACGGTCACGCTTGGTTTGGTCCACAGGCGTGCGGCCAAAGAACCGGTGCCGGCCAGACGGTAGGAATCGACGATGCCGGCGTCCGTACGCACGGTTGCCTCGTCCATGTCTCGCTGCAGTCCGCCGATTGGATCTTCTGAGGCGATGCCCGGTACCGCCAGATCGCCGTGTTCGTCGTACATGGAGGCGATCAGCATGGCTGCGAGCGTGTTCGCATCGAGGATCGGTCCGCCGTACTGGCCGGAGTGCACTGGGTGATGCAATGCCTTGACATGCACGTCGATGTCGGTGTTGCCGCGAAGTGATGTGGTGAGGGAGGGGATTTCCGCGGACCAGTTGCCCGAGTCGGCGACGATGATCACATCGGAGTCGAATTCGTCTTTGTGTTCTTCGATGAAGGGAATGAAGCTTGGTGAGCCCATTTCCTCTTCGCCTTCGACGAAGACTTTGATGTTGACTTTCAGATCGTCGCCGAGGGCCTGCAATGCGCCTGAATGGATGGCGATGCCGCCGCCATCGTCGGCCGAGCCGCGCCCGTATAGGCGGGTGTCGATTACAGTGCCGACGAACGGGTCGGTGTTCCATGCACTGGCGTCGGGTACCGGCTGCACATCGTGATGCGCGTACAAAAGCACGGTCGGTGCATCCTCATCGACAATCTTCGAACCAATGACTTCCCAAGCGCCCGGGGTGCCATTAGGATTATGGGACTGCACCACTTGGGCGTTTACGCCGACCTTGCTGAGCTCTTCGGCCACAAATTCGGCGGATCGTTTCATATGATCCGCGGTGATGCCTTTTGCCGAAATGGACTGTAATGCGATTTTCTTGTTAAGCACGTTGACGATGCGGTCAAAATCCGCTTCGACTCGTGATCGAACTTCTTCGACAGGTAAAGCTGCCATATTGCTCCTTACAAAGACGTGCTGCCATACAACAACGCAGCGTGATCATATGCGTGTAACGAATGACCATTGTATCGGTCTCAATCGGCACGTCCAATTGTTGACAGGGCAGGGCCAAGGCGTCGATACGTCACTTTACGCTCTATAGGCATGAGTTTGTTTAACAAGAAGGAAGAGACGGCGCAGGAGCCTGTCGAGACCAAGGTTGCGGAAACCACTTCCGGCAAGGGTCGTCCGACGCCGAAGCGCAAGGATGCTCAGGCGCAGAATCTTCGCCCGTTGGTTCCCAAGGATCGCGAGGCGAGCCGTAAGGCCGCCAAGGCGCGTATGCGCGAGCGTGAGAACGCCGAGTACGATGCCATGCAGAAGGGCGACATCAACCACATGCCAAAGGCAGAGCGTCTGCCATGGCGCATTTACATCCGTGACTACGTCGACGCTCGTTTTAACCTCGGTGAGTTCTTCATTCCGGTTGCGTTCGTCATTCTGATCGGTTCGATTTTCGTAACATATCAGTGGCCTGCGTTGGCATTGCCGTTGATGGTACTCATGTATGTGTACCTGTTCGCGGTGATCATTGACGTGGTGATCATGTGGCGTAAGCTCAAGAAGAAACTCATTGAGAAGTTCGGCGAGCAATCCGTGGCCAAGGGCATGCGTTCTGGTTCCTATGCGTGGAGCCGTGCGATCCAGATGCGCCGTTGGCGTCTGCCGAAGCCGCGTTACGATAAGCGTGGACACTGGCCGGAGTGATCGGCTCCTGCCGGGAATCGCGGCCATCGTTTTTTCAAGCCGTCGGCGAAAACCGGCGGCTTTTCCATTACCATGTAACCAGTTGTAACGCACGAATCAACGAGGACAGGCATGACTGAACAGCATTTCGACATCGTCATCATCGGAGCGGGACCAGGCGGATATTCCACGGCACTACGCGCTGCCCAACTTGGCAAAACGGTGGCATTGGTAGAACGCGACGACACGTTGGGAGGCACTTGCCTCAATCGCGGGTGCATTCCATCGAAGGCGTTGCTGACGGCCGCGCATAGTGTAGAGAACGTACGTCAGGCGGAGCGTATGGGCGTCAATGTCGCATTGCAGAGCATTGACTTCGGCAGGTTACGTGACTTCCGTATGTCCACGGTGGAGACGATGACGAAGGGATTGGCGGGATTGCTGTCGCACCGTGGCGTCACCGTGTTCCGTGGCGAGGCACAGCTGAAAAATGGTCATGAGGTGCATGTTGCGCCGGCCTTGGGAGAGACGCAGGTTCTGCGTTCCATCAAGGCGGGAGTAGGGGAACCTGTAGGACCTGAACTTACGATCTCAGGCGGCGATATTGTTCTCGCGACCGGTTCGCGCCCGCTGCCGTTGCCTAACGATCCGTTTTCCGGAGCGTTGATTGATTCGACGCAGGCTCTGGAATTGGACACGTTCCCATCCAGCGCGGTGATTATCGGCGCTGGCGCGGTGGCGTTGGAATTCGCATCATTGTGGAATGCGTCGGGATGCAAGGTGACCTTGCTCATTCGCAAGGATCGCGTGCTGTCGTCTTGGGAGAGGCGGGCTTCGATGACGTTGACGCGTGAGCTCAAACGACGTGGCGTGGATGTGGTGGCGCGCACGTCGGTAAGTCATGTGGACACTGGAGCAAACTTGGGTGCTACCGTGCACTACAGGCAGGGTGATGACGGTGAGGAGCGCACCGCGTATGGCGAAGTGGTGCTTGCTGCCATTGGCCGCATGCCGAACACCGATGCCGACTGGTTCGCTTCCAACGGCATCGCATTGGATGAACGTGGCTATGTTCTGACCGATGCGTACGGGCGCACGAACGTGGAAGGCGTATGGGCTTTGGGAGATATCACGCCGGGGCATGCCTTGGCGCACCGTGCGTTCGAGCAGGGCATCACCATCGCCGAAACCATCGCGGGACTTGATCCCAAACCTGTCGTCGACGAAACCGTGCCGCAAGTCGTGTTTTCCTTCCCCGAGGCGGCAAGCGTCGGGCTTACGCTCAGCGAGGCGAAATCACGTGACACCATTGTCGATCCGCAGGAAACCGCATATCCGATGTTGTCCAACTCGCGTATGCTCATGAGCGGGGAGGGCGGATCCATGACCATCGTCAGCGGTGCGATGGCTGACGCTCCCGACGTTCCTCTTGTGCTTGGCGTGCACATCGTCAGTCCGATAGCCAGCGATCTGATCGCGGAAGCCGAACAGCTGGTCGGTAACCATGTACCGCTTGCCGACGCGGCAAAGCTCATCCATCCGCATCCTACGTTCAGCGAATCGTTCGGAGAAGCGCTGCTCAAAGCGGATGGCAGGCCTTTGCACACCCGATAATCCTCGTCAATAAAGGGGAAACAGCGGAAATCATGCGATATGGCATGGTTCCTGATAAACTACCGTTCCAGTGTGAGTAACCGCATAACCAAGTGAGGAAGTCGATGGCAGACAAAGAAGAGCCAAAGAAGAAGCAGAGCACCATCAAACAGATCATTCAGATCTTCAAGTACACCCATGCCGAAGACAAGGCTCTTCCGTGGCTGTGCGGAGGCGTGTTCGTGGCGCCTATCATCGTGTTCGTAGTACTTGGCATCGTATTCAAGTGGTCGGTGATTGGATGGATCACATCCATGATCCTGGCCGTCATGCTTGGCCTGCTATTCGCCACCATGATGCTCACCAACCGTGCCGACAAGGTTGGATACGCCAAGCTTGAAGGCCGTCAGGGCGCCGCCATCAGTGTTCTCGGCAACATCAACAAGGCTGGCTTCAACTTCCCGCAGGAACCGGTGTGGGTTGATCCGAAGACTAAGGATGCCATCTGGCGCGGTACCGGCTACAACGGTATTTATCTGTTGGGCGAAGGCGAATACGGCCGTGTCAAGCGTGCCATGGATCGTCAGGAACAGAACATCAAGGGCGTGACCGCCGGATCCGATATTCCCGTCTACCGCATTTACGTCGGCCAGGGTAAGAACCAGACGAGCCTGAAGAACCTGCGTAAGACCGTGCTCAAATGCAAGAGCTACCTGCCGACCCACCACAAAAACAAGTTGGTGGCCGCCATCCATCCGAAGAGCCGTTTCATACTCACCAAAACCGAGTTGAACGTTCTCAACGAGCGTCTGCGCACTCTGCAGATGAAGAACGGCATGGGCATTCCGAAGGGTGTCGACCCGATGCATCCGCAGCGTGTCAGCCGTCGTGCCATGCGTGGCCGCTGATGCCCGGGATTGACAATCCGGTATAACGTGCAGGAACCTCGATTGATATGCAATCGAGGTTTTTTTTATTTCATCGTTCCATGAGCCTACGTAAGGTTTGGAAAAGAACTGGCGTTGCGGACGGTGCGACGACACGAATGTCCACAAATTGAACGGTTTTGCGCAAGCGAATATGAGCGTTCGTAACAATTGAATCCCAGTTTTCTGCGAAATCATCCTTCGAATATGTCATTACGAAACATTCTCGTAACCCAATTGGCGAGTGAGCGAAACGCACGTTCCTAGACTAAGAGCCTGTAAGTTACTTATTCGAAAGGAGCGGTCCCGTGACTGCACTTGAAACCAAGGCTGATGCTGAGGCCCTTATCAACCAGGAAGGCATCGAGTATGTCTCCGTTCGCTTCACTGATCTGATCGGTGTTCAGCAGCACTTCACCGTGCCGGCAAGCGAATTCCTGAAGGACGCCTTCACCGACGGCATGCCGTTCGATGGTTCCTCCGTGGAAGGCTTCCAGGCCATCAACGAGTCCGATATGAAGTTGGTGCCGGATGTTTCCACCGCATTCGTCGATCCGTTCCGTAAGCACAAGACCCTCGACGTGGCCTTCTCCATCGTCGACCCGCTGACCGACGAGCCGTACTCCCGCGATCCGCGTCAGGTTGCAGGCAAGGCCGAGGCCTACCTGAAGTCCACCGGCATCGCCGACACCGCTTCCTTCGCTCCGGAAGCCGAGTTCTTCATCTTCGACAAGGTGCGCTTCGAGAACAGCATGCAGCGCTCCTTCTACGAGGTTGACTCCATCGAAGCTCCATGGAACTCCGGCGTCGACACCGAAGACGACGGCACCCCGAACATCGCATTCAAGAACCGCGTCAAGCGCGGCTACTTCCCGGTCCCGCCGATTGACCACACCCAGGATCTGCGCGACGACATGGTCGCCAACCTGCAGAAGGTCGGCCTGATCCTCGAGCGTTCCCACCATGAGGTCGCCGGCGCTGGCCAGCAGGAGATCAACTACCGCTTCAACTCCCTGCAGCACGCAGGCGATGACCTGATGAAGTACAAGTACGTCGTTCACGAGACCGCCGCTCTGGCAGGCAAGGCCGCAACCTTCATGCCGAAGCCGATCGCAGGCGACAACGGCACCGGCATGCACTGCCACCAGTCCCTGTGGAAGGACGGCAAGCCGCTGTTCTACGATGAGAAGAACTATGGTGGCCTGTCCGACCTCGCCCGCTGGTACATCGGCGGCCTGATTAAGCACTCCTCCTCCGTGCTTGCCTTCACCAACCCGTCCCTGAACTCCTACCACCGTCTGGTTCCGGGCTTCGAAGCGCCGGTCAATCTGGTGTACTCCGCACGCAACCGTTCCGCGGCTATCCGTATTCCGCTGGCCGGCACCTCCCCGGCTGCAAAGCGCATCGAGTTCCGCGCTCCGGATCCGTCCTGCAACCCGTTCCTCGCCTTCTCCGCACAGCTGATGGCAGGTCTGGACGGCATCCTGAACCACATCGAACCGCCGGAGCCGGTCGACAAGGATCTGTACGAGCTGCCGCCGGAAGAGCATGCAGGCATCAAGCAGGTTCCGAGCTCCCTGGCCGAGGCCATGGACGCCCTTGAGGAAGATCACGACTTCCTCACCGCAGGCGACGTCTTCACCGACGACCTGATCGAAACCTGGATCGGCATCAAGCGTGGCGAAATCGACCAGGCTCGCCTGGCTCCGACCCCGCTGGAGTACGAGCTGTACTTCCACATCTGATAGGCGAAGCCCCTGAGCCCTACTGCCGACTGGAAAACAGCGGTTACAGAATAGCTCAGGTAACTTATAAGTCACTTATGCAGTGGCTTCAGACGCATGCCCCCACACAAACCATTTGGTTTTGTGTGGGGGCATGCGCTTTTCATGTCGAGTTCTCCGGCATGGACTCCAGCCAGTCGTCCAGGTCGCGCCGCCAGACAAACTGACCTCGACAAGACCATCGGTATTTATCAGGAGAGTGAGAAGGTGCTCAGTGAGGATCTTCCGGTAATTCCGTATGTGGCATACGAACGTGGCCGCAGCCTGTGCGAAGGGTGTACATGCCGACTACTACTACATGGTAGTACCTGAATACTACTGTCACCAAATAATATGATGATCATCTGAAACATACGAAATCATACGTTTCGAAATACATCACCGACTGCAATTCATATCCGTGCGGTATGAGCATGCATAAGTATGTTTATGCCGCATGGTCATATTGTGTCAAGTCGCCTACGACGTGCTGACAGCACTCCTATACTCAGCCGTATGTTGTTTCAGGCCGGATCTTTGCTCCTTGTCATCATCAGTGTCTATCTGCTCAAACGCATCCACATCTTCTCGGACAAATCCTACAAGGTGGTGCAGGGGCTGGTGTTCAATCTCACCCTGCCGTGCGCCATCGTGATGAGTTTCGCCACGAACAAGCATCCGATGAATCTGCTGTGGCTGGTGGTGTTCGGCCTGTTCGCTTGCATGATTCCGCTGTTTATCGTGTATTTCGGCTCACGAGGCGACGAGCCGCGCTACCGTGCCTACCAGATGCTCAACGCATCAGGCCTGAACATCGGCGCGTTCTGTCTGCCGGTGGTACAGACCTTCATGGGGCCGAGCGCGGGACTGCCGGTCATCATGCTGGATATCGGCAACGCCATCATCGCCACAGCGGCATCCCTGACCATCACCCGTTCGCTGCTGCATCTGGGAAGCCCTACCAAAAACCTACCGATGAGTCTCAGAATCAAGAACATCGCGCGTGACTTCTACTCATCCATATCGTTCGACTGCTACATGCTCATGCTGGTATTCATGTTCGCCGGCTGGACCGTACCGCAATGGATCGTCACACTGATCACGCCGTTCGCCAACGCCAACGCGTTCGCAGCAATGGCCATGATCGGCTTGATGATGGAAATTCCCGACAATCACAAAGACCGTTCGGAATTGGGCAAAGTCATCGCATGGCGGTTCCTGTTCAGCATCATCATCGCGCTGTCCGCATGGTTCCTTCTGCCGTTAGACGAACGCGTCCGAGAAATCGTGGTGCTGGCCGCGTTCGCGCCGGTGACGATCTTCTCCACGAAATTCACTGATTCACTGACCGGCAACGCGAAACTTGCGGGCTTCTCACTGACCGTCACGGCCATCATCGGACTGACGTTCATGACGATTCTGCATGCAGTCCTGCCGGTGGCCTGAAGTTTCCGGATGACGGCCACGCAATCCCTATGCGTTATGCGTTGCGATGATACGTTCGATTTCGGCCAGATCAGATGCAAAATAGATACCATGCTGACGTTCCGTGGTGGAGAAGCCCGCATCGACCGTGCGCTGTAGGAACGCTTTCATATCATCATAGAATCCGTTGAGATTATAGAAGATGCAAGGTTGGTCCAGCTGATCAAGACAGATTTTCGACACCACCTCGCTGATTTCCTCCAACGTTCCCGTGCCGCCGGGGAAAGCGATGAACACGTCTCCAAGCTCGATCATACGGGTCCGTCGTTCCACAATATTCGGCACAACAACCAGTTGGGTCAGGTTATGGTGAGCAACGCCTTTGTCCACAAACATCTGTGCCTCGATACCGGTCACGTCGCCGCCGCGGGCGAGTACGGTATCGGCGATCACGGCCATCAATCCTTCGTCGGATCCGCCATACACCAGTCTGTTGCCATTGTCCGCAATCCATATGCCAAGTTCCTCAACGGCTTTCTTATATATGGGATCGTTCCCCTCATGCGCGCCGAGATACACGGTGATGTTCATACCCATCCTTCTTCGCCGGCGAACATGCCGGCATCACAAACCGTCAATCAAAACCACACTTTAACGCATCACCAACCCCCCGTCGACATGCAGGGTCTGACCAGTGATGAATGAGGCGTCATCGCTGGCCAGCATAGCCACGGCCCCGGCGATATCATCGGCGGTGGCGAGTCTGCCCAACGGTGTAGACGCGATGATGCGCTCGCGTACATCCTCAGTGGTGGCGCGGCTCGATTCGGTGCCAATGGTGAGCCCGGCCGCGATGGCATTCACGGTTACGCCCCATGCTCCAGCCTCCTGTGCCAATGATCTGGTGAAACCCACCAACGCGCCTTTTGCCGCGGTGTAATCATGATACGGCACGATCGGGGAGTCGACGAGGTTGCTGGAGATGTTGATGACGCGTCCTCCGGCCTGACGCCGCATCTGCGGCAGCGCAGCTTTGCAGGTGTTGTATGCGCCCTTGAGGCATCCTTCGAGCTGTGTCGTGTAATCGGACCATCCGATGGTGTCGAATGTCTTGCGGTTGCGTGGGTCGAACGAATAGCGGGCGAATGCGTTATTGACGAGAATATCCAATCCACCGAATGTGGCGACGACAGTGGATACCATGTCGCGCACCTGCCCGTAGTCGGTGACATCGGCTTTGCAGGTGATCACGCGACCGGCCGCCCCGCAATCATTCATAATGCGTTGCGCGCACCGCTCCGCACGCTCGTCATCGCTGACGTAGTTGATGGCCACGCATGCGCCGGCGCGAGTCAGTCGTAACGCGATCGCCGCACCGATGCCGCGACTCGAACCGGTCACCAACGCGACGCGTCCCTTCAATGGCAAGGAATCGGACTGCTGCATGGAAGTTCCTTTCGGTTTTGGACATATGGGTTTCGTGTGATTGCTTGAATGCGATTATTCGACATCCATATCGAAACCATCGCAGTACATATCGGTGTTGCGTTCGATATCGACCACATGCACCAAATCGAGCAGATTGAAGCCGCCGTCATGGTGCCAGCCGGATTTTGCGCGGTTCATCTCCCCGAGCGGGCATATGCGATCGATACCTGCCGACCCGACGCGTTGCGCCACGTCGAACAGACGATTCGGCCCAAGCGCTACGCCGCAAGTCTGCAGCCACTGAGCATAGGGACGCAACGAAGACAGCGCGTCTTCGACATGGTCGACCGCCACGATATTGACGGTACGGTTCAACGGCGTGGACAGCGAATCGGCCATACCGACGGACGGATAATACAACACCGTCCAGTCAGTGCCTGAGCGCGACTGTATGACGAACGGATCGTCGGACGCGGCGGCCGCGGCCCCAGCCATTGATCCGGCCCCCAGCAGCAACGCTTTCATCTGCGCGGTGGAACGTAGCCGCTGAATCGCCATCGATTCCTCTTCGGATGGTGTGGAACAGGGATATTTACGTTGCTGGGACGATAACTCACATGCGAGCAATTCAGCGACCTGCGAGGGAGGAACGGCCCCGCCGCGCTCCACGAACATGGTCTGTGGAGCCAGACAGCTTTGCTGATCGTATGTGGCCACATCAACCGCCATGCGATGCACGGTATCGGTATACAGGTCGGTCCGCAGGGACTCACGGCCGATTAGTGAGAAACCGATTTTCGCGCCATAACTCAGGAACGGCTTCCCGGCATGCACCCGTGGACGGATTGCCTCAGTGGTATGCGATGAGCCATACGCGATCACCGCGTCAGCCTCGCCAATCGCGGCATCCTCCAAATCCGTGGTGCCGCCATGCCACGGCATAATCGCCAAGGCATCCGCCACATCAGGATCGACGCTTCCCAAAGAACGGGCGAACAACACCGGCATCAGCGGCTCATCAAACGACGATTTGCCGAGAACCGCGCTTTTCACCAACAACGACATCGTCATGCTCCATACCGGAATACCCGGTACATTGCTGGAAAACACGTGGAATGACAATTCCGGTCCATACAGCCGCGTATATCCGCCCGAACGATTCGGACGATACTCATCAAGCATCTGCGGACAATCCAGTTCATCATCAACGAAACGCAACAGCTCCCGTCGCCGGAACATGCGCATATACCGTTTCAGCTCGAGACGTACCATGGAGGCATCGTAACCGGTAATCGCGGGAATAAGACGTTCCGCAAGCCGACGTTCCGGATATTGCGGATCCGTCCACAACTCGGCGGCCCGCGCGATGACATCGACGATTCTATCCGTGGAATACCGTGCTAGCGCCGCATCGCGATGCTGCCGTACGGAATCAGCCAGCGTATGCACCATACCGGCATCAAGCCGCGGGAAACGCAGCGTCACCGTCTCTCCGCCGGGCAATGAAACATCATGCGTATCGAAATCGTCGAACGCGAATCCGCGCGGTGCGTAAAAAACGTCGACGACGCTCATGCGTTGGCCGCCATTACCTCATCAACGGTAATCGAACAGCCACGCGCCTCGGCGCCTTTCGCTCGGCCGTTGAGTGTGTAACCATAAGAAGATCTCACTCCCAGATCTTCCGTTAAAATCGCCAGGCAGGAATTCCAATTCGCCAAATCGTAATGCGCGATCACACCCTGCTCCCCGTCTGGCACCGGCGCAAGCGTGGCCGGATCAAGGAACACGGAACGTACCCACGACGGCGTCTCCTTCGAATAGTTCAATGAACCATCTGTGTAATAGGACAGGATGTTCTGATCGTAAATCTGCGAACTCAACTCCGTCATACCATACATATTCACGCAATGCGAACGGTCCACGCCAAGCGCACGAGCAAATGCCGCGTACAGATCATCAACCGTCATATCGGTGCGAGTGCTCTTGAACCCGCCCGTATCGAACACGCGCGAATCAGAGGCAAGACGATAGGTTTTATGCTGCTTGTCCAAATAATCCAACAAATACAGATAAGCCGAGGAAGCGCCCATCAGCATCACCGGCGCATTGTCGGACGCTGCTACGTCAAGAAAACGCTCAACACCAGCGAAATCAAGACCATCCTCATGAAAGAAGAAGCTGCTGCCTTCCTCGCCACACTGTTCCACAGCACGGGTCAAATACCTTGACAGCGACGAATGCTCGTTCATATCCCACGCGGGGGAGAGAACGGCGATACGGATGCGTTCGCGGTCCGGCATGATGAAATGCCGAAACGGCACGATCATCGATTCGTCCCACACTTCCAGATCGGGGTGAAAATTACGGCCACGCTGACCGGGATGCGTGGTGCCGCTGGTGGTGAATACCGCTTCACAATCCCGTTCGGGCACGGAAGTGAGCGTCAGCATTTTGAAGCCGTCGACGGGCATGGGCGGAATCTGCATCCAGTCGGTGAGTGTCTGCGGGGTGACGCGTTTGGACATGCAGTAGGCCCGGTATGGCAGATTATGCTCGAATTGGAAGGCGAAGATGCGTTTCGCGAGCGTGTCGAACGCTTCGTCCGGTGCGCGGGAGCAACCGTATTGTGTGATGAAATCGAGCACTTTTTGCTTGATGATCGTCTTCTGTCCGTTGAGTTCCAGGGATTCCTGCGATGCTTGCATGTCCATTACCATATCCTCTCCGTCATATGTCGGATTGCCTCAATGATGTTGATTATTCTGCTTGTTTTGTATGTTCCGTGGGTTTGTCCGTATGCCGTGCGATTGCGTTTGGCAGATCGATGACAAGGGCCTTGAGTATCACTACGCTGAATGCGCCGACCAGAATCGAGTTTGAGAAGAACACGTGCATGCCGCCTTCAAGTCCGCTTAATGCGTTTGGCAATGCGATGCCAAGCAGGAGGGATAGGCCTATCACCACTTGGGTCTGATCGTTGTTCTCCGCCTTTCGTAACGTGTTGAGTCCGGTGCTGATGAGGCTGGCCGCCGCCGGCAGGAAGATGCCGCCGATTACCGGGGAGGGGATGAGCGACAGTACGGCGCCGGCTTTCGGTATGAAACCAAGCGTCACGAATACCGCACCTGCGATAATCACCGGTACACGGGTGCGGGTCTTGCCTTCGTCTGTGACCTTGAGCAAGGCCACGTTCTGCGGATATGCGGTGGTGGTGAAACCGCCGATCAGTGAGGAGACCGCCGATCCGGCCGCTTCTCCGGCGAGGCCGTAACGCACCTGGCGGTCTTCAAGCTTTGTTCCTTGGATTTCTGTGGCGGCTTGGTACACGCCAAGCGCTTCCATGATGGCCACCATATAGGCTATGAAAAACGGTACGAAAATGGCGGCGTTGAAGTCGAAACCGCCGTATGGCATGAACTTCGGCAGACCGATCCATGGCTTGGACGCCACTTCGGAGAAGTCCGCCATGCCGAACGCCAAAGACAGTATGGTGCCTGCGGCCAGCGCGATCAGATATGACAGCGCCTTGAGCATGCCTTTGCCGAATTGGGAAAGCGCCACCACCAGCATGCAGGTGATGATGGAGACGGTCAGCGTCTTCGGATCGGCGAATCCCGGGTCTCCTGGCGCGCCGCCAAGGAATTCGCTTAGTGTGAAGCCGGAGAGTGACACGCCGACGAGGAGAATGATTACCCCCGACACGATTGGAGCGAATAGAAACCGCAGTTTTTCGATCACGCGGGTCAGGCACAATACCAGGAATATTAGCGAACTGACGAATATGGATGTGCCGGCGGCGGCCAATGATCCTGCAGCACCGGCGGAGATCATCAGCGCGTCGAATGCGGCGGACGGTCCTTGCACGATGGGAAGACGCACCAGTTTTGTGGCTTGGATGAGCGTGACCAGGCCGGACACTATGAAGATGGCATTCACCATGTTTGATGACAACGCCAGAGGAAGGCCAATGGCTCCGGCCACGAACACGGGGTCGAGCCACACGTTTGACACGAGTACATGCTGCAGGCCGAGCAGTGTGTTTTTCATGGTGGCTTTTTTGACGGTCCGCTCTGTCGTGGTTTCCTTCGCATTTCGCGGTGGTTCTGCGTTTTGCGATGGTGCCGCTTGCGTTGTTTCTGACGATGACGCTGTCCCGGCCATGGTTCCCTCTCTCCTTCGTCGGTTGCTTGCGCGCGCCGAAAATACAAAGGGCCTTGTCCCTTTAATGGGAGCCACACGTTTTCCCAGTACTCCCTACGCAAGCGTTATCTTGATCAGGTCGAAAGGTCCGGGCGATGACCACCGCCCATCTCAGCCGTATTCGGCACCCCTGTACTTCGGACGGAGACAATCATAACGTCACCGTCCAACCAAAAGCCCTGTGGCATGCGAGCGCTTTGAAAAACGCATGTCATAGGGCTTTTGCGGTAGTCGGTCCAGCTGGTTGCGCAATACGCGCGGGGTCGCTTGGCCGTGCGAGGTCTGTTAACGGCGTCGCTTGATTGGGGCCAGTTCGAATATCTCGTCGGAGGCCTTGGCCACTTCCGGACTATGCGTCACGATGATGACGCAATGCTGTTCGTCATGTGCCAAGGCTTGAAAGATGCCCATGATGTCGTCCTGCGTGGCGAGGTCGAGATTGCCGGTCGGTTCGTCCGCCACGATGATGGCTGGGTCGTGGCTGAGCGCGCGGGCGATCGCCACACGCTGCTGCTCACCTCCGGAAAGATGCAGAATGCGTTCGTTCGCATATTCCTGCGGCAGATGCACTTGTACAAGCAGATCGTTGACGATCTCTTTCTTCGAACGGTCGAAGGTCTTGCCGGAAGCGTCCATCGACAGGATGATGTTTTCCGCGACGGTCAGATTCGGCAACAGATTGAAACCTTGGAAAATAACGCCGATATCATGACTACGGTACCGGTATCGATCCTGCTTCGACAAATCGTTGCCGTTGTACAACACCTTTCCCTCTGTGGGATTGGCAAGCCCGGAAATCAGCGATAACATAGTGGTTTTGCCAGCGCCGGAAGGTCCGGTGATGGCGTGCACACTGCCCGACTGAAAATCATGACTGATATTTTTCAGCACGCGCTTGCCGCCCTTGGTATACGAGTAGCTCACATCGTCCAATCTCAGCACAGGCATATCGGATTGTTGCGAAGCTGTATTGGTGGTTTTGTCGGTTGATACGGTAGTTTGATCAAGACGTGTCTCGTCTGTTTTGGCCATGTCAAATCCTTTCAACGAATGATGATTGATGGTTCAGGAACGGTCGGCAAGAATCTGCAAAGGCTCGTATCGCAATACGAATACGACTGCGACTAATGCAGCGATGAGCGTCAGCCCAAGACCTACCAGCAGCAGTTGGCCCACCACGGTGAGGTTGACGGTTGCGTTGACAGAGGAAGCGTAATTCACCGCGCGGTCCATCATGCCTTCAGGACCGTTGCCGCCCTTGCCCGGCATGGCCGAATTCTGGTTGGATGCACTATCGGAATTCTGCGAATCCGTGGAATTCGAGGAGTCGTTGGCATTTCCGGAATCCTGCGCACCAGTGCCGGAACCATCAGCTGACCCCTGCATGTCGCGACCGAACTGTTCGCGTTGGTTGGTCTGTTGCGACTGCTGTTGTTCGATTTGGCTTGCCAGCAACTGGTTGGACACCGGCACTGAAGCCACCGCACCGGCGCAGGCGCCCAATGCGAGGCCGATCATGGTGACGATCAGCAATTCCAAGGTGAACTGCGCCGCAACCTTGACTTTGTTCACACCAATCGCGGCAAGCACGCCTATCTCATACTTACGTTCGCGTACGTTCAGCAATGTGATGACCACCAGCACCACGCCACCGACAGCTAGCACCACGATCAGCAGCGTCAACGCGAACTTCGACAGGTTATTGAGCGGCACCAGGCTGGATTCGTAATTCTCCACATCGGCGGAGGAGACGGCATGGTCATCGTTGAGCCCGGCGTTGATTGCATCCTCGCAGAATGCTTCGTAATCCGATTTGCTAGAGAACACGTACGTGTAATTCAGCCGTGCGGCGGAATCGGTGTCCGCGTCGGCATCAAGTCCTAACGATCTCAGTGTGGAGACCGACGTATATATGGCATTGGCCGGATCGGAGGCATTGGAGGCCATCGGCCCGCCCATCTGCTGGGTGGAATCGGTGGAATTCTTGTAAATGCCGACGATGGTGAGCTGGTAAGTGGTGTCCGTGTCATTCGGATCGGCCACGCTGATGGTGTCTCCTACGGAGAGGGCATTGAAATCGGCGAGTGACTTGGAAATAATTGCGTCGCCGTCACTGGATTTATCGTAGCCGAACACTTTGCCGTCAACCATGGTGAAGCTACCGTTCGATGTATTGGAAACCGCTTCGTCCGAAGAGAAGCCGACGAGCGAGAAATCGCCGCTGACCATGGACGTACCGCCGAAATCCTTGCCGCCGTCCATACCGCCGACATTGGGCCTGCCTTCACCAGACTGGTCTGAAGCGTCGGATTCGCTGGAATTGGACTGGTTTCGTGATTCACTGATGAGTTTTTCGCGGTCAAGACTGATTTGTGCGGTCGCAGTAGTGTTTTCCAAGCCAGTGTTTCGCGCGGTTGTGGCCGCTTGCCTAATGGACAGGCCGATGGTGGCGGCAATGGCGATGATGGTCACGATGATGATGACCAGTATGTTGCGTCCTTTGTTTCTCGTGACGCTTTTCCATGCGTTTTTCACAACGAACATGATGTTTCCTTGATGAAAGAAGGGGTGAGGGGCCGCCGTCGCGATCGGCGTTGAGACCGATGATAAAAAATCGCTCTTAGCGAATTCCTCAAGGATTGCTCGACTGAAGCTGGAATGAATCTGAAAGCCTTCTGAATTAAAAACGCGACATGGGCGGGGCGTTCATTGCGGCAATGGTGTTAGGCTAACGCGTATGCCTATAAAATCCGAAGTCATTGCGAACCCCAAGTCGGAGCGCGTCCGCCGCGTGTCCGAACTCGCCGATCGAAAAGGGCGGAAACGGTCTGGCCGTTTCATGGTGGAAGGCCCGCAGTCGGTGCGTGAGCTGCTGACATACCATCCAGGACTTGTCGAGGACCTCTACGTTGAGGTCGAGTCGGCACAGCCCGATGCCTCATTTGCGACACCTGTTGTCGCGCAGATGGCGGGCAAGGCCATGCAATCCGGCGTGTATGTGCACAAGGTCACTCATGCGGTGATGCACCGTATGAGCGCCGACGCGCAAGGCGTGCTTGCCGTCGCGGATATGCAGGCTTTCCTTGATTCGTCCGCCGTTCTGGACGATTTCGACGGGCATGCGATGGTTGCCGCGTTTTGGCAGGTTCGCGATCCCGGTAACGCCGGAACCGTGATTCGTTCCGCCGATGCGGCCGGCTGCTCCGCCGTGGTATTGGTCGACGACTGCGTGGACATGTTCAATCCGAAAGTGGTCCGCTCCGCCGCGGGATCACTGTTCCACCTTCCGATTCTGACCATGGGAACGGACGACTTCTTCGCATGGTGCGATACTCACGAGCTGGCAGTGTATGCGGCCGATGTATATGGTACGGATTCCCGACAACCGGAATCTCTGACGGATGTAATTGCCATGCCGGAAACGCTTGCCGGAGCCAAAGCGGTGTTGTTCGGCAATGAGGCGCGTGGATTGACCAAGGAAGTTTTGGAACGAACCGATAGGATCGTGTCCATACCGCTTTATGGCAAAGCGGAATCCTTGAACCTCGGCACTAGTTCGTCGGTAATGCTGCTGAGCTTGGCTATGTCGAGTCATGTTGAAAGAATGTAGAGTCGGAAAACGTTGAAATTGCGCGTTTTTCGCGTAAAACAAACGGGAAATGAGAAAGGTATCTCGTGGCAGAAGGTGCGGTATTCGACGCCCAAGCGGTAACCAATGCGGTTGCCGAGGGCATCGCGAAAATCGAAAACGCCTCCAGCATGGAGGAATTGAAAGCCATCAAGACGCAGTACGCCGGAGCGGAATCCGCGATGACGCAGGCCAGCAAGGCCATCGGCATGCTGCCGAAGGACCAGAAGAAAGACGCCGGCAAGATCATGGGCAAGCTGCGCGCTGACTTCGGTCGTGCGTATGGCACCAAGGAACAGCAGGTCAAGGCTGAGGAAGAGGCCCGTGCGCTTGCCGCCGAAACCGTGGACATGACCCTTCCGGTCAACCGCAAGCCACTTGGCGCGCGCCATCCGTTGCCGAAGCTGATGGAGGATGTCGAAGACTTTTTCATCTCCATGGGCTGGCAGATTTCCGACGGTCCTGAAGTGGAAACCGAGTGGTACGACTTCGACGCGCTGAACTTCGGCCCCGACCATCCGGCACGTCAGATGCAGGATACCTTCTACGTTAAGGGCAATCAGGCCAAGGACGCCGCAGGCTTCGTCGGGTCCAACATGGTGCTGCGCACCCAGACCTCTTCCGATCAGGTGCGTGGTCTGCTCACTCGTGGCGTGCCGCTGTACATCGCCTGCCCGGGTCGTGTGTTCCGCACCGATGAGCTCGACGCTACCCACACCCCGGTGTTCCACCAGGTGGAGGCTCTTGCGGTCGACAAGCATCTGACCATGGCCGACCTGAAGGGCGTGCTCGACAAGCTTGCCGTGGCCATGTTCGGTCCGGAAGCAAAGACGCGTCTGCGTCCGAGCTATTTCCCGTTCACCGAGCCGAGCGCCGAACTCGACCTGTGGTTCCCCGATAAGAAGGGCGGCGCAGGCTGGCTCGAATGGGGCGGTTGCGGTATGGTCAACCCGAATGTGCTGAAGTCCGCTGGCCTCGATCCCGAGGTCTACACCGGCTTCGCCTTCGGCGTGGGCGTGGAGCGTACCCTGCTGCTGCGCCACGACATCAACGACATGCACGACCTGGTCGAAGGCGACGTGCGATTCAGCGAACAGTTTGTGATGGGGGAGTGATTGACCCATGCCAATGGTTGACATTGATTGGCTCAAGGACCATGTCGAGGTTCCGGAAGGCCTTACATACGAACAGCTTGCCAAAGATCTGGTGAAGGTCGGTCTCGAAGAGGAAGAGATCCACACCTCCCAGCTGGTCGGTCCGATCGTCGTCGGCTATGTGGTCGATGCCACTCCGGAACCGCAGAAGAACGGCAAGATCATTAACTGGTGCCATGTTGACGTCGGCGACGAATACAACGAGACCGATGAGAACGGCAACAAGGTGCCGCGCGGCATCATCTGCGGCGCGCCGAACATGGCTGCCGGCGAAAAGGTCGTCGTGACGCTTCCTGGCGCTGTGCTGCCGGGCGATTTTAAGATCGAACCACGCAAGACCTACGGCCATATTTCCAACGGCATGTGCGCCTCTGAACGTGAGCTTGGATTGGGTGATAACCATGACGGCATCATCCTGCTGCGCAAGTACGGCTTCACCCCGGAAGAGTATGAGAAGCTCCAGCCGGGCGACGACGCAATGCACCTGCTGCACTTGGATGAGCCGCTGCTGGAGATCAACATCACTCCGGACCGTGGCTACGCGTTCTCATACCGTGGTGTGTCTCGCGAATACCATCATTCCACCGGTGCGGCCTACACCGATCCGGCTGTCGCTCTGAACGAGAAGGCGCCGATTACCAAGGGCCTGCCGGAAGGCACCAAGACCGACATCGAAGTGATCGTCGACGACAATAATCCGATTCACGGTGTGGTTGGATGCGATCGCTATTACGCTCGCGCGGTCAAGGGATTCGATCCGGCCAGCCATACGCCGAACTGGATGCGTCGCCGCCTGGCCCGCGCTGGCATGCGCTCCATCTCCTTGGCCGTGGATGTCACCAACTATGTGATGCTCGACTTGGGACAGCCGATGCATGCCTACGATCTGGATAAGATCGAAGAGCCGATTGTGGTGCGTCGCGCCAACGAAGGTGAGAAGCTCACCACGTTGGACGGCAAGGATCACGATTTGAGCGTCGAAGATCTGCTGATCACCGATTCCCCGAACGGCGCACGCGGCTCCCGTGTGCTTGGCATCGCAGGTGTGATGGGCGGCATGTATGGCGAGGTTACTGCTGAAACCAAGAACATCCTGCTGGAATCCGCGCACTTCGATCAGGTGTCGATCGCGCGTTCCGCACGCCGTCACAAGATTCCGTCCGAAGCCTCCCGTCGTTTCGAACGCGGTGTGGACGACCAGCTGCAGCCGGCAGCAGCCCAAATGGCCGCCGAACTGATGATTAAATACGGCAATGGCGAGCCGAGCGAGCACCCGACCGACTTCAATACCGTCTCCAACCGCCGTCCGATCCTATTCAAAGCTTCGGAAGTGGCTCGTGTGGCCGGACTTGACACGGATGTGAACACCATCAGCGACATTCTTACCGATATCGGTTGCTCCGTCGCCGGAGGCGGCAATGGCGAGTTTTCCGTGGTGCCCCCAAGTTGGCGCCCCGATTTGAACGAGCCGTGCGATCTGGTTGAGGAAGTGGCGCGTCTTGTCGGATATGACGAGATTCCTGTCATCGTGCCTCCGGCACCGGTCGAAGGCAAGGTCGGTCTGACTGCCGAGCAGCTGCGTAAGCGCCAGGTTGCTGATGAACTTGCCGAATACGGTATGGTGGAAACGTTGAGCTATCCATTCGTCGGCGATGAGGATTACAAGAACTTCGCGCTGGACGCCGCTGAGACGAAGAACGTCAGCGTGGAGATCGCCAACCCGCTCGCCGGTGATCGTCCGTTCCTGCGTCGCGATATTATTCCAACGCTGGCACAGACCGTTCAGCGCAATCTGCGTCGCGGCGTGGAGAATGTGTCGCTGTATGAGATCGGCCACGTGTATCTGTGGGATCCGAACGCTCCTGCGATTCCAGCACTGCCGGGTGCCGTCAAGCCGACGGACGAGCAGCTTGCCGCGCTTGATGCCGGTCTTCCGGATCAGCCGATGCATGTTGCTGGTATTCTGACCGGCAACGCCGTTGACTCCGGTTGGCTGGGCGAGCGCCGCGCAGTGGATTGGTCTGACGCCGTCGAGGCGGTACAGCGCATCTCCGATCGTATTGGTGCAGCTCTAACGCTGAATCAGCCGAATGCTGAAGATGTGCCGGCACAATGGCATCCGGGCCGTGCGGCCCGCGTGATGGCCGGTGACGTATTCGTCGGCATGGTCGGCGAGCTTCACCCGCACATTAACGAGGCGTTGGGCTTCCCGGCCCATTCCGCGGCCTTTGAATTGGATTTGACCGCGTTGTTCGCCACGTTGAGTGGCAAGCCGGTGCAGGCCAAGCCGATTTCCACCTTCCCGCCGGTCAAGCAGGATCTAGCTTTCACGGTGTCCACCGACGTTACGGCCGCTGAACTCAAGCAGGTCATCGTCGAAGCCGCCGGAGACAGTCTTGAAAGTATTGAGCTGTTCGATGTGTACACCGGCGATCAGCTGGGCGAAGACGAAAAGTCCTTGGCCTACGCGGTCACGTTCCGCGCTCCGGATAAGACTCTCGCTTCCGAAGACAGCGAAGCCATCCGCAAGCGTATTGTGGATGAAGCGTCCAAACTGGGTGCGCAGCTGCGCGCCTGATCCCAACCTTCCCAAGAACAGAGGATGATTATGAACAAACCGGAACAGTATCAGCCGAACGACACCGACGAACGTCAGGAGACGGTTGATGCTGCTCCGGTTTCGTCATCTTCTGACGCCGCTGCGCCTTCACAGCCGGAGTATGGTCAAATCAGCCAACCCGAATATGGCGCGATGAGCAGTCAGCTGCCAGTCGGCTACGATCCATACGTGTATGGCGCGCCTGAACCTGAACCGCAACCCGCGGATGCCGTTCGGCAGCAGAATACGCAATACCAAACGGGGCAATACCCTTCAAATGGACAACAGCCGATGCCTCCGTACAGTGCGAATGGACAACAGAATCCATACGGTGCCAATCCGTATGATCCGAACCGATATCCGCAACGGGGCAATATGCCCTATCTGCCGAATCTGGATCTCAACGATCCTCGGCAGAATCCCGCATACGGCCATTGGGATGCCTATGCGATCATGTCTCTCGTGTTTGCCGTGCTGATGCCGGTGCCGGTCCTTCCTGCGTTGGTCGGCGCGATCTCGATGTGGCGTACCAAGAAGCTCCATATGAAAGGGCATGGTCTTGCCCTTGCCGCGGTAATCATCAACGTGCTGTACACCTTGGCCGTGATTTGGTTGGCGATGCATGGACTTTCCGTCGCTGACCTGTATAACGAGGCGTTGCAGAATATGTTTGGCGGTGCGGGATCAGGGCAAGGAGACGAATCGATCAATGCCTGATTCGGTGTGTTTCCCAGTCTTTTAATAATCGTCATAGTCACGCAGTGACCACTATGCGACACGAAATGAATGCATAATTATGCAATGTAATGCATAAAGTGTATGCTGAATGTGTTTTCAGTGAGTCAATGAAAAGAGACGAGACATGGCCAAATACACAGTAGCTGTGGCCGGCGCGACCGGATATGCAGGAGGCGAGGCCCTCCGTATCCTTGCGGCCCATCCATATTTCGAAGTGACGTGCGTGGCCGGGCATTCATCCGTTGGTGACAAGCTTGGTAAGCATATGCCGCATATTCCGCAACTTGCCGACCTTGTGGTGGAAGACACCACTCCGGAAGTGCTTAATGGGCATGATGTCATTATTCTTGCCCTGCCTCATGGGGCATCCGGCGCATTGGCCTCGCAGCTTGATCCGAATGCCGTGGTGGTGGACTTGGGGGCCGACCATAGGCTTGAGGAAAAAACCGCATGGGATGAGTTCTACGGCGGCGACTTCTATGAGCACTGGACTTACGGCATGCCTGAGCTCATTACAGGCGTTGCGGCGGACGGCTCCTACATCAGGCAGCGCGAATCTCTTGCCGGAACCAAACGCATCGCGGGACCGGGATGCAATGTGACCGCTACCACGCTAGCGCTCCAGCCAGGTGTGGCCCAAGGACTTGTCGAACCGACCGACATTGTGGCTGACTTGGTGGTCGGCTATTCCGGAGCCGGCAAGAACCTGAAGCGTACCAACCTGCTGGCTGCAGAGGCCTTCGGATCCACATTGCCGTATTCAGTGGGAGGCACGCATCGCCATATTCCAGAGATTTTGCAGAATCTCGCCCATGCGGCAGGCAAGAACGCTTCCGATGCAAGTGAATTCACGTTGGGATTCACTCCGATTCTCGCTCCGATGGCTCGAGGCATTCTCGCCACGGTCTCCGCTAAACTCACCGACAAGGCTTTGGCGATGACGGACGAGCAGATCAGGCAGGTTTGGCTTGACGCTTACAAGGACCAGGATTTCATGGTGGTTCTTCCGGAAGGCGTGATGCCGGCCACCGGAAACATCATCGGATCGAATGCCGCCCATATACAAGTGGTGGTTGATCATAAGGCCGGACGTCTGCTGGCGTTCGCGGCCATCGATAATCTCAACCGCGGCACGGCAGGACAGGCTGTGCAGTCACTGAACGTGGCGCTGGGACTTCCCGAAGATGCAGGATTGACGAAGATTGGAGTGGCACCGTGAGTGTAACATTTGCGCAAGGTTTTTCCGCGGCCGGCGTGGAAGCCGGTATTTCCGCAGTCGAAGGCAAGAAGGATCTGGCTCTTGTAGTCAATAACGGTCCGCTGGATGCGGCTGCTGGAGTGTTCACTTCGAATCGTTTCTGCGCGGCTCCCGTGCAGTGGACGCGCAAGATTGTGGCCGACGGTCATGTGAAAGCCGTCATCCTTAATTCCGGAGGCGCAAACGCATGCACTGGCCAGCCGGGATATGAGCAGTCCAAGGCCACGGCCCAAAAGGTCGCGGCGCTTGTAGGTGCCAAAGACAGCGATGTCGCGGTCTGCTCCACGGGTCTGATTGGTGAGCTTCTGCCTCTTGACCATGTGCTTTCTGGCGCGGGCAAAGCGTTCGCGGCCCTAGCCGATACCGCTCAGGCCGGTGCGGATGCGTCCCATGCCATCATGACCACCGACACCAAGCCGAAAACTGTTGAGTTGGAAGGCTCCAACGGCTTCCGTATCGGAGGCATGGTCAAGGGGTCGGGCATGATTGCCCCGCAGTTGGCCACCATGCTATGCGTCATCACCACGGATGCCGTGGTGAGCGCCGGCCAGTTGCAGGCGGCGTTGAATACTGGAGTGGAAATGTCGTTCAACCGAATCGATGTGGACGGATGCATGTCCACTAACGATACGGTGCTCCTGCTCGCATCCGGCGCTTCGGGCATCGAACCCGATCCGGACGAATTCAAAGATCTCGTAGCGCAGGCCACGGCGTCTCTGGCACGCCAAATCATTGGCGATGGTGAAGGCGCGAGCCATGACATCCGTGTCAAGGTGACTGGTGCCACCACGGAAGATGCGGCGCTTGCTTGCGGTCGTGCGGTAGCGGCATCCAATTTGCTGAAATGCGCCATTTCCGGCAATGACCCGAATTGGGGACGTATTGTCAGCTCGTTGGGCACTGTGCCACCGGAAGTCGCGCCATACGATTCCAATAAAGTCACGGTTGATGTCAATGGCGTGCGTATTTGTGAGAACGGCGGAGCCGGACGCGACCGATCCGAAGTCGATATGACTCCGCGCGAGGTGCACATCGACATCGATTTGCATGCGGGAAATGCGGAAGCGACCGTCTGGACCGACGATTTGACCCACGAATACGTACACATTAATGCAGATTACGAAAGCTGATTGAACGGTAATGACCAAGGAACTCAAAGGACCTGGATTCCATTTTGACGTGCATACCGATTTGCGCGCCGACCAAAAGGCGGAAGTGCTAATCGAGGCACTGCCATGGCTTGAGGAATTCGCTGGACAGCGCATCGTCATCAAATATGGCGGCAATGCGATGATCGACGATCATCTCAAGGCCTGTTTCGCTGAAGATATGGTGTTTCTGCGACAGGTCGGCTTGCATCCGGTTGTGGTGCATGGCGGAGGTCCGCAGATTTCTCACATGCTTAAGGCTTTGGGCATTAAGTCGGAATTCAAGGGAGGCCTGAGGGTCACCACGCCGGAGGCCATGGAAGTGGTGCGTATGGTTTTGACGGGCAAGGTTTCCCGTGAACTTGTCGGATTGATCAACGCCCATGGTCCGTTCGCGGTCGGTCTTTCTGGTGAGGATGGTGCGCTCTTTTCCGCCATGCAGCGCAAGCCGATCATCAATGGTTCTCCAACCGATATTGGTTTGGTTGGCGACGTGGTGAGCGTCGACGCATCCGCGGTTGAGGATCTGATCAATGCCGGACGCATCCCTGTCGTGTCCTCGGTGGCTCCAAATGAGGATGATGCTACCGAAGTGTTGAATGTGAACGCCGATTCCGCGGCTGCGGCGCTTGCAGCCGCCCTTGGCGCCAGCAAGCTGGTCGTGTTGACTGATGTGGATGGCCTGTACGCCGATTGGCCAGACAGGGACTCTCTGATCGGACGTATCGGCGTGGAGAACCTACGCGATATGCTGCCGGATTTGGAAAGCGGCATGCGCCCCAAGATGGAGGCCTGTGTCAGGGCCATCGACGGAGGCGTGCCGCGCGCCCACATCATCGACGGACGCAAGCCGCATTCCATCCTGAATGAGATTTTCACCACAGACGGCATTGGAACCATGGTCGTTCCCGAAGACGGTATTGAAATGAGGAGCTCGTATGGCAACTGAACAGTTGGAAAACCTCGGTAGTGAGGACGCCAAGTGGCTGGGGAAGTACTCCCAGGTGCACATGAACGTGTTCGGCACGCCTCTGCGCGTTATGGATTATGGCAAAGGCGCGCATATCTGGGACGTCGATGGCAATGAATACCTCGACTTCCTTGCGGGCATCGCAGTGAACGCGCTCGGCTACGCCCATCCGAAATGGGTGAAGGCCATCAGCGAGCAGGCCGCCAAAGCCGCCCATGTGAGCAACTACTTCGCCACGGAGCCGCAGATCAAACTGGCGTCGAAGCTCATTGAGCTTGCAGGCGCTCCCGAGGGATCTCATGTGTATTTCGGCAACTCCGGAGCGGAAGGTAACGAGGCGGCACTGAAACTCGCCAAACTGTATGGCCGCACCTTACCGGGCGCATCGCCTGCCATTGGCGGAAAGCCGGCACGTATCATCGCCATGACCCACGGCTTCCATGGGCGTACCATGGGCGCGCTGTCCGCAACGTGGAAGCCCTCTATCCGAGAAGCGTTCGAGCCGCTGGTTCCCAATATCGAATTTGTCGAAGCTAGTGACGATGCCGCATTGCATGACGCGTTTGCCGAAACCGGTCCCGGCAAATATGGCAAGGGTCCTGTCGCCGCCGTCATCATGGAGCTGATTCAAGGTGAGGCCGGCGTGCGCCCGCTTGGTGCCGACTACGTGAAGAAGGCCCGTCAGATGTGCGACGACAACAATGCGTTGCTCATCATCGATGAGGTCCAGACAGGCATCGGGCGCACCGGATCCTGGTTCGCATTCCAGCGTGAGGATCTTGCGGGCGGAGTGGTTCCGGATATCGTAACCTTCGCCAAGGGCGTTGCAGGCGGTTTCCCGATGGGTGGCATGATCTCTTTCGGCGCCAAGCTTTCCGCGCTGTTCACCCCAGGATCCCACGGCTCCACCTTTGCGGGCAATCCTCTCGGAGCGGCCGCCGCGTTGGCCACGTTGGAAACCATTGAGGAAGACGGCCTTGTGTCCAACGCCGAGGCGCGTGGCCAGCAATTGCGTGACGGCATCATGGCTTGCGGTAATCCGCTCTTCGTCTCCGTGCGTGGACGTGGCTTGCTCGATGCGGTCGAACTTGCCCATCCATGCGCGCATGCGGCGATGAATTGGGTGTTGGAGCACGGTCTGATCGTCAACGCGGTGGCGCCGGATGCGCTTCGTCTTGTCCCTCCGTTGGTGGTGACCGAACAGGATATTGATCAGGCCATCTCCATCCTCGCGAAGATCCCCACGGATCTTCCCAACGACTGAACATAGCCGTCAATCACAACGAACCGGAAATCTTTTGAAAGGAGCCAGCAATGGCAACTCCTGAATTGCGCCACATGTTGCGCGATGACGATCTCAACCATGAAGAGCAGAAGCAGGTTCTCGAACTTGCCATCAAATTCCATAACAACCGTTTCTACCATCAGCCGTTCGCCGGACCGCAAGGCATCGCGGTGATCTTCGACAAGCCGAGCACCCGAACCCGTTCCAGCTTCTCCATTGGCGTTGCCGAACTGGGTGGCTATCCGCTGGTCATCGACAAGTCCGGATCCCAGCTGGGCCGTGGCGAACCGGTGGCAGACACCGCACGTGTACTTGATCGCATGGCCTATGGTGTGGTGTGGCGCACCTTCGGTCAGGATCGTGTGGAGGAAATGGCGAAGTATTCCACCCATCCGGTGGTGAACGCTTTGACCGATGAATTCCACCCTTGCCAGATTCTTGCCGACTTCCAGACCATTGCCGAGCATCGTGGGGGCGTCGACAATCTGAAGAACCAGACCATCGCCTACCTCGGTGACGCGGCCAACAACATGTCAAACTCCTACCTTCTCGGCGGTGCCGTGGCCGGCATGAACGTACGCGTTGCAGGCCCGAACGGCTATCTGCCGGATCCGCAGATCGTTGCCGATGCCGAAGCCATCGCATCCGAAACCGGCGGGTCCGTGCTGGTGACCACGGACCCGAAGGAAGCGGTCGCCGGCGCTGACTGCGTGTTCACCGACACGTGGGTTTCCATGGGCGAAGAATCGGAATACTCCATCCGTTCCAAGCCGTTCTGGGATTATCAGGTGAACGCCGATCTCATGTCTTACGCCAAGGAAGATGCCATCTTCCAGCATTGCCTGCCTGCATACCGTGGCAAGGAGGTCACCTCCGAAGTCATCGACGGACCACAGTCCGTGGTTTGGGATGAGGCCGGTAACCGTCTGCATGCGCAGAAGGCGCTGCTGACTTGGCTTGCCGGCAAGGCCCGCGGCGATGAAAGCCTGCTGGCCTGATGACGGACCAAACGCCTGCGCTGCAACGCCCCGCCACACGGGCCGCTCGATTGAGCGCCATCGAGCAGGCGTTGCTGACGTGCATCGTCACCTCGCAATCGCAATTGTCGCAGATTCTCGCAAATCAGGGCATCGAAGTGACCCAGGCCACCTTGAGCCGCGATCTCGACGAGATCCATGCCACCAAAACCCGTTTGGCTGACGGAACCGTGGCCTATGCGCTGGGCAAACAGCCAGAAGAAGCCGCATCGGCCAATCCTGATGCAAAAACGGAACAGCAGATGAACCGTGTGCTTTCCGGATTGGTCACTTCGGTCGCTGCGGCCAGGAATCTGGTGGTGGTCCACACGCCGTCTGGCGCGGCTCAGTATGTGGCAAGTGTGGTTGACAAGCAGCCCATCGACGGAGTGCTCGGCACCATTGCCGGGGACGATACCGTCATGGTGATCTGCGCCGATGACGATTATGCGAAACAGCGTGCGCAATGGCTGTTGGACGTTGTGTCCAAAGGCTGAATAGCCATATAGTGGACACGACGCACCGTATATGCATAAATATACAGAGTATTGCATATACTGATGAATAACGTTTGATGTTAGAAAGGGAAACCATGAGCGATCAAAATCGTCTCGTTCTGGCGTACTCCGGTGGTCTGGATACCTCCGTCGCCATTTCATATCTGAAGGAACGTACCGGCAAGGATGTCGTGGCCGTATCCCTCGACGTCGGCCAGGGTGGCGAAAGCCTCGAAACCATCAAGCAGCGCGCGCTTGCCTGCGGTGCCGTTGAAGCGTATGTGGTAGACGCCCGCAACGAGTTCGCCAATGAGTACTGCATGAAGGCGCTGAAGGCCAACGCCCTATATGAGGGTGTGTATCCGCTGGTTTCCGCCATTTCCCGCCCGCTCATCTCCAAGCATCTTGTGCGCGCCGCCCACCAGTTCGGCGCCGACACCATCTCCCATGGCTGCACCGGCAAGGGCAACGACCAGGTCCGTTTCGAGGTGTCCATCTCCTCCATCGACCCGACGCTGAAGGCCATCAGCCCGATCCGTGACCTGTCGCTGACGCGCGACGTCGAGATTGCATTCGCTAAGGAGCACAAGCTTCCGATCGTGCAGACCGAGAAGAGCCCGTTCTCCATCGACCAGAACGTGTGGGGCCGCGCCATCGAAACCGGATTCCTTGAGGATCCATGGAACGGCCCGACCAAGGACTGCTACTCTTACACCGACGATCCGGCATTCCCGCCGGTCGAAGATGAGGTCGTCATCGAATTCAAGCAGGGCATCCCTGTCAAGATCGACGGTCACGATGTTACTCCGCTGCAGGCCATCGAAGAGATGAACCGTCGCGCAGGCGCACAGGGCATCGGACGTATCGATCTGATCGAGGACCGTCTGGTCGGCATCAAGTCCCGCGAGCTGTACGAGGCTCCGGGCGCTATCGCACTGATCACCGCCCACCAGGAACTCGAAAACTGCTGCCTTGAACGCGAGCAGCATCGCATCAAGCGTGATATCGACAAGCGCTGGGCCGAACTAGTCTACGATGCGCAGTGGTTCTCCCCGGCAACGCAGTCCCTGAACGCCTTCATCGAAGATACCCAGAAGTATGTTTCCGGTGAAATCCGCATGATTTTGCATGGTGGCCGCGCCGTCGTGACCGGTCGTCGTTCCGACACCTCGCTGTATGACTACAATCTGGCCACCTACGATTCCGGCGACAGCTTCGATCAGAAGTCGTCCAACGGCTTCATCGACATCTACGGTCTGCCGAGCCGTGTGGCCGCAGCCCGCGACGTCAAGTTCGGCAATGGAATCGAGGTTCCGGAAAACAGCGTCGAGTAAGCGGGTTTTTACACCAAATCGTCTCGATAATGGGGGAGAGTGTACCGTTAGGACCATCCTGACTGGTATTCTCTCCCTCAGCCATATCTGCAAGGAGAATGAAGTAACAATGACCGAGAGCACAACCAATGGTGAACACCTCGCCCTGTGGGGCGGCCGTTTCAAGTCCGGCCCGTCTCCGGAACTCGCGCGACTGAGCAAGTCCACCCAATTCGATTGGCGTCTTGCCGACGACGATATCGCAGGCTCACGCGCCCACGCCCGTGCGCTCGGACGCGCGGGACTGTTGACCGCTGACGAGCTGCAGCGTATGGAAGATGCTCTCGACGAGTTGCAGCGTCGTGTGGATTCCGGTGCATTTGCTCCAATCGAAGACGATGAGGACGAAGCCACTGCATTGGAACGTGGACTGCTGCAGATTGCCGGAGACGAACTTGGAGGCAAGCTCCGCGCCGGCCGTTCTCGCAACGACCAGATCGCCGCACTGATCCGCATGTGGCTCCGTCGCCACAGCCGCGTCATCGCCAAAATGCTGCTCGGCCTCGCCGCGACACTGACCGAACAGGCCGAAAAGGCTGGACGCACTGTCATGCCGGGCCGCACCCACATGCAGCACGCCCAGCCGGTATTGCTCGCACACCAGTTGATGGCTCACGTGTGGCCGCTGCTGCGCGATGTGGAACGTCTTGCCGATTGGGACAAGCGCATCGACGCAAGCCCGTATGGTTCCGGCGCTCTCGCCGGCAACACCCTTGGCTTGGAGCCGGTGGCCGTGGCCCGCGAACTTGGTTTCTCCAAGGTGACCGCGAACTCCATCGACGGCACCGCCAGCCGTGATCTGGTCGCCGAATTCGCATTCATTGCGGCCATGGCAGGTGTCGATATCAGCCGACTGTCTGAAGAAATCATCATCTGGAACACCCAGGAATTCGCGTTCGTGCGCCTTGATGACGCCTATTCCACTGGATCGTCCATCATGCCGCAGAAGAAGAACCCGGATATCGCAGAACTCGCACGAGGCAAGTCCGGACGTCTCATCGGCGATCTGGCCGGTTTGCTCACCACGCTGAAGGGCCTACCCACCGCTTATGCGCGTGATCTTCAGGAAGACAAGGAAGCCGTATTCGATCAGGTCGACACGCTGGAAGTGCTCCTTCCCGCGTTCACCGGCATGGTCGGCACCATGGTCTTCAACAAGGAACGCCTCGAAGCAGAAGCCCCGACCGGTTTCGCCCTCGCCACCGACATCGCCGAATGGCTCGTTAAGAACGGAGTGCCGTTCCGCCATGCGCATGAGCTTTCCGGCGCATGCGTGAAGATCGCCGAAGACCGCGGCCAGGAACTGTGGGACCTGACTGACGATGACTTTGTCGAGGTCTTCAAGGAATTCCTTCCGGCCGACAAGGCGCCTGAAGTGCGCGAAGTGCTGTCCACCGAAGGCTCGGTTTCCGCCCGCAATGGCAAGGGAGGTACGTCTCCGCTGCGTGTGCGCGAGCAGATCGTTTCCGCGAAAACCGCCATTGAACAGCTGCGTGCCTTCGCAAACTCTGTCAGTGATGGCCCGGCATATAAGACGCCGGAATCATTGCTTAAGTAACCACAGCAACAATACATAAACAAAGGCAAAGCGGTGCCACTGACACGAACGCAGATACAGCAGCTTGTTCGACTTCACGGCCAGGAAATACTATGTCATGAGCACATGCAGATCGAAAGAGTTTGTTACCAGCATGGCGTGGTCACCACGTTTGCGCATTCCATTCGTGTGGCCTGTCTGACCGTATGGATCGCAGACAGGCTGCACTTATGGCATAGGGTGAATTTGCATTCGTTGATTCGCGCCGCTTTGCTGCATGATTATTTTCTATACGACTGGCATGCTCATGATGGTGGCCGGCATCGTATGCATGGTTTCACCCATGGTGGCACCGCCATGCGCAATGCCATGCGCGATTTCCATCTCAATAGAGTGGAACGTGACAGCATTGAGAACCATATGTTTCCTTTGACACCGATACCGCCTCGGTATCTTGAAGGGTATTTGGTGACTATCGCAGATAAGATCAGCGCCACACGGGAGACGTTCAGCTTTGACCGCTTTTATAAGACGAAAACCAATACGTGCATAAGTGGAAAGTGACGGCTCAAAGGCATGCTCCTGTTGGAATACCTGTTCTTATGGTTTCTGTTCTATTCATTTGCCGGATGGGTATACGAGTCGATTCTTGTGTCCGTTTCGGAACGTCGCTTGGTGAATCGTGGTTTCCTGAATGGTCCCATCTGTCCGATCTACGGTTGTGGAGCCGTTCTTGCGATTGTGTTACTGCATGATCTGCATAATCCCTTCGCTGTTTTTCTCATCTCCTCGATTGGCGCATGCATGCTTGAATACGTCACGTCATGGGGCATGGAAAAGCTATTCCACGCGCGGTGGTGGGATTACAGTCATCGCCGATTCAACATTCAAGGGCGCATCTGTCTGCTTGGAGCGGTGGTGTTCGGTTTGCTGGGTGTGCTCATCACCGATGTGATACAGCCTGAAGTGAATCGTGTCACGCAGATGATTCCTTTGCCTGCGGTGCATTGGATGTGTGTGATTTTCATGACGCTTATCGTCGCGGATACCATTATCACAGTGCTCGGCATCATCGATTTGGCCGATAATCTTGCGAAGTTCAGCGAAACCGTGCAGGCATATGCGGAGAAGGCCGGCGATTCTCTGCAATGGGGCACGGACGTTTTCCGAGACAAATTCCGTGACAAGGTACAAGACAAGGTTCAGGATTGGTCGGACTCTTCGCAGGAGATTCTTGCCAATATGCAGGCCAATGCCGCATCTATCCTGAACAAGCAGCAGCGTCGTATGATCAACGCATTCCCACGTCTGCGTTTCACGGATTCCATCAAATACAGCAAGATCATCGAAACTCTGCACGAAATGCATCGTCGCAAATAATCGCGCAATAAGCAACGACATGAAATCGCCTGCCGCTCGAAAGAACGACAGGCGATATATTGACCGAGAGCGTCGATGATGCGTACGCAACACCGAACACCGAAGCGAACAGACAAATGACGACTATCATCCAATAATGTTTTCTCTGGGCTTTCTTAGCCGCAACCTTCATGCCTTTGCGGTCCATGCAGATATCTCCCGTCTTGGTATGGGGATTCTCCTTCTAACTTTACTTGTATGCACGATGGTTGATGGATGATGGCAAAAACACCGCGTGTGCCTGTCTTCATCTTCTGCGAAACTGTAGGATGCGTAAAACGCAGTATCATCCGCAATTCAATAGGGAGAAAGCACAGCTATGGCTCACGTCATCGATTTCAAGGAGGCCGGTTTCGAGTCCGTCCTCGATGAACTGGAATGGCGCGGGTTGATTTCCCAGTCCACTGACAGGGATCGACTCGCCGAAGCGTTGAATGGAGATCCCATTTCCTATTATTGCGGTTTTGATCCGACCGCAGCTTCCCTGCATATCGGCAATCTGGTGCAGCTGATCAATATGCGCCATCTTCAGGCTGCGGGTCATCATCCGATCGCTCTGGTAGGCGGTGCCACCGGCTTGATCGGCGATCCTCGCCAATCGGGCGAACGTACTCTCAATCCGAAAGACGTCGTGGCTGGTTGGGCCGAGCGTCTGAAGGCGCAGATCGGCGGCATTCTCGAAGTGGAAGGCAGCAATCCGGTTCGTTTCGTATCCAACTATGATTGGACCGCCTCCATGAACGTCATCGATTTCCTGCGTGACGTCGGCAAGAACTTCCGTTTAGGCACCATGCTTGCCAAAGACACCGTCGCCCGTCGACTGAATTCTGAAGAGGGCATTTCCTTCACCGAGTTCAGCTATCAGGTGCTGCAGGGCAACGACTTCCTGCATCTGTTCGACGAATACCAGTGCGTGCTGGAGCTTGGCGGATCCGACCAGTGGGGCAACCTCACGTCCGGTCTTGACCTGATCCACAAGGTACGTGGCGCGGATGTGAACGTGTTCACCAGTCCGATCATCACCGACGCTCAAGGCAAGAAGTTCGGCAAGTCCGAAGGTAACGCCGTCTGGCTTGATGGCACTATGCTGAGCCCGTACAAGTTCTACCAGTTCTGGTTCAACCGCCCCGACAGCGAGATGGAGAACCTGCTGAAGGTGTTCACGTTCCTGCCGAAGGCGGAGATCGAACGTCTTGTGGAGGAAAGCAAGACCAATCCGGGCGCACGCGAGGCGCAACGCACCTTGGCTTGGGAGGTCACCAGCCTGGTGCATGGTGAGGAAGCCACCCGACAGGCCATTGAGGCCGCCGGCGCGTTGTTCGGCCGTGGCGGCGATCTTGCAGGCATTGACGAGTCCACGCTTGAAGCCGCTCTTGACGGCGTGAAGATCGACGGCGAGTTCGCCAAGGCTGCGGTGGGCGACCGTGTGGCGGAAGCCGGCATGAAGGCCGGACTGTTCAAGTCGATTTCCGAAGCGCGCAAGACGATCAAGGCCGGCGGCGTGTATCTGAACAACGACCGTGTTGAAGACGAAGAGCAGATCCTCAACGAAAACGACTTCCTGCATGGCCGTTTCGCATTGATTCGTCGCGGCAAGAAGGCCCTCGGCGTCGTCGAAAACGCGTAAGCGATCGCGAACGGCGCAAACAAGTGTAAGCAAAGAACAAACGAAGACCACCCTCAAAAAATACAAGGAATATAAGGAACAGCATGGCAGAAGAACAGCGCGGATCGCGCGGCAAGTCCTACGGCAACCACAAGTCCTACGGCTCGGGCAGGCCGGGCAATCGCGGCGGCAAGGGATTCAAGCCGCGTGGCAATGGCGGCAAGTCCTACGGCCACAAGTCCGGCGGCTTCCACAACGACGACCATAAGGGCGGATACCGCAAGGGCAATGGCGGCAATTTCCACCGCGACCGCGATTTCCGTCGTGATGGTGAGGGGGAAGGTCAGGAGCGCCGCTTCCATAACGGTCCACGCAAGTTCAACCGTGACGGCGAGCGTCGCGACGATCATCGCGGTTATCGTGGCGGTCGTGGAGACAATCCGCGCTATCAGCGCGATGGCGAGCGTTCCGGTTTCCGTCGTGACGATCGTCGTGATGGCGATCGTAAGGACTTCCGTCGTGACGGTGAACGCCGCAACTTCCGCCGCGACAACGATCGCAGAGATTTCCATCGTGACGGTGAACGTAGGGACTTCCGTCGTGACGGTGAACGCCGCAACTACCGTGATGGCGAGCGTCGTGACTTCCATCCTTACGATCGTCGTGATGGCGATCGTAAGGACTTCCATCGTGACGACCAGCGCCGCAACTTCCGCCGCGATGACCATCGTGGCAATGATCGTCGTGACGGCGGCCGCCGTAATTTCCGTGATGGTGATCGTAAGGACTTCCATCGTGACGACCAGCGCCGCGACTTCCACAAGGATCGTAACCAGCAGCAGGGTGAGGAACGCCGCGAGTTCACCCGCGAAGAGAAGATGGCTTACCGCGAGGAGAAGCGTGGCGAGTACATGGCCAAGCCACGCCGCAATTCCGATGGTACGGTGAGCTTCCCCTCTCAGAATCCATATACGCATCGTCGTCCTGACGAGCCGAAGATGCCGAAGGGTATCGAATGGCGCATGCTCACCACCGACGATCGTGAACGCCTGCGTGGACTGTCGAAGGAGCACGCGGAGAACATCGGTCTGCACATTCTTGCCGCATACACGCTTGAGGAAAGCAATCCGGAACTGGCTCTCGAACACGCCAAGTGGGTGGCGCGTCAGGCTTCCCGCATTGATTTTGCTCGTGAGACGCTCGCCTTCGTGGCATACCGTCAGGGTGATTATAAGCTTGCACTACGCGAGTTCCGTACCGCGTTCCGCATGAACGGTTTCCTGGATTACCTGCCGTTCATCGCCGACTGCGAGCGTGGCATGGGCGAGCCGAAGAAGGCCATCGAAGTGGCAGCGAGCGACGACGCCAAGTATCTGCGCGGCGAAGCCAAGGCTGAAATGTTCCTGGTTTACGCGGGCGCCTTGGGCGATCTGAAGATGTGGGACAAGGCCATTGAGATCGTGCATACGCTGGGTCGTTCCAAGGGATTGGCCGGCGAATACCGCATGCGTGCGGTGCAGGCCGAACAGTACTTCCTTGAAGAGGCCGGTCGTACCGATGAGGCCATCGCATTGGATCGTCTGCTTGACAAGCTCGAACTGCAGTATGCCGATGTTGAGGATGATGAGACTTCCGATGATCTTGTTGTCGAATACGATATGCAGGAGCTGAACGACGAACTCATGGATGTGCTTGGCATTTCCGAAGATGACGCGCAGTACGCCCCGGAAGATCCTGAGGATGAGGAAGGCGAATCCGAAGCCATCGACGAGAACGGCGAAACCAGCGATGAAACCCAGCTTGAGGCCGAGGAGGCGGAAGCTGGCGCGCAATCCGATGACGAGCCGGCGACTCAGGCCGACGCTGAACCATCCGAAGCCGACAAAGCGGATGAAATCGTGGAAAACGAAGCCCACAGCGCCGAAGATGAGGCCGAGGAATCTTCCGAAGCCTCCGAAGACAACGAGTGAGGTGCGTGGCCCACATGCTGAAGTTCACGAATCAGCCGCTCAGTGAGACATACAAGCTGGCGTTGCTCGATCTTGATGGTGTGGTTTACCGTGGTAAGAACCCTGTGGAACATGCCGCCGAGAATATTCGCAAGGCCGAATCCTTGGGCATGACGGTGGAATACACCACCAACAATTCGTCCAGATTGCAGTCCGTGGTGGCGGACCAGCTGAAAGGGTTCGATCTGGAAGCCGAACCATGGCAGGTCATCACCTCGTCGGTTGTCGCCGCACGAATGGTGGCGCGTGCCGTGCCTGAAGGCTCGAAGGTTTTCGTGCTTGGCGCCCAACATCTGCGTGAGGAAGTGTCCAAGCAGGGACTTGAGGTCGTCGATCGTGCGGAAGAGCAGCCGGTTGCCGCCATTCAAGGCTGGTATCCCGACATGTCATGGAATGAGATGGCGCAGATTGCTTATGCAGTCGAGCATGGCGCGACCTATTTCGTTACCAATCGTGATCTGACCATTCCCCGCGAGCTTGGCATCGCCCCGGGATGCGGTTCCATGATCATGGCGGTGATCAACGCCACCGGTGTGGAACCGGTCTCGTCCGCAGGCAAGCCGGAATCCGCCATGTATGATGAAGCGCGCGTTCTCGCAGCCCATGATGGTGACGATCCGGTGGCCAAGGAACTGTGCCTCGCCATTGGAGACCGTCTTGACACCGATATCGAGGCGGGCAATCGTGGAGGATATGATTCCCTTGCGGTGTTGACCGGCGTCACTAATCCGAACGAACTCATGTTCGCGCCGGCGCATCTTCGCCCAACCTACATCGCCAAGGATTTGCGCGGCCTTAACGAGCCTGCTCCTGAAGTGGTGCATGATGAGGGCGCATGGCTGTGCCGCGATGCGAAGGCTCGTGTTGACGGCGATCGTCTGTATGTCACCGACGTCACCAGCGTCGACGGGTTGCGTGCCGCATGCAGTGCCATGTGGGCCGCTGCTGACAGCGGACGCGACGTGAGCAGCATCATCGTTCCGGAACTCCGTATTTCCTAACGAACAGTTCATGCCGATTATTGGAAAACCATTGCGAAACAGTGATTCCGTTCAAGTGGTTCGTCTTGACGTTGCGTTGTTGGAACGAGGTCTGACCGACAGTCGTTCCAAAGCGCAACGTCTGATCGCGGACGGCAAAGTCAGTGTGAACGGTGTCACCGTCACCAAGGCGTCAACGAAAGTCTGTTGCGATGACGTCATCGCCGCCGATAGGGGAGACGGCTACGTTTCCCGTGGCGCATACAAGCTTGTCGGCGCGTTCGAACGGTTCGCCGACGTCGGATTGCGTTCCGCGCAAGGATTACGTTGCTTGGATATCGGCGCGTCCACCGGCGGTTTCTGCGACGTGCTATTGCGCAATGATGCCGCGCAGGTCATCGCTTTGGATGTCGGCCATGGGCAATTGGATCCGAAAATCGCGCATGACGACCGTATTATCGAAATGAGCGGCGTCAATATTCGCGACGTGTATGCGGAGGATTTGCCGTATCGTCCGGAAATGATTGTTTCCGACGTATCGTTTATTTCGCTGACATATGTGATTCCGGCGATCGCAAGAATCGCCGCACCGCAGGCGCAGATCGTGCTGCTGGTCAAACCGCAGTTCGAGGTCGGCAAAGGCAACCTTGGGAAAAACGGGATTGTCGAAAGTCAGGAATTACGCGAACAGGCGTTGACATCCGTCGTGGCATGCGCGGAATGCAACGGGCTTGACGTGCGCGCCACAACGGTATCTCCCATTGAAGGCACGTATGGCAATATCGAATATCTGCTGTACGCGGTCATGCAATGAAACAGTGGCTGATTGAGAAAACCGTGTCTGCAGTGTAAGCAAGGCAAATAAGGTAAGTAAAAGAAAATCCGGAAATCATGATTATGAAATTCCGGATTTTTCCATATGGAACGAGCATGTCAGCCGCGTAGGAACCGGTCGATCTGATCCTGCTTGCCCATGATGATGAGCTCGTCGTTGCGGTGCATGATGAGCTCTTTCGAACCGTATTCGAATTCCTTGCCCGGGGATTTGATACCGACCACGGTGATGCCGAAACGTTCATGCACGCGAGCGTCTTCGATTGTGTAGCCGACCACGTGTGCGGGGGTATGTATTTTGACGACGTTGTATGCGCCTTCAAGTTCGATGTAGTCGAGATAGTTGCCGGACACAAGATGTCCGACGCGTTTGCCTGCATCGGTTTCCGCGTTGATGATGTGGCGTGCGCCGATGCGCTGCAAAATGCGGGCGTGTTCCTTCGACACGGACTTGGCCCAAATGTCGGAAATGCCGGCGTCGAGCAGATTGCCGGCGGTAATGACGGAAGCTTCGACGCTGTCGCCGATGGCCACGACGGCCGTGTCGAAATCGGATGCGTTGATTTGCTCCAACGCCATCACATCGGTCATGTCGGCCTGCACAGTGGGAATCTGCGAAGACCAACGGTTCACCAGTTCGCCATCTTTGTCGACGGCGAGCACATCCTGGCCCATCATGTCGAGCGTGGTGGCCACAGAGCTGCCGAAACGCCCCAAACCAACTACGAGAACGCTTCTGGTGTTGTTAGCCATGATGTTATACACCTTTCGAAATTCCGTCTTCAAAAAACTATATTCATGTGTGATTGCAGGCAACTGCAAGTATATGAAGCCGTATCGTCAGCCGACCACGATCTGCTCGGTGGGGTAGCGGACGGCCTCGAGATTGTGTGGACGCGAAATCGCGTAGGCGATGGTGAGCGGTCCGAGACGCCCGATGAACATGGTGGCGGCGAGAATGTATAGCACCGTGGGACTGCTTTCACTGGCCACGCCCACCGAGTAGCCGCCTAGGCCGAACGCGGAGCAGGTATCGAACAGTGCGTCGCACAGCGAGCAGTCGGTGATGATCATCAGCGCCATCGACACCACGGTGACCAGCATGAGGCATGCCGTACTTACGGCCACGGCGGTCATAACCGCCTGCGTGTGGATGCGGCGGTGGAACGCGTTGATGTCGTGGCGTCCGGTGAATGCGGCACGACAAGTCAGCAGAATCACCGCGAACGTGGTGACGCGGATGCCACCTGCGGTCGAGGTGCTGCCACCGCCGATGAACATGACGATGGACAGGAACACTTTGGTTGCGTCGCTGACGCCTGGCATCCACGACAGGTCAAATCCGGAGCTTCGTGGCATGACGGCCGCGACCATGGCGTGCCAGAGGCGCGGCTCGATGCCGTCTCCGGCGAACAGCAGCTTGTTGTTCCATTCCATCAGCAGGAACCACGTGAACGAGGCGATCACAATGCAGAACGTGGTGGTCAGTGTGAGCTTGGTGTGCAGGCTCCAGCGCTTCGGAGGACGTCGCATGCGCCAGGAGCGCATCAGGTTCAACAACACCGGGAAGCCGAGGGTTCCGCAGAAAGCACTGGCCAGGATCGGCAGGCCGACCGCCCAGTTGTTGACATGCAGCCCGGCTCCGTCGGGGGTGAAGCCGGCATTGTTGTACGCCATGACCGCGAAGAACAGCGATTCCCACAATGTGTGGCGCACATTGCCGTGGTTGACTTTGTAGAGGCCGGGGAACAATGCGACGAATGTGATGCCTTCGATGACGAACGCGGTGGTGATGACCACGGTGAGCACGCCTTTGATTTCACCGAGCTTCGTGGTGCCGAGTTCGTTGGCGGTCAGCATGCGTTGCGTGGCCTTGAGATGGTGGTTCACGGCCAATGCGATCAAGGAGGCGAACGTCATGACGCCAAGGCCGCCCATCTGCACGGCGAAGATGAGCACGCCTTGGCCGAAGGTGGTCCAATGCGTGGTGGAGTTGACGATGGAGATGCCGCATGTGGAAATGGCGGATACCGCGGTGAAGAACGCGGTAGTGAACGTGGTGGTTTCGTCTTTCGGTGTGGCGATGGGTGTCATCAGCAACGTAGTGGACAACGTCGCGAGCGTCAGGAAGTAGAAGATGGTCAGGCAGCCCGGATGGTTGACGAGTCGGTGCATGAGGCCGCGTTTGCGCGGCTTGCGGTCTTCCGCCATGGCCTTCTCGAAAGTATCTCCCGAGAACCACCATGCGTAGCCATGCGAGGCCTCACGATTGGAGGAGGACTCGTCAAAGACGAGGTTTGACATGCCGTTCCTCTCTCCTTTTCTTATGATGTGTTGGTCTTCTTTCCTGTGAGCTATTGTAGACATATGTGCGACTAACAGGCTATTTGACGGCTGACATTCCTGATTCGTGGCTTGCATTGGAGGCGGATTTGGGGTATTTCCGCGGGTTTTGGCATGTTTCCGACGCGCATTGCCGGTTTTCGTTCATTTGTTCGATTACACTGGAGGTCGGTGGCGTCTTCATAGGCGTTTTTCATAGGACGTTTCCTTTGCTGGAAAGGGATTGACGATGTTCGGTACCCGTCATGCGGTGGTGGTGACACATAGTCGCCTGAGAGAGAGCGGAACGGTGGTTGAGGAGGCGGTCGAGCAGCTGACCCAGGCCGGTTTCGAAGTGTCGATCATCGACAATATCGAGGCGCCGGACTTCGGCAGGCAGTCGCCGGTGGTTCCCGAACGAACCGAAATCGTGGTGGTGCTCGGCGGGGATGGCACCATTCTTCGAGCGGCCGAACTGGTGCACTGCACCAGCGTGCCGATTCTTGGCGTGAACTTGGGACATGTCGGTTTTTTGGCGGAATTTGAAAGCTTCCAGATGAGTGAGGCGATCCGCAGGGTTGCCGAGCATGATTATTCCATCGATGAACGCATGATCGCGCATGTTGACGTGTGGCTGCCGGGGGCGAATGAGCCGATTGGCGATTGGGCGTTGAATGACATCACGCTGGAGCGTGCCGACCGTGGCAAAATGGTCGAATTGTCGATTCGCGTGGATGATGTGGAAATGAGCTCCTTCGGCTGCGATGGCGTGATTGTATCGACGCCGACCGGTTCCACTGCGTATGCGTTTTCCGCAGGAGGGCCGATCATGTGGCCGAACGTGAAGGCGTTGCAGTTGGTGCCATTGGCGGCTCATGCCTTGTTCGCCCGTCCGTTGATTATTGGTTCCGGTTCCACGTTCGCCATCGATATTCTCGAGGATTCCACGTCGGACGGCTGGATCTGCTGCGATGGCCGCCGCCAACGCGCATTGCCACGAGGCACGCGCGTCGAAGTGCGCGAATCGAAGAGCACCTTGCGTCTGGCCCGTCTTTCCGGCGTGCCCTTCACGAATCGCTTGGTCACGAAATTCGATCTTCCTGTTGTCGGATGGCGCGAACAGGCACGTAAAACCGGGGAAGTACATCGTGGCCACGTGTCTCCGGAAGATAAAGAAGCGAACGAGTAAAAACACTGATGCTTGAAGAACTTGAGATTCATAATCTTGGGCCGATCCGTTCGGCATTGATCGCACCTGCCGGCGGTATGACGGCGATCACCGGTGAGACGGGTGCCGGCAAATCGATGCTGCTCAGTGCGATCCGGCTGATTTCCGGCGGCCCTTCCGACGGTGGCCGCGTATCGGTTGGAGCGAACGAAGCGTGGGCGCAGGGCGTGTTCGAGGTCGCCTCATCGCCTGCGGCGGTTGCCGCGGCGCACGAGGCGGGTTTCGAACCTGAAGACGGAGAACTGTTCCTGTCTCGCAAGGTGCCTGCCTCCGGTCGTTCCCGCAGCATGCTGTCAGGGCGTAGCGTGCCTCGTTCCGTACTGGGGTCGATCGCAGCGGAGCTGGTGACGATTCATGGTCAGGCAGACCAGCTGCGTATCGCTTCTTCCGTAAGACAACGTGAGTTTTTGGATCGCTATGCCGGCGATGACGTGGCGTTGGCCGCATACGGCAAAGCTTGGAATGTGCTTCGTGCCATGGATGATCGGTTGGAGCGATTGTCGAGCCAGGAGTCGTCCATGCGTCAGCAGGCGGACTACCTGCGCGAGTCCATCGAACGAATCAACCGCATCGATCCGCAGCCGGGGGAGATGGCTGAGTTGCGTGCTCGCCGTGATCGCATTGAGAACGCGGCCGAGATTGCCGAAGGGGTGAACCGTGCGTTGAGTGCGTTGGATGCTTCGCAGGTTGTTGACGATGTTGAATCATCCAGCGCCACCGATCTGATTGATCGCGCGTCGCAGGCGCTTCGTGCCATTCACGTGGACGGCGTGTTTTCGGAATTGGCCGATCGGCTTGATTCCATCAGTACTGATTTGTCTGATGTGGTGTTTACCTTGTCGGGCGAAGTCGACAATGATCTCGGCATGGAAGACTTGGACGCCATCAATGGACGTATCCATGAGCTTGACGAATTGGTTCGTCGTTGGGGGCCGGAACTGTCGGACGTGATCGCGTGGAGGGATCAAGCGGTGTTCGACTTGGAAGACTTGGATGCATCTCCGGAAAAAGTCAGCCAATTGCAGGAGGAACGCGAGAAACTGTTTGGTGAAGCGTTGAAAGCGGCACGTGCGGTAAGCAAAAGACGTACCGCCGCGGCGAAAGAGCTCGCCGCCAAAGTCACCGCGGAACTTGAATCACTGGCCATGAGTGGATCAAAGTTGGAAATCCGCGTATCGGAACGAGAACATTTGGATGCCTCCGGTGCTGACGACATTGATTTTCTGTTCACACCGTTTCCCGGCTCACCGCAAATGCCGATGGGCAAAAGCGCGTCTGGTGGCGAGCTGAGCCGACTCATGCTGGCACTCGAACTCGTCGCCGCTGAAAAACATGTGGTGGCGGGCGGTTCCGTACCTCCCATGACGTTCATTTTCGATGAGGTCGATGCGGGTGTCGGTGGCAAAACCGCGGTGGAACTTGGCGCACGATTGGCGAAACTCGCTCAATCCGCGCAGGTCATAGTCGTCACCCATCTGCCGCAGGTCGCATCCTGGGCCGACGAGCAATATGTTGTCGCGAAAGGCGAAACGAAAGATGGGTCGGTCGAAACCACCATCAAACAGGTGCGTGGCGGCGATCGTGTGCATGAGATCGCACGCATGCTGTCCGGCAGCGAAAGCGAAGCCTCGCTGGAACATGCCGAAGAACTGCTCAAATCATCGGTTCTCGATTAACGTAGGACGCACAATAATAAAGGACCCCGTGAAACAGGAATCGACCATCAAAAACTGCGTGAGCAGTTTTGAATAAGAATCGAAAGGCAGGATATCGATGGCAAGCAACCAAGGCAAAGGCGCCATTTTCGATCTTGACGGCACACTACTTGATTCCATGGGCGTATGGGATCAGGTTGACATCGATTTTCTTTCAAAACGAGGCATTGACGTGCCGGACGATTACATGACGAAAGTTGCAGCCATGCAATTCCGCCAGATCGCCGAATATACGATCGCGCGTTTTGATCTATCCGACACTCCCGAAGAGCTGATGGACGAGTGGGATCATATGGCTCGCGTCATGTATTCCACAGTGGTCGAAGCCAAGCCATATGCGCGCGAATATCTCGCTCAATTGAAGGGGAGCGGAGCGAAACTTGCCGTTGCTACATCGCTACCGCCGATGATGAGAGAGCCGGCGATGAAGCATGTTGGTATTTTCGACTACTTCGATGAAGTGGTCAGCGTCGATGATGCCGGCGATGTCGGCAAAGACCGGCCGGACGTGTATCTGTTGGCTGCATCTCGTCTCGGAGTCGAGCCGGGGGAGTGCACCGTGTTCGAGGATTTGCTGGTCGGCATGCGTTCCGCCAAGTCGGTTGGCATGAAGGTATGGGCCATGCACGACGATTCGTCCGATGCCGATTGGCCGGCGATTTGCGGTCTGGCAGATGGTGTCATGTTCGACTTCCACGACGCGCCTGCCGTATTGTAGGAACCGGCGTCGTACGGGGATATATGCATTTGGGGCTTTCCGTTGATTCGGAAGACCCCAAATACGTTCCATAAGAGTCTACCGGCTGGCTCGGTTCAGATGTCCTTGCTGCCGTAAATATGCAGCGATATCTTGCGGGAGAACGCCAAGGCGAGTACGTCGATGATCAAGAATGCCGCTAACGCAATGGCTTGGTGCCGGCTGATCGCCTCGGCCAGCTGTTCGACGGTCTTTTCGAGTTTCGGCAATGCCTTGCACAGTCCGATGACTGTGCCCCCGATCACGCCGATGCTCAGAATAATGGCGGCCATGGCGCGATAAGGGGAGAACCGGTACAGGAACGGCTGCACGATGGCGTTGAGCAGCACGAGGGTTAGCACGGTCATCGCGGCGAAGCCGATCGCATCCGTCACTTTAACTGGCTCGTGCATGATGATGCCGGCGCAGGCGATGCTGACGGCCACTTCCAATCCTGCCACCAGATCGCAGACGATAAGGAATGCGAATCGTCCGAGGATCTGGTGGTTGCGGTTGATGGGCACGATGCCGTTCATCCAATGATGGTTGTTCATTTGTTCATAGGAGAACAGGGTGATATTAAGCATCAGGAAGCCGGAGGCCGCCCCGCCGATGGCGGCTCCCGCAACGCTGTCGAGAGTGGACCCTGTGGCCGCCATCAAGCATGTGAAACCTGGAACGTACGCGAAGAAGATGGCTATGTACGACCGCCCGTAGCTGATGGTGCGGTTCCAGTCCAAGGAAATCTGCCTAAGGATGGCGGTCATGGCGTCCGCGTTCGCTGTCGTGTTCATCGTACGTCTCCTTCGTTGGTATTGCCGATTGCCGTATGTGCCGCGGCGTTGGTCAGTCTGATCACATCTTCAATCGAAGCATGCTGTGTCAGGAGACCGTCGGTGCCGCCGATGTGTGGGATGTCCTGCGTGCGGACCAACGCGTCGAAGCCGGTTGCGTATGTGCGGATGCCGACCATTGCCCGCCGCAGACCATCAGTAAGCTCATCCGGACCGCCCTTGACCAGACGGAACGCGTCTTCGAACTCGTCTTTCGGCCCGCTGTAATACAGCATGCCGTTCGTTATATACGCGAGGAAATCCGCGCAACGCTCCAAATCGGCGGTGATATGCGTGGAGAAGATTACGCTGTGTCCGCCATCCGCAACATAATCGGACAGGATGTCCATGAGCTCGTCGCGGGACAGTACGTCCAGACCGCTGGTCGGCTCGTCGAGAATCAGCAGTTTCGCATCGTGGCTCAACGCCACGGCGAGCATGAGCTTCATCTGCATGCCGCGCGACAGATCCTTGATCTTCTTGTTCCGTCCGAGTCCGAACCGTCTGAGGTATGCGTCGAACAGATTGTGGTCCCACAGCGGGTACATTGGGCTGCTTGTCCGTTCCACCGCGTCGACCGTCATGTATTCGATGAAATAGCTGCTGTCGAGCACTACGCCCAGCTGCTCTTTGGCCCGCTCCTCATCGGCCATCGCGTCAAGGCCGAGCACTTCGATTCGTCCCGCGTCTCGCGTGGTCATATTGAGGATCAGTTTGATCAACGTGGATTTGCCGGCTCCGTTCGGACCGACCAGACCCATGATGTAGCCGGACGGCAGGTCGAAGGTCACGTCATCCAATGTGAAGCCGGAATCATAATGCTTCGTCAATCCGGTTACGCTCAAGGCCAAGGTTGGCCGTGTTCCTTGGGGGAGTGAGGAATCGTTCATGATTGTTCCCTGTACGCTTTCTCGAACATGCCAAGCAGATCAAGCAGGTTGATGTCGGCGGCTTTGGCCTCGATGGAAACTTCACGGAGCTTGTCCATGATGCGTTCACGCGCACGTTCCTTCATGAGTTCGTTGCCTCGTTCCATCACGAATGTGCCTTTGCCCTGCACATTCTCCACGAGCCCCTCGTCGGCCAGTTCGTTATACGCTCTGGTCACGGTGAGCACGCTGACGCGCAGTTCCTTGGCGAGCTTGCGCAGTGAGGGAAGCGCCTCGCCTGCCGTAAGCTCACCCGACATGATCACGGACCTGATTTGGCTCTTGATCTGTTCGTAAATCGGTTCTCCGGACACGGATGAGATGATCAGCTTCAATCTGTGCCTCTTTTTCTGTATATTCCGTAGGTGATATATCTCCCAGCTGAACAGTTAGATGCAAACTGTTTAGCTGTTATATATAACAGTAACACAGAAAACCCGTACTGTTATTGCGTGTCGCATAACAGTACGGGTTTTGTCGGAATATAAGGGAATCCGCCGCTCCATGAACGTCTCTTGCGGTCGGCGATTGACGGAAGCGACATTTATTTGCGTTCGCGGATTGTTTGTTGATCGTTCACGTTTAAGGCGTTGCGTGTTCGCCTTCCAAGCCTATTTTGTCGCCCGGGCTGGCTTGTCTGACAGCTTCAATGTGGCAAAGCAGAAGAGGTAGAAGAATGAGGATAATGGCGAAAACCATACGGCAACAAAGGGACAGCGGCAGGTAGGAGCCTGGCGCAAACGCGGTACCAAATCGGTGGGCGGTGGCATGCTCGCGTTGACAAGCGCTGTAGTGGCAGCGGCCATGCTCGCAACGCCAGCGGCTTTGGCTGGGGAAGGAACCGCCCGGTATTACAGCAGCAAGCAGCCGTATGTTGCACCGGCGAGCACATCATATTCAGCAATTCCGAACAGATACCATCTTGCATACACCGAGTCTGTGGCAAGGCATGGCTCGCGTGGCCTGTCGAGCTACAAGTATGACGCTTTGCTGGCGCTGATGGCTCAGTCCGCTGCGGAAAACAATTATGCTGGATTCGTTAGCCCAGAGGTTGGCAAGGAATTCATCAACAATGTCAATGCCATTACCGCGGCCAACGTAGGCAACGGGTATGGCATGCTCTCTGGTCAGGGCGCCATACAGCATCAGGGCATTGGTGAGAGAATATACCAGCGTGATGCTGATCTGTTCGCCAATGCCGCAAATCAGGGACTGCGCGTCTCATACCAGAGCTCGGGTGAGCCTCGTGCAACCGAATCCGGAGAGAATTTCAAACTAGGATTCGATCAGGCTTCCAACGGTTTGCTGGCGAATGCGGTTGTAGCACCGAATAATCCTGCGGATAACAATTCCGGCAAGGATTTCGACAAGAACACCACCACGTTGTATTTCCATAAGACCGATAATCCGGATGGTACGCAGAAAACGGGCGAGGCCAAGGAGCGCGCGGAACGTTACCAGCAGTTCGTCGCGAATGATGAGGGCATCGCCAAAGCTGAGGAAAACGTGACGAACGATCCATCCATGACCACCGCTTCGCATGATCTGCTCTCTCAAATCTTCACTGACGATTTCCTCGCGTCCATCGGCAAGGAGGAAGGCCAGCGCATCTGGTACAACACGGCTGACGGCACGAAGAAGGGCGCGGCCAATTGCGCTGCCGGCGCCGACCCTGCCAAGGATGCGAACGCGTGCGGTGACGCCAAGAAGAAGATCGCGTCGGAACAGGACGCGGCAATGGATTTGTACAATCTGTACATCATCGCGGCCGATATGGAACAGGAGAACACCGGATCCCACACGTTCAATTTCGACCAGTACTTCCAAGGTCAGCACGCCCAGGATGCGAAGACGTTTGCTTGGTCGCTTGATGCCGAGGACTTCTACGAGAAGGGACCGGGGCGCGCAGGTCAGGATGAGACCTACCGCATCGCCCAGCCGTTGCTCGACGATTTCTTCAATGCGATCGACACGAGGGAGCGGGCCGGCACCGCCGCGACGTTCCGATTCGCACATGCCGAAACCATTATTCCGTTTGCGGCATTGCTGAAGCTGCCTGGATCGCAGCAGCAGGCGAGTGAACTGTACACGTATGAGAACAATCCGTGGCGTGGCGAAAGTGTGACGCCGATGGCTGCGAATGTGCAGTGGGATGTGGTTGTGCGTGATGGTACGGACGCTTCGGGGCAGCCGTATCAGCCGTTGGTCAGAATGCTGTACAACGAGACGGAAATCGGATTCAACGATTCCTGCACGCCAATTGCGGATGGTTCGACCTGGTATAAGGAAAGCGAGCTGAAAAGCTGTCTGAATGGTAAGGGAACCACGGTTGATGCCCGACTGACGGATGAGGAAGATCAGCCTGAAACGCCAGGCCATGAATCGACACCAGATGATTCGCAGAAGGCTCCGGGTGCGAATCATGCGAACGGCCAGCGGGAGCATCCGGTGAAATCGTCCGCGAACGGCGGCGATGCAGTCAAGCTCGCCAAAACCGGTTCGAACGTGACGCCCGCCATCGTGGCGACCGTCGTGATGGTGTCCTCCGCGATACTTGGAGGAAGCTACGCGCGGCGTTCCCGCCGGAAGGCTTGATTTAAAACCTTATCTCGACCGGGTTACGGCCTGACTTGCAACTTGGCCGCAGCCGGACTTCGGTCTAGCGTTTTACATCTGATGCGCTGTTCCCAATTCCCATCCTCGGGCTTGGAAGCAGCGCATCATTGCGTCAGTTGAGGTATGAGGTCAGTGCGTATGCAGCTGGGGCTTTTCGCGCACTTTGGCGGTGAAGTAGTCCGCTTCCACCTTCCATACGGTGACGGCGCATACCTGCTGGTCGGTGAACTCCACATGCTCCATACCGGCCTGCTGTCTCATCAGCAGTGCGAGCCCCTGGCGCGCCTCGTCAAGATCGTCGATGATGGACGCGGTACCATTGCCGACGATCGACTTGAACGCCTCGCCCCAATTGCACAGCGTGCGCCCCTCGACCACCTCGCAGTCAGTCGCCATTTCGAATGCTACAGGAAGCGCGTTGCCCGCGGCCTTGACCGCGTCCATCTTGCGCCCGGTCGCAGAACCATGGAAATACAAGGTGAGATGATTGGATTCCGTGTCGAATACGTATCCAAAATTCAACGGCACGATGGTGATGCCCTCCGCATCGGTGTATGCAATATTCACGATCTTGCACGTTGCGATAATCGCATCAATCTGCTGTGGTTCGGTTACCTCACGGTCGGCACGCCTCATCATGCGATGCCTTCCCGCAACCGTCCGCTCATCATTACGACGCGTCACCATGGCACGTTCCTCTCTGCTGGATTTACACACCCAGCCTACCGGCTCCCTCGGCCGATGCTGTACACGCCGGAACCATCATCCCACCAAGCATGATCCACCGGCTCCGGCTGCGCAAGACGCTTCGGCCCTTCAGCATTTCAATCGCCTTCAACTCCAAACGTTCACGCTCCTCAGCCAACGCATCGCCAACACGATCAAGCAAACCGCACACGCGAGCCGTGGACTGACATGTCGGAAGACGATGATTTATTGTTGGAAGTCTGAGTCTCATCGCGCTTCTCCTCTTCTCTTACGAGGCCGTGCCCCGCGCCGTTACGAGACCTTCGAAAGGCTTGTCGAAGAGACCATATTCGAAGACATCGGCACACTGCACGACCGCTATCAGGAATTCGGCATCTACCCGCTACTGACGCTGCTTGCGTCATTCGCATGAAAAAGCTGATCTATAAACAAAGCGGCATCGCATTCCAAACTAGAAAACGGAACCATCAAGCTTGTCGAGCGCCCGCAGCAAAGAATCAACATGACCCTTCGCGCGCACGTTGTACCGAGCGATACGAATCACTCCATCACCATCGATCACGAAAGTCGAACGAATTACACCCTCATAGACCTTGCCGTACAATTTCTTCTCACCATACGCACCATACAAACGATGCACAGTCAAATCAGCATCCGACAACAAAGGAAACGTCAAATGATCGCGCTCGCGGAACCGGACGAGCTTGTCCAGCGGATCCTTTGATATGCCGAGCACAGTGAATCCGCGGGAGCGCAGGCGTGCGAGGTTGTCGCGGAAGTCGCAGGCCTCAGTAGTGCAGCCAGGAGTCATCGCGGCAGGGTAGAAGTATAGGATGATATTCTGGCCGCGCAATGCGGAGAGCGCGATGCTATCGCCGTTGTCGCTGGGAAGTGTGAAGTCCGGGGCCGTCTGCCCCGCTTCGAGTCGTGCAGATGTACGGGAGTCCTGCGCTGCTGGGGTTGCTGGCGAATTGATGTCGGACATGATTGCTCCTTACCGTTCTTCGGACTTCGTGCCGATACAAAGCGCGAATAGGTGTCATCATACCCGCCTTACGTGCGCGCGGCTTGCTTGACTCGTTGCGCGACGATCTATTTTTCTCGTTCCAAAGCAAGCGCGGTATCGAATATTTCGATGTGAGCGGAACGGTTTTGTTTGTGCATGGGCTATTATTGGGATGACAAGTTTTGTGCCATTCCCCAAACCGGCTTGCCGTCGGTCGGGGCGGCGGAAGGCTTGCGAGAGGTCACTGCCGGATACCTCCGCCACGTCGGAGACGTGGAAACCGTAAGGGAGGCGTAGCATACCACCCGTGCGAAACCGTTGGAAAGCGGAAGGGTGAGCGAAACGTCCCGCGAGAGCGTGGCGAACCGCCCAAGCAGTGGGCGTCAGACCCGTCAAGGGAACAGATCCGAAAAGATCTGTTCCCTTCTTTTTATTCGGAGGGCAATGATGGCTGACCACAGCAAAGAGAAGGCGGAGTGGCTTCGGAAAGTAAGGGACGAAATCCGTCCCGCATATGCCCGGTTGTTTTCCTCGGGACGGTTGATTCTTCAATGTGATGACGGTAGCGAAGTTGCCATCAGGTTTACTAAAGGCGTTTTGCCCATCTATGTGGGTTTGAATACTACATGGACTTCCATAAGGGACGTCGTGCCCGGCAATCGGATTTCTATGACGACATCATACGAAGGAATTTTACGGCGAAGCGCGTGGACTACACCCATAGACATAGCGACAGGAACACGTCATACGAAAAGCGGCGGAGTCATACAAAATCAAAACTGGATATAGCAGGTGAGGCCTTCAACCATGTGGCGAGTGCTGCCTATGTGGTGGAATCTGCGAAAAGTGGCTTGATTTTATTTGCTGGTGATGAGCGGTGGGCGTTGGGCTTGTCGGAACAGGTGAACAAGAAAGATGAGCGGACGGGTGATTACATTCCTGCATCTCTTGTGAATGAGAGTGTTCTTTCCGAGAGCATCCACAGGCGGGGTACGCGTGTGAGAAGCGTCGTATCAGCAAGATGGGAGTGATTCCGGAAACCGTTTGCTTGGTCTGTAGTCGTAGGCTTCGGCAACATAGCAGTGATTGTTGTTGCAGGATAAGAACAGGATGATGTTCCGGTTGCGGATGACAGCTCGTATCATTCTTCGGGTTTTCTCGATGTGTAGGTTTTGTGATTGCGGCCAAGTGGGCGTTCTCTTGGCCGCAATCATGGTTGGAAAGAGGTTGAGCGATGACTTGTGGCATAGCTGAGATGCCTCCGTACAAGTCCGCGAATCTGCCATGCATAAGCGAGATGAGGACAATGCACATCGAGGTGATGATGTTTTGTCTTTGCCGACGTGCTGGGCATCCCTGTCGAAAACGTCGCAGTAAACGAGTTCGGCGGCCTTGGCGGCGCGATGTGCTCCGCCGTGGGAACCGGCTTGTACAAGGATTCCCAAGAAGCGTTCGTGATTGCTGTAGCGAGGATGGATTCGGGCCACACGAATCACTCCATCACCATCGATCACGAAAGTCGAACGAATCACACCCTCATAGACCTTGCCGTACAACTTCTTCTCACCATACGCACCATACAAACGATGCACAGTCAGATCGGCATCCGACAACAACGGAAACGTCAAATGCTGTCGGGCTACTGGCGAATTGATGCCGACGTGATTGCTTCTTACGGTTCTTCGGACTTCGTGCCGATATAAAGCGCGAATAGGCGCCTGTTGAGGTCGGTCGGAGGGCTGTGAGCCACGGCCGGCCTCAACGTGCTAGATGGTTGTTAGAGGTTAGAAGACGCTGTAGCCGCCATCTACGCGAATATCAGTGCCAGTAACGTACGAGGAGGCGTCGCTGGCGAGGAAGAGTACCGTGCTGGCAATCTCGTCATTCGTGCCGAAACGGTGCATTGGCACGACTTCGAGCATGGCGTCGTGGCCAGGCATGTCGATACGGCCATTGAAAATTCCAGACCACACGTATCCGGGGGAGATGGTGTTGGAACGGATGCCGTCCTTGGCGAGCGCGGCAGCAAGGTAACGTGAGTGTTCCATGATGGCCGCTTTGGTGGCGCCATACGCGTTCACCGGCGTCGGACTTCCCATCATATAGTTCGCGTTATGTCCGGACAGGGAGGCTGTGAAGATCAGTGAGCCGCCATGACCGTGTTCGCGCATGATTTCATGCGCGATGCGGCCGGTACGGTAGGTGCCGTTGAGGTTGATGTTGATGGTGCGCGTCCATACTTCTTCGGTGGCGTCTTGGTCATCTCCCGGTACGTTGACTCCGGCGTTGAGGAACGCGAAGTCGACGGTGCCCAGCTGTTCCACCAATTGCGTTTTGAGTTCGGCTACTTGTTCGACGTTGGTGACGTCGCAGGTGAGCGCGATGACGTTGGTGCCGAAACGTTCGCTCATGTCTTTCGCCAGTTCGGTGAGCTTGTCTTCTTGGCTGGGCAGGTCGACTAGTGCGACGTCTGCTCCGGCTTGGGCGAGTGCGGCTGCGGCGTTGCGTCCTAGACCGCCTGCGGCTCCGGTGACGAAGCCTTTGCGGCCGCGCATTGAGAATTTATCGAGTATCGAGTAGTTTGAATCCTTCCATTTGTCGAGGGGATAACGTTCGTCGAAGATTTGTTCGACGGTTTTCTCTGGAATCTTTGATGATTCGTCTGCCATGTTTCGCTCCTTTGCGTGATGGTGACCGCTTTTTTGGATGCGTCCGCGCATCATGTTTTGCGCATCTATGGACCATGTTTGCGGTTGCCTATGCTCGTGCCTGCGGTCGTTCGGCGTTCGTGCCGAACCAATTCGAGTGTAGCAAATAAACGATGGCGATGCTGTCAGTATTTGTCAGGTAAAACGTAGTGAGGAAGCCGTAGAGTCAAGACCAGAAGATGGTTGGCGATCAAAAGGGGGGTGGTGATGGCGGATTTGAAAATGTTTTCCAAACCCGTGGTGTTCACGGATTTCGATGGGGTGCTCAACGCATTCCCGAATGACAAGCTTTTACGCAGGGGCGGCGTGAACAAGGTCATGACCTGGGCGAAGCCCGACAGTCCCTACGTGAAAATGTATGATCCGGAAAAAGCGTTCCACTTGGACGGCAACGAAAAAGCCCACACGCCCGTAGGATCATGGCGTATTCATTGGTCCAGCGAACTGTCCGACGCGATGTATGCGTTGGCGGTCGACGGTATCGTGGAATTGTGGTGGCTGTCCACCTGGCAGCCGTACTGCAATCAGATCCTCGACCTGATGCTCGGCTGGGATCCCATGCTGGTCGATGTCGTCACCTGGTATGATCCCGTCACCAAATGGGGACGTGAGACGGGCAAATGGCAGACCATCCAACGACGCGTACGCATCGAATGCGAAGAGAATGAACCCGCGCCGATCGTATGGATCGACGATGATGAATGCTTCGAACAGCGCGCGCAGCTCTTGGAGGAACTCCAGCCGAAAGCGCCGGTGCTTATGGTTCGCCCGGACTATCGTATCGGCATCAGCCGTCGTCAATGGAAGCTGATCGATACGTTCGTGCACCATCCCGAACAGTTCGACACGGTCACGTTCGACATGGAACCAACCTGCAGGATATACGACATCCACCACGGTTTCTAGCCTAAATGAATTACCATGGGAGGATAGTCGAGCGGAACGAGATGAGGATCTGGAATTCGCCAAGCTCATCGACACGAAGGCCCAGCCGTTGTTCGATGAGGAGTATCAGTAGCGCGAACGGCTTCTATGGGGCGAGTAACGGTCCGACTATGTTGCCGTGGTTTCTCCTTCCGAACGTGACATGAACCGAATGTGCATTGAGATGTGCAATTCATGCACATTGCGGTCGCCGGCCGTTCACCTTCATGTAAGAAGGAATCAGCCTTCGGGCTTTAGCATGAGTTGCAATGGCGCGTATTGGATGCGCGCGTACGAGGAAGTGAGAGCTGCTTACATGCGTGTGTTCGATTTCGACGGAACCATCTATGACGGAGAAAGCCTGTTCGACCTGTACCTGTTTTCGGCCAAATACAATCCGAAGGTATTGCGGTACATCGCCCCGGTACTGCGGTACGCCATCAAATACAAGCTCGGACGAGTCACGCTCGACCAAATGGAATACGGTGTGGGCAAACTATGCCACGGATATTTAAGCGAACTTGCCGAATCGTTGGAATTCGAAGAATTGGTCAACACCTTCTGGGATCAGAACATGAAGCGCATCAAACCCTGGTATGAGCCACGCGAAGACGATGTGATCCTCACCGCCTCGTTCGACATCACCGTGGGCGAGGCCTGCCGCAGGCTTGGCGTGCAACATTTGGTCTCGTCCACCATCGACGGCAACACGTTGAACGTAAACTACCTCAACTTCAACACCAACAAGCCCAAACGATTCCGCGAACTCTACGGAGACAACGTTCGAGTGGACGAATTCTACACAGACAGCCGATTCGACCAGCCCATGATCGACATGGCCCGACGTGCCTACATGGTTAAAGGCAACAAAATCCACCAAGTCAAATAGCCGGAAAGGCTGGAACGGAATACGGCGGCATGGGCTGATTCTTGCGTGTCCTTCAGTGGGGATGCCTTGCGTGGGCCAAGATGGGCGCCGGTTGTTCGGATTGCCGCATATAGGGAAAATGCAATCGAATGCAAAAACTAGGGCGACACGCGCTCGTAGGGGATTGATCCCGCGGAAGAAAAGTGGGATCATTGCTCGCAAAACAAAAGGGCAGGGCACGAAGCCATTCAGGATTCCATCGAATGTGGGCCGGAGCTTTTTCCCTTCAAGACCAAAGGCATTCTGCTTGCCTCATCGAGATACGAAAACCTCGATAGGGACCGGGTACGCATACATTTCGACAGCAGGAACATCGAAGGAATCCTCGATGGCGGGCACAATACCCTCGCCATCGGACTGCTGATCCTGAAGCGTGCCTTGGACTTCACCGGAGGGAAACTGCCTCGCGGCCAAAAGACATGAGGCATATTCAAGGCTTTCTGGACGCAATACCGGTCCAATATCGACGAATATCAGAAAGCCGTCCGCAAAGACGAAGATGGGACTGCGCCCGAAACGACAGCCGAAGGAGACCTATCCTTTTATGTTCCAATGGAACTCATCGTCCCGACTGATCCGGACGACAGGATATGCGTGACGGAATTCCGCAACAATCTATTGGAAATCTGCGAAGCGAGAAACAACAACGCACAGCTGACCACAGGAACAAAAGCCAACCAAAAAGGATACTTCGACACACTCTCACAACAACTACGCCTCCAAAACAAACAAATCGCCAACCGAGTGGAATGGAAAAGCAACGACGGAGGAGACATACCCATACAGAACCTAATAGCACTCACATGGATCCCACTCACCCTAATCCCGCCAGTCTCCGACGCAAACACCCTACAATGGAAAACAAACCCACAAAACTTCGTCGAACAACACTTCGACGAAATCATGCGCCAATACTACATGAACCTGACAGCATGCCAATACAATCCACAAAAAGTCGGCAAAATGCCAAGCAGTTACAGCACGGCCCGCAACGCATACAAAATAGCGCTCGCAGGTATTGGCGGGTAAAGCCTTGTGGATTATGAAGGGGGTAAATATGGAATGCTGCATGAGCCGAAGCAAGGTGTCTACATGCTGAAGGTGAAAGAAGTATCCGGTATGAAGACCACCCGCCGCGAGAGCGGGCAATATGCAAGAAAAGGACGTTAACACGCGCGACGAATATGATTTCAGCGACGCGAAGGCGAACCCCTATGCCGTTACGGCCCGCAGGCCGGTGACCATGAACCTCGCGGGGCAAGCGATCGAATACTTCAAAGACATGTCCAAGGAGACGGGCACTCCATATCAGAACCTCATCAATCTGTATCTGGTGCAATGCGCCCGGGAACATAAGAAGCTCGAATTCGTCTGAGCGAGGCCGTTCGCCGACGTCGGACCGACCGAACCGCGGATCGTCCCCCGCGATCTGGCACTGGCGTTCGGATCCGGTCGAACTTGCCCCTTCAGCCCGTTTTGCCGCCGTACAGCAGTCCGCCAGCTCAGCCGCCCACGCACATGTAGACCAGCCATCTGGGCAGGGGATAATAGGAACCCGTCGAACCCGTCCTCCACCCAGCCACGCTCCTCGAGCGAGTACGGAAAGAAACTCGTACCGTGAGATGTTGGAGACACGGTACGAGTTACAACCGTTTTCAGCGCCCAGTTAGGAAGGTGGGATATCGGGCAATGATTTCATCGAGCTGCTCTTCAGTGGACGTGGCCGCACCATGCACGAGGAACGGTTCACGATAGGAGGCGTGTACATAACGAGACATGGCCTCATACGGCGACAGCAACTCTTCCATAGTTCTCGCCTGACTACCATCATGCGTATAGCATTCAGCCGGTGCACCAGTGGAAACAGCCACCATGATCTCCTTGCCCTCCAACGCATAATCACCATAAGCCCAGCCGATATTCAACACGTCATCCTCCCACTGCTTAAGCAGTGCCGGAGCCGAATACCAGTAGAACGGGAACTGCAACACAATGCGGTCATGCTCCTGCAGCAACGCATGCTCACGTTCCACATCAATTTTGAAATCCGGATAGGCGGCATACTCATCCACCACAGTCACGCCATCGACCTTTCCGGCCACATCCATCAGCTTGCGATTAACGTGGGAATCCTCCACATGCGGATGAAACACCAACACCAACGTCTTCATAAGTCGCCTCCTGACAACGGCCGTTCTACGTTACCCGCCATAGTAACCCCAATCGCAATCGCAAATACGAAACACAACCGTTCAGCCCACGGCTCAAAAACGCAAGTAAACTCCCACTCACTTCCGTAATCCGAAATCCGGCAACGAAGTTTCGAACAAGCAAGTCAGAAACTTCACACCATCATCCAACAACTACCGCGAAACACGTCTCACACACAACCAATAAATCAACCAAGCAACAGGCACCGTCAACATAAACACCGGATAAAACCACACAACCGGCAAACGCCCATACACCAAACCACCCACAAACGGACCAACCGACATACCCAAATCAATACCCGCATAATACGTACTATTCGCAATGCCACTGCGCTCACGGCCGGCGATCACCACGGCCTGCGCCTGCGTGACTGAACTCATCAAGCCATAGCCGACGGCGGTGAAAAACGCAGCCAACAACAGCATCCAATCGTTGAACAGGAACGTCATACACGCGAGCATCGCCAGCATGCCCAATGAGCAGAGCGTAAGCCAAGAACGGAAGCCCTTACTGTCGAACAGGTCACGCAACACCATCCTCAACACCAATAACGTGACCGCATAGAACATGAAAAACAGGTCGGCCGACACCGGCAGATGACGTGCCTCGACATAGTTCATTATGAATGATTGGCTCGCGAAATACGCTATGGCGAACATCATGAACGTCAACGACAACGGCACCACGCGTGGTTCCAAAATCGAACGGATCGAAAGATGATGTTTTTTGGTTGCGCCAGCAGAACCGTCAATAGAACCGTCAATGTCTACGGCAAGGGAGGGATTCTCCGTTGTGGAAGGCTGCTTTTTGTGTACCGGCTGTCCGCCATTCTTCACCATTAACGTGGCAATCAGCATGATCGCCGCCAATATCAGCGAACTTAAAAACGTCAGTCGGTAGCCGATGTACTTCTGCGCGCGAATACCCAATGCCGGGCCGACCGCCATGGCTAGCGCGTTCATTGTGCCGTACAATCCCATGCCGGCACCCATATGGCGAATCGGCAGCAGAAGCGACATCCACGTGGCCAAGCAGACCGAACAGCATGCGAAACCGACACCGTTGATCACACGCGCCATGATGAGCATGATGGGGGAGTTCGCGAAATAGTACAGCAGTCCCGCGGTGAAATAAAGCACTGTGCCGGCCGTTACAAGCGTACGTTTGCTGGTTCTGTCGGAAAGATTGCCTGCGATCGGGCGGCAGAACAATGAGATGAAACTCATCGACCCTGCCACCACCCCCATCAACATACCGGACGCGCCTAACGATTCCGCATATCCGGCGACAATCGGATTGGCAAGCATATTGCTCGACATGAAACAGAAGGTCGCGAGCATGACCAACGCCATGTCACGGGTGATGAGACGATCATGCTTACGTTGTAGCTGCTTCGGCTTGTTTGATTGTTGTGCCGGTTGTTCCTGCTGCATTGATTCAGATGCGGATGTCGTCGGTAATGTCATGCTGGGTTCGCCTCCGAACATGCAACTGTAGCAGTCTTGACGAAAAACGGCCGTCCACATATTGCGGACGGCCGATAATGACGAACTAACGGTTCGAAGACATGCTTCGTTTACAAGGTTTTGGCGGCCTGCTCGACGAAGTCTTCCATACCGTCGATATCAACGACATGGTCGAAACGCACGTTGGCGGTTTCCAATCCGCGCAATGCGGCTGGGGCAGTGGTGCCGGTCGCTTCGGCAAGCACGTCCATGCATTCGAAATCCGTGCCGGAAGCGTCCAATCCCAAGGATTCGTTGACCACACGCGGGAACTTGTATGGGCTGGCGGTGCTCAACAGCACGCGCGGCGTCAGCGGATCGCGAGGCATCTGCTGCATCACGTAATAACCGCACGCGGTGTGCGGGTCAATCACATAATGGTTCTTGTTCCAGCAATCCGCGATCATCTCACGCACCTGATCCTCATCGGCCCAGCCAGTGCCGAACAGGGAACGGATCTTAGCCAGCATCGGTTCGGGAACCTCATAGGCGCCCCACTGGTTCAGATCGTTCATCAGCATGGCGATCAGACGAGTGTCCTTGCCGGACATGTAATACAGCATGCGCTCCAGATTCGAGGAAATGAGAATATCCATCGACGGGGAAATCGTCTGATAGAACGGACGCTGACGGTTATACGTGCCGGAAGTCAGGAAATCGAACAGCACATTGTTCTTATCGGACGCAACAACCAGATGCTTGACCGGCAGGCCCAGCAACTTCGCATAGTATCCGGCGAGAATATCACCGAAATTACCGGTCGGCACCACGAACTCGACCTCATCGCCAACATTGATGACCTGCTGTTCGAGTAGCTGCGCGTACGCGGAGAAATAGTAGACGACCTGCGGCACCAAACGCCCCACATTAATCGAATTTGCGGAAGACAGTACCACATGCGAGTCGGACGCCAAGCGGTTGGCAAGCTCGCGGTCGCCGAAAATACGCTTGACCGCGGATTGTGCGTCATCGAAATTGCCCTTGACCGCGCACACGTTCACATTTGAACCGACCTGCGTGCTCATCTGCAGTTCCTGCACCTGGCTGACCTTGCCTTCCGGATAGAACACGGTGATGCCCGTGCCCTCGGCATCCGCGAAACCAGCGAGTGCTGCCTTGCCGGTGTCTCCGGAAGTGGCGGTCACGATCATGATTTTCTCGTTGTCGTCGCCATCGGTCGGGGTGGTGCGTGCCATGAAACGCGGCAGGATCTGCAATGCGACGTCCTTGAATGCAGAGGTCGGACCGTTGAATAGTTCCATCACGTAGTCATCGCCGAGCGGCTTGACCGGGGTGATCTTTTCATCGGACCACTGCGCGCCGTATGCCTCGCTGATGCATGCTTTGAGTTCAGTTTCGGTGAAGTCGGGCAGCAACACGCTCAGCACGTCGAATGCGATCTGCTGGTAGGACTTGCCTGCGAGGGAAGCGATGTCCACGTGGGTTTCGCCCAGTGAGTCGGTTACGAACAGGCCTCCATCGTCGGCGATGCCTTTGCGGATGGCCTGCTTGGAGGTGAGCGAATCGGTGGTGCTGCGGGTGCTGTGGAACGTGGTCACTGGATTTCCTTAGCAATAGAACGGGCAATAACGTCAAACAGTATTAAGTGTAGCGTTACGGGCGGGAAGAAACATGCTTGGCGTCCGTGGAATGGGACGACATGCGATTTGCAAATAGGCGATTGTTTCCTTCTTGTTTCGTGATTGCTGCCATGTTTCGAAACGCCCTGTTCTCCCATACGATTTATGCACGTACACTTCATCGTGGAGCCCGCATGCTCGTACGGGCAACGTAGTTATCCTCCAAGCCAAGGAGAGTTCAATGACCGCATCACCTCTCGCGCAAACCCCGAACGACATGTTCAATGCACCCATTGTCGAAGCAGACCCCGAAATCGCCAAAGTGCTTAACGCCGAACTGTCCCGACAGCAAAACGGCTTGGAAATGATCGCCTCCGAAAACTTCGTGCCGCGTGCAGTGCTTCAGGCACAAGGCTCCGTGCTGACCAACAAGTATGCCGAAGGCTATCCGGGACGCCGCTACTACGGCGGCTGCGAGCAGGTTGATAAAATCGAAACCATCGCCCGCGAACGCGCCAAGAGCCTGTTCGGCGCCGAATACGTCAACGTGCAGCCCCACTCCGGCGCGCAGGCCAACGCAGCCGTCTACCAGGCGCTCGTCAAGCCGGGCGACACCGTGCTCGGCCTCGCACTCGACCATGGCGGACACCTGACCCACGGTATGAAGATCAACTTCTCTGGACGCTTCTACCATGCCGAAGCTTACGGAGTCAACCCCGAAACCTTCCGCATTGACCCTGAAATCATCCGCCAGCGTGCGCTCGAAACCCACCCTGCCATGATCATCGGTGGCTGGAGCGCCTACCCGCGTATCGAAGATTTCAAGGCCATGAAGGAGATCGCCGACGAGGTCGGAGCCAAGTTCTGGGTTGACATGGCACACTTCGCGGGACTCGTCGCCGCAGGGCTGCATCCGAGTCCGGTTCCATATGCCGATGTCGTGTCTTCCACTGCCCACAAGACTCTCGGAGGCCCGCGCTCCGGCTTCATTCTCGCCAAGCAGGATTATGCCAAGAAGCTCAACTCCGCAGTCTTCCCGGGTCAGCAGGGTGGTCCGCTCATGCATGTCATCGCAGGTAAGGCCGTCGCATTCAAGGTCGCATCCTCACCGGAGTTCAAAGACCGCATGCAGCGCACTCTCGACGGCGCCAAGATCCTCGCCGAACGTCTTATGGCCGACGACGTCAAGAACAACGGTATCAGCGTCCTCACCGGTGGCACCGACGTCCACCTCGTCATGGTCGATTTGCGCAACAGCGAAATGGACGGCCAGCAGGGCGAAGACCTCCTCGCACAATGCGGCATCACCATCAACCGCAACACTGTCCCGTTCGACCCGCGTCCGGCAAGCGTGGCCTCCGGCTTGCGTATCGGCACCAGCGCACTCGCCACCCGTGGCTTCGGCAACAAGGAATACGAAGAGGTCGCCGACATCATCGGCACCGCACTTGCGGCAGGCAAGGACGCTGACGTGGAAGCCCTCAAGGCTCGCGTCGACAAGCTCGCCGAAGACTTCCCGCTGTATCCGGGCCTCGACCAGATCCACTGATTCCATGTCGAATAATAGTTGATCGAGAACGGTTCCGGACATGAATCTCTGGAGCCACACGACATGTGAAATCGCGCCCTGCTCCCGACGCTACGACGAAATAATGGTCGAAGCTGCGGAACAAGGCGCGATTCCGCGCTAATCTAGGAAACTATGACGAACCCACAGATCCAAGCCAACGCCATGGAAATCGACGTGCTCAACGAAGTGTGCGCCAAAGCCGACGCCGCACGAATCGCGCAAGCGCAACTTGCCCAAACCAACACGCAACGTAAAAACGAGCTTCTCAACGTCATCGCGGACGCACTCGACTCGCGTTCCGGAGAAATTGCCGCAGCCAACGCCATCGATATGCAGGAAGCTGCTGAACATGGTATGGACGCAGGCAAGCTTGACCGACTCAAATTCGACGTGTCCCGCGTCAACGCAGCCGCACAAGGCGTACGCCACGTAGCTACCCTGCCGGATCCGATCGGCGAAATCGTACGCGGATACCATCTCGACAACGGTCTACGACTCGAACAGGCCCGCGTGCCCATCGGAGTGCTTGGCATGATCTACGAAGCACGCCCCAACGTCACCGTCGACGTCGCATCGCTCTGCATCAAATCCGGTAATGCGGTGCTTCTCAGAGGCGGACACGCGGCCGAACGTACCAACGCAGCCACACTCGGCATCATCGCCGACGTGCTACGCGAATACGGATACGACCCTGCGCTCATCGCATCCGTCGACGAATACGGACGCCAGGGCGCCACCGCCATGATGCAAGCCCAAGGTCACATCGACCTACTCATTCCGCGAGGGGGAGCGGGTCTTATTCAAGCCGTCGTGCAAAACTCCAAAGTGCCGGTCATCGAAACCGGAGCTGGCAACGTACATATCTATGTCGACCAAACCGGCGACCAAAACAAGGCCATCCCCATCATCCTCAATGCCAAAACGCAACGTGTCGGCGTCTGCAACGCCACCGAAAAACTCCTCGTGCATCAGGACATTGCCGAAACGTTCCTTCCGCAGGCCGCAGCCGCACTCGCCGCCGCCAATGTTGAAATGCATGCCGACGAGCGAGCTTACGCAATCATCGATAAAGCCGGTATCGACGGAGTGGAACTGATGCATGCCACTGATGAAGACTGGGACACCGAGTATCTGGCATTGAAAATCGGCATCAAAGTGGTCGACTCACTCAACGAAGCCATCGAACACATCAACCGTCATTCCACCGGACATACGGAATCCATCATCGCCGAAGACTATTCGGCCATCGAGGAATTCACCTTACGCATCGACTCGGCGGTGGTGATGGTCAACGCATCCACACGCTTCACCGACGGGGGAGTGTTCGGTTTCGGCGCGGAACTTGGTATCTCAACGCAGAAAATGCATGCACGCGGCCCCATGGGACTACGCGAAATGACCACGACCAAGTGGATCGGTTACGGAACGGGGCAGGTACGAGCATGAGCGAACAAAACGGTATCAACGAAAACGACAGTCAGATGGAGGGAACAATGACCGACGTCAAGAATCCATGGAATGCGGATCTCAATGATCCATATCTGGGATTGAAGCTCGCCTCCGAACGATTAAGCATTGTACGATACGTGTTCCTTGTGCAAATCGAGGACGGCATCGCCTCGGCGGCACAGCGCGCGTCACTCGAATATGCCGATGCGGTGTTGATTGGCTGGCCGGAAACCGGCGCCGACGACGTGGTGGAACTCAGCGAGGAGAAACTCAGGAACGTCGACGAGCAGATGCGTCTTATGGAACAGTACATCGCCAAATTCAGCGCCATGGAACGCGAACAGGATATCGACGGCATGACTGATACGCTGATTCGTGTCACCGAACGTGTGGCCGAGGTGCGACGTGCCTACCAGCCGGACTTCCCATTGCCGACCTTCGCTGAAATCAGACGTGTTGTGCAGGACGAGTGGGACGAGGATATGGACAAGATCGATCCTGACAACGCTTCGCCCACGGCAGACAGCATCGGGCGTGAAACCGCGGACGCCGATCAGGAGCAGAAGAGCGAGGACGCTTCATGACCGGTCCGAAACGCATGCGGCCCGAATCCGCCGAAGCCGATTCCGAACTTGCCATCAGCTATGTGGTGGAACCGGAACGGCGCATGTCCGGCCTTTCCGTGGAATCAGCAGGTTCCGCAGTGTCCACGGGTCGACGTTCAGCGCGCGGCAACTGGCATAGCAGGCCTCGCATCGGCATTATGGGCGGTACGTTCGACCCCATCCACAACGGCCACTTGGTGGCGGCGTCAGAAGTGTCATGGGTGTACGACCTCGACGAAGTGATCTTCGTGCCGACAGGACGCCCCGTATTCAAACTCGACAAGAACGTCACCAACGCGGAAGACCGCTATCTCATGACGGTCATCGCCACCGCATCCAATCCGAAATTCACCGTATCACGTGTGGACATCGACCGTCCGGGAATCACCTACACCATCGACACGTTGCGAGATATCCGTGTGCAACATCCTGACGCGGAACTCTTCTTCATCACCGGAGCCGACGCGGTCGCGGAAATCATGCAATGGAAAGATGCCGACAAAATGTGGGATCTGGCCCACTTCGTGGCCGTGACCCGCCCCGGATACTCATCTCCAGAAGGGGTGAAACTGCCGGAAGGCAAGGTCGATACGTTGGAAATACCGGCGCTGGCGATTTCTTCGACCGATGTACGTCGACGCGCGGAACATGGGGAACCTGTTTGGTACCTCGTACCGGACGGCGTGGTGCAATATATTGGCAAGCACGGACTGTACCGGTAAATTTCAGGTGAACACGCGCGGATGAGACGGTCTGCGCGGATGGTTAGTATGGGTCACGTCCACTTGACGCAAAAACAGACGTTTGGAGACATGGTGAGCGCAATCCTTGAAGGAAAGCCGGATAAAAACCTTATCCTTGTCACAGGCAGAACACATCCGAAACTGGCGGCGGAAGTCGCCGAACAACTCGGTATCGATGTTCTGGAAACCACAGCATACGACTTCGCCAACGGCGAGATGTACGTGCGCTACACCGAATCCGTGCGTGGCGCGGACGTGTTCGTACTGCAAAGTCACGCAGCTCCGATCAATCAATCGATCATGGAGCAGCTCATCATGATTGATGCGCTCAAGCGTGCCTCCGCACGTTCCATTACGGCGGTCTGCCCACTGTTGGGCTATTCCCGCCAAGACAAGAAGCATCGCGGCCGCGAGCCCATTTCGTGCCGTCTGATGTTCGACCTGCTCAAGACTGCGGGCGCCGACCGCATTATGAGCGTCGACCTGCATGCGGCACAGTCCCAGGGCTTCTTCGACGGTCCGGTCGACCATCTCATTGCTATGCCAGTGCTTGTGGACTACATTCGTGATCGTTTCGCCAACCAGCTTGACAACGTCGCCGTCGTGTCCCCGGATGCAGGCCGCATTCGTGTCGCGGAACAGTGGGCGCAGCGTCTTGGCGGCGGCCCGCTCGCGTTCGTGCACAAGACGCGCGACATCACCCGTCCGAATCAGGCAGTCGCCAACCGAGTCGTGGGCGACGTCGAAGGCAAGGACTGCGTGCTTGTCGACGATTTGATCGATACCGCTGGAACCATCGCAGGCGCCTGCAACGTACTCAAGAACGCCGGCGCCAAGTCGGTGACCGTTGTCGCCACGCATGGCGTGCTGTCTGGTCCAGCTGTAGAACGTTTGAAGGACAGTGGCGCCCGAGAAGTCGTGCTTACCGACACCGTGCCGATTCCTGAAGAGAAGCGTTGGGACGGTTTGACCGTACTATCGATTGCGCCGCTTCTGGCCAGCGCCATCCGCGCCGTGTTCGAAGACGGCTCCGTGGCCGAACTGTTTGACACCTACCCGGAACACCACGGCCAGGGCTTCTTGTTCGCCTGACATAGGTGTGTATAGGTGCATTTGCGAGGTGCCCGCTCCATATGGGGAGGGCACCTCGCATATTTTTTGTATTGCGAATATTTTTCCCGGAATGCCAATGCGCTTTCTGCTGCTGCGTTTTCGGATAAGATAAAAGCTCCTGCAGACTGATTCTGCAGGAGCTTTTATCCTAACAAGCTCCCCCACCTGGACTCGAACCAAGACAAAGGGTTCCAAAGACCCGTGTGCTGCCATTACACCATGGGGGAACGGCGGAAACATACGTTTTCTGCCAAGTATTCATTATGCCATATTATTCGGACGCCGCATATCACGGGGTGTCGCGCGGCGTCGTTGCGAACTTTTTGGAGAATCTTGATGTGGGATGGCTCTGCTGCGAACGGTGTAGAGACAATTTTTTAAAAAGTTTTTTTGCGAAGAACTGGCGTCATAAGGCGCAAAATACCATAATACGAACATATGCGAACGAACACGATCAATATCTTTCAGAAAAAGTCGGAGCTGTCCATTTTTATTAAGATATTTTGAGACAAATTAGGGGGTAATGCTGAAGCAGGCCGTTTAATTGCATTTCCGGCAAAGAGCCACTCTATTCTTCAGTATGTGAAGGGTGGATAAATGCATATTTAGGGTGTTCTGTAATAGTTTGGATATCTGAGTTATCCACATATCCACAAAAGGCAGATGTTAACTTGACGGGGGCAATCTTTCATGCCTTAATGGTTCCTACACCCCCTCTCAACGATGAGTCGGGCAAAGAAGAAAGGTGCCATCATGGATGGTTCATTTGAAAATGAAGTTCCGCCGCCAGTAGTTGACGGGACGGGTTTGGCTATTCCGTCTTCTGGACTGGATGTGCTGTTCAATAAGAAGGGGGAGGATGATCCTAAAGAGCTTCCCACGGAGGAAGAACTGACTGAATGGAAAAAACTGGTTTTTCCTTCCGGTCGAAAGCTTCCCACTTATGATGGGTTTCTCGATTCAGACCTTTTCGGTAGAAAAATTCCATTTCACTTTGTTCAGATCATGCCCGGGCCATGCGATGCTGAGTTTGCCTACTCCATGAGCATGTTTTCTGCGCGGCTACTTTGCAACATTGTTGATATTTTCCGTGGCAGGCAGAAGCTGTCGCTCGTGGAGAAGGTGTTGAGTGAAGACTACATGCGAAAGCTGAAGATTGCCTCCGCCCAGATCGTAAGCCGGATGAAGAAGGACGTAAAAGTGTACGCCCAGCTCGGATTGCTTCCGATTACCGTCTATACCGTCGAAAGTTGGATGATCTCGCCAACATGTTTCGAAAGCACTGTGCTGATGGGCATCGGAGGCCGGAGACTATGCGGCAACATGAAGTGCGTGCTCAAGGGATCCGCTTGGAAATGCGTGACTGCTGATTTCGGCATGTGATGAAAAACGGCTAACTATTCAAAACCCTTGGAATTGGCTAAATTCAGCCGATTCCAAGGGTTTTCAGCGTGCCTTAAATGTACTGCAACTACTATAGGGATTCATGTTGAGAGAATTTATACCAGAACCTGCGTATAGCACCACGGATGAGGACACCGTTTTCGCGTTGCTCTCCAGACGCGCTGAGCGTGATCCTGAGGATCTCATCGCCCAATGGCAGGACGATGAGACTCGTCGTTGGCATGACGTCACGGCTGGGGAGATGCTCGAACGTGTGTGTTCGGTCGCGAAAGGCCTTCTTGGCTTAGGGGTCAAGACCGGCAATATGGTGGTTATCTATTCGCCCACTTGCTACGAATGGGGAGTCGTTGATTTTGCCTGCGCCGCGATTGGAGCGGTAAGCGTGCCTGTATACGAGACCGATTCCGCCAAGCAGACCGAGTCAATTATCGAAGAGGTGAATCCGGTTATTGCTTTCGCTGGCGATTCCGCGCACACGCAAACGCTTGAGCGGATCCGTGAAGAGCACAGCAGCTTGCGGTATGTTTTCAATTTCAAGGCAGATGGTCTCGATGCCGTTGCTGATTTCGGAGAGGGCGTCAGCGAGGACGCGCTTGATCAGGTGATCGCTAGAGTCAAGGCCGATGACATGCTCACCATTGTGTATACGTCCGGTTCCACAGGCAAGCCCAAAGGCGCCATGCTCTCTCACCGGAACTTCACGCATATCGTGTTGAACGGCTACATCATTCTCGACGAAATGCTGTATCAGCCGAATCGTCTGATGCTGTTCCTCCCGTTGGCGCACTGTTTCGCCCGCTACATCCAATACGTTGCGATTGGTGGTCAAGGAGTGGTCGGCTATCTTCCGGGAGCCAAACATCTGCTTGCCGATTTGCGCAGCTTCAAACCGACCTATCTGCTGGGAGTTCCCCGCGTGTTCGAAAAGGTGTACAACGCGGCTTCGCAGAAGGCCGGAGCGGGCATTCGGGGAAGGGTGTTCGCTAGAGCATTTGATCATTTCGTGCAATGGTCGAAGGATGAGCAGGAAACCGGACGCCATTCCATCGTGGCTCGCGCCGAACATTCGTTCTTTATGTCTGTCGTGGGTAAATCCATCCGCTCCGCTTTGGGGCCGAACATGAGGTACCTAGCCTGCGGAGGAGCCCCCCTGAACGTTGATCTCGCCCATTTCTTCAACGGTATGGATGATATTACCTTCATCCAAGGCTACGGTATGACGGAAACTGCCGCACCGATGATCGTCAACTGGCAAGATGCCAACCGTGTCGGTTCGGTAGGCAAGCCTGGTCCCGGTATGGGTGTGCGGACCGACGATGATGGGGAACTGCAGGTGATGGGTCCTAATGTGTTCCTTGGCTATTACAAGAAACCAGAGTTGACGGCCGACGTCAAGATGGCCGATGGCTGGTTGAAGACCGGTGATTTGGGAACCATCGACGATGATGGCTTTGTGTATATCACGGGACGCAAGAAAGACATCATCATCACTGCTGGTGGCAAGAACGTCAGTCCCGCACCCATGGAAGACATCATCAACACCTGCCCGATAGTGTCGCATGGTGTGGTGGTCGGCGACGGCAAACCATTCATCGGGGCCCTGATCGAGCTTGATCAGGAGATGGTCCGTTCCTGGCTTGCGCAGCAGGGACTTGACAGCAACATGTCCATGGAACAGGTTGCAAGGAACGATGCCGTGCGAGCGTTTATCCAGCAGTATGTTGAAAAGGCGAACGCGAACGTTTCCCGCGCGGAATCCGTACGCAAGTTCGAAATCCTCGACGAGGAGTTCAACCAGGAGAACGGCACGCTGACGGCGAGCCTGAAGGTCGTCAGGCCGAAAGTGCTCAAACGGTATGAGAACATCATCGACAACGTGTTATATGCTCCAAAACCATCCAACAGGCCGTTGCCGAAGACGGTGCAGATCCTTGACCGCACTACGGAAACGGTCAAGCAGGCATCCGAATCCATGCGGCAGGCATCCGAATCCGTAAGCCCGAAGGTTCGGCAGGCATTTGATACCATGCAGGAGAAAATCAAGAAGCAGTCCGAAGAAACCGACGGCGAGTCGTCAATGCCTGTGGTCCCATCGGAAACTGAGGAAACAACTATGATTGAGGAGAGATAGCTTTGGCAATACGTGAGATTCGAGTCGTACCTGATCCGGTGCTGCGCACGCCCTGCGACCCTATCAAGGAGATTACGCCGGCTGTGCGTCACCTGGTGCAGGATCTGCTTGATACCGTTGACGATCCGGGACGTGCCGGTCTGTCGGCCAACCAGATTGGCGTGGGTTTGAGGGCATTCTCCTACAACATCAACGGCAAGATCGGATACGTGCTCAACCCTGTCCTTGAAGAAACCAGCGGCGAACAGTACGGGGATGAGGGGTGCCTGTCCGTGCCTGGATTGTGGTACAAGACTCGTCGTGCCGATTATGCTCGTGTGCGTGGCATCGATTTGGACGGCAAGACGGTCGTGCTGGAAGGACATGGCATTATGGGCCGCATGCTGCAGCATGAAACCGACCATCTGGATGGCCATGTCTATCTCGATCGGCTGGAGAAAGAGGAACGGCGTGAGGCGATGCGCTACATGCGCAATCACCGCAAGTAATTGCTGCCGTTCCGTTTAATATGACGATTTGGGGTCACGTCTTTGTAAAAAGACGTGACCCCGTGGTATTTTTACTCCTTGTGTGCCATCCGGCAAGGAACTGTGTCGTGAAAGTTCCGAACCACCAATATTGTCAACCGGCATACAACCAATTCGCGTCATGTTCGCGACGACCTGTGTCGGTCGGCCAACGCCGTAAGGTTTTGGTTGCACGCAGGAACGCATGACCAGGCAAGAACCGACAAGAAAGAGGTAGTAATACCATGGCTCAGATCAATATGAGCGACATGCTGAAGGCAGGCCTGCACTTCGGCCACCAGACCCGTCGTTGGAACCCGAAGATGAAGCAGTTCATCCTCACCCAGCGCAACGGCATCCACATCATCAACCTGTTCAAGTCGCTCGACATGATCGATAAGGCCTATGACTTCATCAAGGCTACCGTCGCTCACAACGGCACCGTGCTGTTCGTCGGCACCAAGAAGCAGGCTCAGGAAGCCGTTTCCAACCAGGCCACCCGTGTCAACATGCCGTATGTTTCCGAGCGTTGGCTCGGCGGTATGCTGACCAATTTCCAGACCGTGTCCAAGCGCGTCTCCCGTCTCAAGGAACTCGAAGAGATGGACTTCACCGACGTTCGTGGCTCCGGCCTGACCAAGAAGGAACTGCTCCTTCTCGAACGTGAGAAGGACAAGCTGGCCAAGCAGCTGGGCGGTATCCGCAACATGAACCGTACTCCGTCCGCCATGTTCGTGGTTGACGTCAACAAGGAAGCCCTGGCCGTCGAGGAAGCTCACAAGCTGGGCATTCCGGTTGTTGCCATCGTCGACACCAATGCTGATCCGGAGTCCGTTGAGTACCCGATCGCAGCCAACGATGACGCCATCCGTGGCATTGAACTGCTGACTAGCCTCATGGCTGACGCAGTGGCCGAGGGTCTGCTGGAGCGTTCCGGCAAGGCCTCCAAGGCTGAAGGCGAAGCCGAGCAGCCGATGGCCGCTTGGGAGAAGGAGCTTCTCACTGAGGGCGCTCCGGCCGCCGACGTACCGGCTGAGGCCGAAGCTGAGGGCGAAGCCAAGGCTGAGTGAAAATATCCACTATGATGGGAGGTGTTGTGCCTCCCATCATATGGGACATCACTATTTTCCAGAGGAGACAAATCAATGGCAGCAATCACTGCAGCTCTGATCAAGCAGGTGCGCGAGGAAACCGGCGCCGGCATGATGGACGTTAAGAAGGCTCTGACCGAGGCTGAGGGTGACGTGGCTCGCGCCAAGGAGATCATCCGCGCCAAGGGCATTCAGGCCGCTGGTAAGCGCGAAGGACGCAAGGCGCAGGAAGGCACCATCGCCTCCAAGGTCGTGGAGTCCGCCAATGGCCAGACCGGTTACGCCGTCGAGCTGAATTCCGAGACCGACTTCGTGGCCAAGACCCCGAAGTTCGTGGAATTCGCTGACAGCGTTCTCGAGGATGCCGTCAAGGCCGAAGCCGCTTCCGTGGACGAAGTGCTGGCAGCCGCTTCCGGCGAAGCCACCGTGAAAGAAGCCGTCGAAGAGGCGGCCGCTCTGTTCGGTGAGCACGTCAAGGTCGGCCAGTTCGCCAAGGTCGAAGGCCCGCACGTCGAGATCTACGCCCACAAGAAGTCCGCTGAAATGCCGCCGAGCATCGTGGCCATGATCGCCACTGATGAGGCTGGTGCCGCTGTGGCTCACGAAGCCGCTCTGCAGATTTCCGCAATGGGCGCCCAGTGGCTGACCCGTGAGGATGTTCCGGCCGATGTGGTCGAGTCCGAGCGTCGCGTGGCTACTGAGAAGTCCCTGGCTGAAGGCAAGCCGGAGAAGATCGTTCCGAAGATCGTTGAAGGACGTCTCAACGCCTTCTACAAGGAGAACGTCCTGCTCGAGCAGTCCTACGTCAAGGATCCGTCCAAGACCGTCGGCGACCTGTTCAAGGAAGTCGGTGGCGCGGCCGTGGCCTTCGCTCGTGTCGAGGTCGGCAAGGGCGAAGCCGAGTGAATTGGCTTTGTAAGTGAATCCATGCATTAGACGCACGGCGATTCCATAAAGGTGGCCATCATCCATAGGGTGACGGCCACCTTTGTTTTTAGACTGTGTCGCTACGCTGATGTGTCTGTGTTTGCCGATACTCTTGAGAGCGGTAAATTTCGTGAGTTCTCGGGCAAGAAAGGCTTTTCATGACTGGCGCAAACACTGGTGATAATCCACGCAGGGTGCTGCTCAAACTATCCGGAGAGGCGTTTGGTGGCGGCAAGGTCGGCATCGACACGTCTGTTATCCGCCGTATTGCGGAAGAAATCGTTCCTGCGGTGCAGCAGGGCGTTCAGGTTGCCATCGTTGTCGGTGGAGGCAACTTCTTCCGTGGCGCGGAACTTCAGCAGGCTGGTATCGATCGCTCCCGCGGCGACTATATGGGCATGCTGGGAACTGTGATGAACTGTCTCGCATTGCAGGATTTCCTGGAACAGGAAGGGCAGGCCACGCGTGTGCAGACCGCCATCACTATGGGGCAGGTCGCCGAACCGTACATTCCACTCAAGGCCATTCGTCATCTGGAGAAGGGCCGCGTCGTGATTTTTGGTGCCGGCGCCGGCATGCCGTATTTCTCCACCGACACGGTGTCCATCCAACGTTCCTTGGAAATTCATTGCGATGAGGTACTGATGGGCAAGAATGGCGTGGATGGCGTTTATACCGCTGATCCTCGCAAAGACGAGAACGCCAAGCGTTTCGCCACGTTGAGCTATAACCGTGCGCTTGTCGACAATCTCGCCGTCATGGATGCTTCCGCGCTTTCCATGGCTCGCGATAACAAGCAGCGCATCCGCGTTTTTGGACTTGAAGGCGCCGGTAATGTGACTCGCGCTCTTCTCGGTAAGGAAATCGGAACCATGGTTTCTACTGCGGAATCCACACTCGCTGAATAACGACATTCAACGTCGAATATCGATCAAACAAACCAACAACAAGGAGTAAACAAATGGCAACTATCGTCGAACAGGCCAAGGCGCAGATGGCCAAGTCCGTGGAATCCACCAAGGAGAACTTCTCCGGCATTCGAACCGGTCGCGCCAATCCGGCGTTGCTCAACGGCATCACCGTCGACTACTACGGCGCTCCAACCCCACTGAAGGCCGTCGCCACCATCGGCGTGCCGGAACCGCGAACCCTGTCCGTTACCCCGTTTGACGCATCCCAGGCCAACGCCGTCGAGAAGGCGCTGCGCGATTCCGATCTGGGCGCAAGCCCGCGTCGTGACGGCAACGTCATTCGCCTGACCATGCCGGAACTGACCGAAGAGCGCCGCAAGGAATACGTCAAGCTTGCCAAGGGCAAGGCGGAAGACGGCAAGGTCGCTGTGCGTAATATTCGTCGCAAGGCCAAGGAATCCCTTGACAAGGCCATCAAGGATGGCGAAATGGGCGAGGACGATGGCGATCGTCTGCTCAAGGAGCTCGACAAGGTCACCAAGCAGACCACTGACGAGCTCGACACCCTGCTTGAAGCCAAGCAGAAGGAGATTATGGAGGTCTGAGACTTCCACTCCTGAAAAAGAATCGACGCACAGCTAGACAGGGGGAGCATGATGGAACATCAGGAACAGCACGAAAAGGAAGCCGAAGAGGCCATCAACGCCATCAACAAGAAGACGGGCCGTAACATGCCTCAGGCCATCGCCACGGGAGCGGTCCTCGTCATCCTCATTTTGGCGTGCCTGCTGATCAGCATCGACTTGTTCGTCTATCTGGTCGTGCTTTTCATGGTGTTTGCCCTGTGGGAGCTGCGCGTCGATTTCGCCACTGTGGGATTGCATATTCCTGTGGCGGTGCTGTGGGTGTGTTCGGCGGCGACGCTGTTGTCTACCTATTACAGCGAACGTCATATCGTCGCCATGACGGTATGCGTACTGGCGTCTCTGGTGGTTGTCGCGATCGCAGCCAGCGCCAAGGTGACGTTTGGCAGCCGCATCTCACTGGCGGTTGCCGACAAACTTTCCCATACCGATGCCGGAGCGAGACTCGAATCGTCGTTCAACCATGAGCGGGGAGAGGGAAGCCATAGCCGTTTGAGCCATGTTGCGGTTTCCATGTTCACCGTGTTGTATATTCCTCTTCTGGCATCTTGCATCATCATGCCACTGACATTCAATGAGCATCCCGTTGCTCACGCTATCATGATGGTGTTCATGCCCGCATTGAGCGATACTGGCGGCCTGTTCGCTGGAGCATGGCTGGGCAAGCACAAGCTGAGCCCGCGTATTTCGCCGAAGAAATCGTGGGAGGGACTCGCCGGGTCCATCCTGTTCTCCATGGTTGGTTCCTTCGTAGTGATGTTCTGCACGTACGAGCCAGCCGTGTGGGCTTCTCGTTGGTGGGTTCCCGTCGTGGCAGGTTTCATGATCGGCATTGCCGGAACGTTTGGTGACTTGTGTGCATCCATGCTGAAGCGAGATATCGGTATCAAGGATATGGGCCATCTGCTCAAGGGACATGGCGGCGTGATGGATCGAGTGGATTCCATTCTGCTGTGCGCACCATTCGTGTGCGTGCTGTTGTGGGCGACTGGAATGTAGGAAGGGTCAAAGAAAAGCAATGAACGACTCTGTGAATTTCATGAAGGACCTGCCAGAGACCGGCATCACCCCAGGAGGCACCACTGGTGCTTTCCGAGACGTGTTATCCAAAGATCATGCGCGTCGAGGCAAACCGCCGCTGCATTTTGCGGATATGACCGAGGAAGAGCGTATCACTAAAGCCAAGGATCTTGGACTTCCGAAATTCAGGGTCAAGCAGCTTGCCAACCATTATTATGGACATTTCGATGTCAACGCGGAGGAATTCTCCGACTTCCCAGCAACGAAACGAGTCGAGTCCGCGGAGATGTTTTTCCCGACGCTCATCACCGAAGTGACTCGTCAAGTGGCTGATGAGGGCACCACAATCAAAACGTTGTGGCGATTGTTCGACGGTTCGCTTATTGAGTCCGTGCTCATGCGCTATCCCACACGCACCACGTTGTGCATCTCCAGTCAGGTCGGTTGCGGCATGGGATGCCCGTTCTGTGCTACAGGCCAGCTGGGTCTTACTCGAAACATGTCGGCAGGTGAGATTGTGGAACAGGTCCGTGTGGCCGCGAAAGCCATGCGTGACGGAGAAGTTGCGGGTGGGCCCGGACGCCTAAGCAACATTGTATTCATGGGCATGGGAGAGCCCATGGGCAACTACAAGTCGGTATTGAGCGCTGTTCGTCAGATCAGTGCCATGCCGCCCGAGGGCTTCGGTATTTCGGCACGTAACATTACCGTCTCCACGGTCGGCGTGGTGCCTGGTATTAAAAAACTTATGGCTGAGGGCATTCCGGTGCGTCTGGCCGTGTCTCTGCATGCCCCGAGCGATGAACTGCGAGATGAGCTTGTTCCAATGAACAAACGTTTCAACACCACGCAGGTGCTTGATGCCGCACACGACTACTATCTGGCTTCGAAACGCCGCGTGAGCATCGAGTATGCTCTGATGCGTGGCATCAATGATCAGGCCGAACATGCCAAGTTGCTCGCTAAGCGCCTGAACCATTATGGCGATAACTGGGCTCACGTCAACCCGATTCCGCTTAATCCTATTGAAGGGTCAAGATGGACCGCTTCGAAGCCTGAGGATGAACAACAGTTTCTAGACATCCTTCATAAGGCTGGCATCACCGCTACGTTGAGAGATACGCGCGGGCAGGACATAGATGGCGCATGCGGTCAGCTTGCGGCCAAAGAACGCGATTAGTTGTCAAGGAAAGAAGCTGATTTTGTCCGCTACCCGGACTTCTGACAAACATGCGTAACGTAAAACGGCTACTCTTGCATTCGTTGCACGACACCATGCGCGAAGGAGTAAAACAGCATGTCACTGGCAGTCCGAGTCATTCCATGTCTTGATGTTGATGCGGGAAGAGTAGTCAAAGGCGTGCATTTCGAAAATCTTCGCGATGCCGGCGATCCGGTCGAGCTTGCTGCGGAATACTACCGCCAAGGCGCAGATGAGCTGACCTTCCTCGATGTGACCGCATCAAGTTCACATCGACAGACCATGGTCGATGTGGTAAGTCGAACCGCCGAACAGATTTTCATTCCTCTGACTGTTGGCGGAGGTGTGCGTACTCCTGAAGATGTTGATTCACTGCTGCGTTGCGGAGCCGACAAGGTAGGCGTCAATACCGCTGCCATCAACGATCCGACACTGATCAGCCGTGTCGCGGAACGTTTCGGCAACCAGGTGCTCGTATTGTCCGTTGACGCGCGTCGTGAGCAGGGGGAGCGCCATACTCAGTCTGGTTTCGAAGTCACCACCATGGGAGGACGTAAGTCCACGGGCATTGACGCCATTTGGTGGGTCAAGCGTGCCCAGGAGCTGGGAGCGGGAGAGATTCTGCTGAATTCCATGGACGCAGACGGCACTCAGCAGGGTTTCGACCTTGAAATGATTAAAGCTGTGCGCAAGGAAGTGAAGATTCCGATCATTGCTTCCGGCGGTGCTGGAAAGGCTTCTGATTTTCCTCCGGCAATCGAAGCTGGTGCGGATGCCGTTCTTGCCGCGTCGATCTTCCATTACGGCAAAGTTACGATCGGTGAAGTCAAGAACGCGATCACAGCCGCCGGCTACACCGTGCGTTGAAGGCCGAAAATAGCAAAAACAAGCGAACATTAATCAATAATCGAAGAAACGAACCATACCATCACCATGACCAACGAAGCATACGACAACAGCACTACTCTCGATCCACGAATTGCAGAACGTCTCAAGCGTGACGACAAAGGACTGGTGGCAGCTGTCATCCAGCAGTTCGACACCAAAGAAGTGCTGATGGTCGGATATATGAACGATGAAGCCGTACGCCGCACCTTGACAACCGGCCGCGTTACTTTCTGGTCGAGGTCCAGGCAGGAGTACTGGCGTAAGGGAGATACTTCCGGACATGCCCAATATGTGAAGTCTTTCGCGCTGGATTGCGATGGGGATGCCATTCTTATTGAAGTTGACCAAGTAGGAGCGGCTTGCCATACCGGCAAACGATCCTGCTTCGAGGAAGGCGGGCAGTTGCCCGTGGTCGTGGGATATCGCACCAAGGAACAGGAGGGCCAGCGATGAGCGAATGCAGCGTACAAGCACTCAAGTGGGGCGCCACCTGGCCGAGACGTGAACAGTTCCACGAGTTGGCGGACCAGGGATATCGCGTCATTCCGATTGTACGTCGCCTTCTTGCTGACTCCTTGACGCCAGTCGGCTTCTATGAGCGACTTGCTGCTGGACGTTCTGGCACGTTTATTCTCGAATCCGCGGAATTCGGCGGTACGTGGAGCAGATACAGTTTCATTGGCGTGAATTCCATGGCTCAGTTGCGTTCCAACAACGGTAAGGCCGATTGGTTGGGGCAGGTTCCTGCTGGCGTGCCTGCTGAAGGCGATGCAATGGAAGTCGCGCATGCCGCGCTGAAAACCTTGAAGGCGCCGCATGTTGAAGGACTTCCGAATCTGACCAGCGGTCTGGTTGGTACCGTTGGCTGGGATGTGATTCGCCACTGGGAGCCGACCCTGCGTGCCGAGGCTCCGAACGAGACCGGGCAGCCTGAAATGGTGTTGGCCCTAGCCACAGATATTGCCGTGGTCGACCATGTGTCCGGATCGGTGTGGTTGATCGCCAATGCGGTGAATGTGGACGACCGCCCGACCCGTGCCGACGCCGCATATGATGAGGCTGTGTCGCGATTGGACGATATGCAGCGAAAGGTTGCCACGCCTGTCGAAGGTGAAGCTCGCGTCAACGTGCTGGATGAGACCGTTAGCCAGCCGGAACTTCGCTTCCGCACGGAGAAAAGCGATTACGAGCGCTCTATCGAAATCGCCAAGCAGCATATTATCGACGGTGACGTGTTCCAGGTGGTTATTTCCCAGCGTCTCGACATTGATTCGCCTGCCGATCCGTTCGACGTCTACCGTGTGTTGCGTACGTTGAACCCCAGTCCTTACATGTATTTCATGTCGCTGACTGACGCGCAGGGACGTGATTTCAATGTCATCGGTTCCAGCCCGGAAACACTGATCAAAGTGGATAACGGTCATGCCATGACCTTCCCGATCGCGGGTTCCAGACCACGTGGCGCCACCGTTGAGGAAGACGAGCAGCTCGCCAAGGATCTGCTGTCTGATCCGAAGGAACGCAGCGAACACATCATGCTCGTCGATCTGTCGCGTAACGATCTGAGTCGTGTATGCCTTCCGGAAAGCGTGGAGGTTGTTTCCTTGATGGACATCAAGCGATTCAGCCACATCATGCATATCTGCTCGACCGTCACCGGCAGGGTCAACCCCGACATGACATCATTCGACGTGTTCACTTCTGCATTTCCTGCGGGAACGCTTTCTGGAGCGCCGAAACCGCGTGCCATCGAGATCATCGACGAGCTTGAGCCCGCAGATCGTGGCATTTACGGCGGTACTGTCGGTTATTTCGATTTTTCGGGCAACCTCGATATGGCAATTGCCATTCGAACTGCATTCATCCGCGACCATGAAGCGAGCGTGCAGGCCGGAGCTGGAATTGTACTTGATTCCGTGCCGGCCAGTGAGTGGCAGGAGACTCGCAATAAGGCCGAAGCCAGCGTTGAGGCTGTTCAGATCGCCTCGCAGCTTCGCCAATTGTGAGTCAAACCAAACAAGCTAACTAATCGAGTCAATTGCTGAAAGGAACACTATGTCTGTACTCGATGAGCTGGTTACAGGAGCAGTTGAAGATCAACAAGCACGCGAACAGAAAATCCCTCTTGATGAAGTAAAGCGTCAGGCGTTTGCCGCGCCAGCGCCTATTGATGCGTGGCAATGGCTGAAAATGACCGACGGCATTCCGGTCATCGCGGAAATCAAAAGAGCCTCGCCATCGAAAGGTCACCTGAGCGATATTCCCGATCCAGCCGCTTTGGCCAGAGAATACGAGAAGGGCGGAGCCAGCGCGATTTCCGTGCTTACCGAGGGACGTCGCTTTTTGGGATCGCTAGATGATTTCGATAAAGTTCGTGCAGCTGTGAAAATCCCGGTATTGCGTAAGGATTTCATCGTCACGGAATATCAGATTTGGGAAGCGCGTGCGCACGGTGCCGATCTGGTGCTATTGATCGTCGCCGCGTTGGACGACGGCAAGCTCAAGTCCTTGCTTGAGCTTGCACATAGTCTCAATATGACGGTGCTGGTCGAAACGCATACCCGTGAGGAAATCCATCGTGCCATTGATGCGGGAGCGCGAGTCATCGGCATCAACGCGCGGAATCTCAAGGACCTCAAGGTCGATGTGAACAAATACAACGAGCTGGCCGCTGATTTGCCGAACGATGTGATCCGTGTAGCGGAATCCGGAGTGTTCGGTTCGGTTGAGCTGGAGGATTATGCCCGCGCCGGAGCCGACGCGGTGCTGGTTGGCGAAGGTGTCGCAACCGCAGCCAACCATGAGCAGGCTGTGGAGCGACTGGTAAAGGCAGGAGCAAGAGTGAAAGCATCCGAACAAACCCCATTGGCAAGCCACGAAGGACCATATTTCGGCCAATTCGGCGGACGTTACGTGCCGGAAGCGCTGATCACGGCGCTTGACGAGCTTGAACGCGTCTATGAGGAAGCCAAGGCCGATCCGGAGTTCCATAAGGAGCTGGCACGACTGAACCAGCAGTATGTTGGACGTCCATCACCGTTGACTGACGCTCCGCGTTTCGCCGAGCGTCTCAAAGAAAAAACCGGTCTCGACGCGCGTGTGTTCCTCAAGCGTGAGGATCTCAACCATACCGGCGCGCACAAGATCAACAATGCGCTTGGGCAGGCTCTGCTGGTCAAGCGCATGGGGAAGACCCGTGTCATCGCTGAAACCGGCGCGGGACAGCATGGCGTGGCCACCGCTACGGTGTGCGCCATGCTCGGCTTGAAATGCCGCATCTACATGGGTCAGATCGATGCGCGTCGTCAGGCGCTTAACGTCGCTCGCATGCGCATGCTCGGTGCCGAGGTGGTGGAAGTCACTTTGGGAGATCGCATTCTCAAGGACGCCATCAATGAGGCTTTGCGAGACTGGGTCACCAACGTCAAAGACACGCACTACCTGCTTGGCACGGTCGCAGGTCCACATCCGTTCCCGGCAATGGTGCGCGACTTCCAGAAGATCATCGGTGAGGAAGCCAAGCAGCAGCTTCAGGATTGGTACGGCATCGACCATCCGGATGCGGTTTGCGCATGCGTCGGCGGCGGTTCCAACGCCATCGGCATCATGAATGCTTTCCTTGATGACGAACGCGTGAATCTGTACGGCTACGAGGCGGGCGGCAATGGCCCCGAATCCGGGCGTCATGCCATTCGTTTCGCTCCGGGAACCGGCGAACTGGGCATGTTCCAAGGTGCCAAGAGCTATCTTCTCGAGAATTCCGAAGGCCAGACCCTTGACACGTATTCCATCTCCGCCGGTTTGGATTACGCATCCGTCGGCCCGGAACACGCATGGCTCAAAGAAATCGGACGCGTCAACTATTCCTGGGCAACCGATGAGGAAGCGATGAGCGCTTTCAAGGATCTTTGCGAAACCGAAGGCATCATTCCGGCGATTGAAAGCTCTCATGCAGTTGCTGGCGCATACAAGGCAGCTGAGGATCTCAAGGCCAAGGGATACGAGCACCCAGTCATGATCATCAACATTTCCGGTCGTGGAGATAAGGACATGAACACCGCTGGCAAATGGTTCGGTTATTTGACCGATGAACAGGCCAAGGCGCTCGAAGCCAACGGCGCCCAAGGCAACAACGCGGACAGCAAGTGAAAGAAGGAGCATCCCATTATGACGCACGCAACAGCAACCACGCTGTCCGGACAGCCGCTCGGCATCAGCCACAAGTCGAGTCCGTCGGAAGCCATGTTCGATGAGTTCGAAGCCGCGAACAAGCCCGCATTCATCGGCTATCTGCCATATGGATTCCCGAACCCGGACTATTCGCTGAAGGCATTCCGCACCATGGTCGAGCATGGCGTCGATGCCGTTGAAATCGGCCTGCCGTATTCCGATCCGGTCATGGATGGTTCCGTCATCCAGTCCGCTTCACAAATCGCCATCGACAATGGAGAGAAAATCGCGGATGTGTTCAGGGCCGTTGAGACCGTGGCCAATGCCGGGGGAGTTCCGTTGGTGATGAGCTACTGGAATCTCATCTACCATTATGGCGTCGAACGTTTCGCGCGTGATTTCGAGAACGCCGGTGGCGCTGGCCTGATTACCCCCGACCTCATTCCGGATGAGGCTGGCGAATGGATCGAAGCTTCAGACCGTCACGGACTTGACCGAATCTTCCTCGTGTCGCCGGATTCCACAGACAGTCGTTTGAAGGTCGTTTCCGACAATGCTCGCGGTTTCGTCTATGCAGCCGCCCGTATGGGCGTCACCGGTGAACGTTCCACCATTGACGCTTCGCCTGAGGAGTTGGTGGCACGCACGCGCAATGCCGGTGCGAAGAACGTCTGCGTCGGCATTGGCGTCTCCACCGCCGAACAAGGTGCGCGAGTCGGCTCCTATGCCGACGGTGTCATCGTCGGATCCGCGTTGGTGCATACCATGCTCGACGAATCCGGAAAGAACGCCGTCGACGAGGCCACCGGGCTCAAGGCATTGGCGGTCAAGGCCGAAGAACTTGCGGACGGCATTCACAACGCACGCTCCGCGAAGTAAACCATTCCAACGATTTCGGTAGTCCACGCAACGCCATATCGGATGCGTGGACTACCATCAGGAAACCATGACACTTGCATACATTCCATCGCCAACGATTTCACAGTTTTCCATCGGCCCTGTAACGATTCACATCTATGCGTTATGCATTCTGTTGGGAATTGTGTTGGCGGTATGGATAACCGCCACACGATGGAAGAAGTTGGGCGGTAATTTCGATCAGGTTCTTGACATCACTTTGGTCAGTGTCCCCGCCGGTATCGTGGGTGCCCGGATCTATCACATCATCACCACGCCCGAACGTTTCTTCGGGCCGAATGGCGATTGGGCGGAGATGTTCCGCATCTGGAATGGCGGACTTGGCATCTGGGGCGGAGTGCTGCTTGGAGCGTTGGCCGCATGGGCTTGGTGCAGACACAAGCATTATCCAATGGCCTTGCTGGCCGACGCCATCGCCCCGGGATTGTTGGTAGCACAGGCTGTTGGGCGTTTGGGCAACTGGTTCAATCAGGAGCTGTATGGCGCGCCGACGACTTTCCCATGGGGCCTGAAGCTCAATATGGAAGGCACTGCTATCGGGCACAGCGAGCAATGCTACGACGGGTCTACATGCCCAAGCGGAACACTGTTCCATCCAACCTTCCTGTATGAGATGATTTGGAATCTCATCGGAGCCGCAATCATCGTGTACATCGGATCCAAGGCTATGAAAAAGCTTAAAGCCGGATCCCTATTTACCGTGTACATCATGTGGTACACGTTGGGACGTACTTGGATCGAATCCCTGCGCATCGATTATGCGCATGAGTTCTTGGGCGTGCGCATCAACGTGTGGGTTTCCATGGCGGTGTTCGTGCTTGGCGTGGTGGCGTTCATCGTCGTGCAGCAGATGGGCAAGGACACTGACCTGTTGGCGGAGAAGCTTCGTACCGTCACTGAAATCGAGCAACGTCTCGAAAACAGTGGGGCGGAAGAATCCGCCGATCATGCAGCGACTCTTTCAGAGCAAACTGCGGATGAAATCGAAACCAACGATACCGAAACCGTCTCGAATACCGACAAACAGTCCGACATCAAGTAACAGCAAGTCGATTACCTTTCATAGAATGAGAGCCATGACTATTCAAATCGCACCAAGCATCCTGTCCGCCGATTTCTGCAACCTTGAGCGTGACCTCAAGGCCATTTCCAATGCGGATCTCGTTCACGTCGACGTGATGGATCATCATTTCGTCCCGAATCTGACTTTGGGCGAGCCGATCGTGGCTCGTATCTGCGAAGTCACCGATCTTCCGGTTGACGTGCATCTGATGATTGAGGATCCGGATCGTTGGGCACCTGAGTACGCCAAGCTGGGCGCCGCATCCGTGAGCTTCCATATGGGTGCCACCCATGCTCCGGTGCGTCTGGCACGCCAGTTGCGCGAAATGGGTTGCAAAGCCTGCTTCGCGGTACGTCCGGCTGAACCTGTCGAGCCGATTTTCGATATTCTCGACGAATTCGACATGATTTTAATCATGACCGTCGAACCCGGCTTCGGTGGCCAGAAGTTCCTCGACAACCAGATGTCCAAGGTGCGTCGCTTGCGTGACGAAATTACCCGCCGTGGTCTTGCCACCAAGATTCAGGTCGATGGCGGTGTCAGTCCGAAGACTGCCCATATCGTAGCTGAAGCGGGTGCTGATGTGTTGGTCGCGGGTTCCGCTGTGTACGGCGCTGAGAATCCTGCGGAAGCCATTGATTCCATTCGCGAGAAGGCTGAAGCCGCATTCAAGGCCTGACCTTCCATCAATTTTTTGAGGATAGACAAGAACAATGAAGACTTTTGAATCCCTTTTTGCCGAATTAAGCGAGAAGGCCGCTTCCAAGCAGGCCGGCTCGCTAACCGTTGACGAACTGGGCAAGGGCACGCATTTCATCGGCAAGAAGATCGTCGAAGAAGCGGGCGAGACCTGGATCGCAGCTGAATACGAAGGCGCCGATCGTACCGCGGAGGAGATGAGCCAGCTCATCTACCACCTGCAGGTCATGATGATCGACCGTGGCATCACACTCGAAGACATCTACAAGAATCTGTGAGTTTTTGGCCATGCCGCAGAAGGCATGGCCTTTTTTTGGGAGGAAAAATGCTGAGAATCGCCGTGCCTAACAAGGGCATGTTGTCTGAACCTGCATGGAACATGCTGGCCGAAGCTGGCTATCGTCTGAGGAGCAATCCGCGTCAGCTGGTCGTAGAGGATTCCGACAATGACGTGGAGTTGTTCTATCTGCGTCCACTCGATATCGCCGTCTACGTTGGACGCGGTACCATCGACGTCGGCGTCACCGGCCATGATCTGTTGCTCAACTCCGGAACGGACGCCAAAGAGCACATGGAACTTGGCTTCGGCGCATCGACATTCCGTTTCGCGGCCCCGAATGATTCCCCTATCAGCACGCTTGAAGACATCGAAGGCAAGCGTGTCGCCACCAGTTTTGACAAGCTTGTGCATGATTATCTGGTCGAGCATGGCATCAACGCCGAAACCGTGCATCTTGACGGTGCCGTCGAATCGTCGGTGCAGCTTGGAGTGGCGGATTTGATCGCCGACGTTGTGTCCACGGGCACCACGCTCCGCAATGCCGGCTTGCGTATTTTCGCGGAGCCGTTGCTGCATTCCGAAGCCGTGCTCATTCGCTCTCCGCGTCTCGCTGAGAACGACGACCGCCTGACGATTCTCAGCCGCCGACTGCAGGGTGTGATTACCGCCCAACGCTACGTGCTCATGGATTACGACATTCCAGTCGAGAAGGTTTCCGCCGCTGTGGCCATCACGCCGGGCTTTGAGAGCCCGACCGTTTCCCCACTGCATGACAAACAGTGGGCGGCCGTGCGCGTTGTCGTGCCAAAGGCCAAGGTCAACCAACTGATGGACCAATTGTATGAAGTTGGTGCCCGTGGCATAATTGTCACCGCCTTGCAGGCCTCGAGAATGTAATGTTGCTCGAAGTATGAGCAAACTGATTATCAAAAAGCAATACAGTCCGGAACCGCGGGATATTTATTTCACGGTTCCGAACCTTATTAGCCTGTTGCGAATCATTTCGATTCCTTTCATCTCGGTATTGGTCTCTCGCCATGAGATGGTGCTTGCGTTGGTCGTGCTTGCGCTTTCGGCGGTATCTGACGGTTTGGATGGTCTTATTGCAAGGTCGTTCAATCAAGTGAGCAAGATCGGGCAGATTCTTGACCCCATTGCCGATCGTCTGCTGATTTTCTGTAGCATCCTCGCGTTGGGCGTCGCCGACATCATTCCATGGTGGATGCTGATCATCGTTGGATTGCGCGATTTGATTATGGCGATTCTCGTGTTGGTATTAGCTCAGCATGATTATGGTCCGTTGCCCGTGCATTTTGTGGGCAAAGCAGGCACTGCCATGCTGATGATTGCTATTGTCGCTTTGATCTTTGCGGATATCTGGTCTAATTCCGCTACGGATACATTGCATTTATGCGGTCTTGCCACCGGCATATGGGGCGTAGGATTGTACTGGCTTGCCGGCTATATTTACATACGCCAGGGAATCCAGCTGCTGGAAAACGATAAGGATTAGCGCACATGATGCATGATGCTCCGGAACGTGCGTCGTTTCCGGTGTCTCCGGAGAATACGCCCACGAAGCGGCGCGCCGTTTTTTCGGCGTCTTTCGCTGGGCTGACCTCACATCATGTGCAGCCCGACACTGTTGCATCCACTTCACGAAGAGGGCGGAATCTGGACGATGATTCGCTGCGGCTCATCGACGACCTGACCAACCGTCCGATGGATGTGATGTATACGGATTCGAGACTGGCCACCAAAACACCGTCGATGTTTTCGGTCTGGTTTACCCGTGTGTTGGTGTTTCTCATCTGCATTGCCGTGGGCACGGCAGGCAGCGTATTCGTTCGTCAGTTGAGCACCGACCCCCGTAAGGAGGTGCGTAAGCAACTGTCAAGCCAGTTGGCTGAGCAAACAAAAAACGTCGAAACTCTCACCAAAGACGTCAATGCGCTGCGTGCCCAAGTTGAAGAAGAATCGAAATCCGTGTCGAACTGGTCATTGAACCAGACCATACAGGATGACGAAATGGTCAATGGCATACTTCCCGTGCAAGGCGAAGGCATCACGCTCACCATCGCCAATCCGCTGTCCGTGAGCGGTGACAACGCGGATTCGTCGCTGCCAAGAGAAAACGGCAGTCAGGTTCGCGTCGTCACAGATTCGGATCTGCAGGTGCTCGTCTCGCTACTCTGGCAGGCCGGAGCGGAAGCGATCGCCATCAACGGATACCGTCTCGGCGTGCAGACTTCCATACGAACGGCTGGAACGACGATTCTCATCGGAGTCAATTCCGTGCAAAGTCCGTATCGCATCGAGGCAATCGGCAATTCCAACGTTCTTGCCGATACGGTGAGCAAGAAAACACAACAACGTTTGTACGATGATTTCAAAGAAGCGGGCATCTATCCGCAAGTGAGCAAAAACAAATCGATTACACTGGAAGCGGCGGTGACTGGCGAAGTGACATATGCAAGGAAGGTCAAGTAATGGCAGCGGTCTTGGGACTTATCATTGGCGTGGTCATTGGCGTGTTCGTCCGACCGGACATTCCCATTGCCCTTCAGCCGTATCTGCCGATTATGGTTCTGGCCGCGCTCGATGCGCTGCTTGGTGCCGCACGAGCCTATTTCCAGCGCAGCTTTTCCGATAAGGTCTTTGTGATCTCCTTCTTTTCGAACGTCATCACCGCAACATTGCTGGTTTTCTTGGGAAACCAGCTTGGCGTTGGTTCCCAGTTGCAGACCGCCGTCATTGTCGTGCTCGGCATTCGAATCTTCACCAATGTGTCGACCATCCGACGTTTCATCTTCAAAGGATGACGTGATATGAGCAGACGTGACGATGACAACAAGGACGTGCTCTCCAAAATTCACGAGCAGATCGTTAAGGACCAGAACAACGACAGCACCCAGACCGGATCATTCCCAGTGGTCAGGCGCAAGCCGAAGCGGATTTCGCTGAACGCGAAGGCCACTCGTGCCCGTCTGTACTCCAGCGTGCTTGTAACCATACTTTGCGCGTTGCTCGGCTTTAGCTATGCCATTCAGTTGAACAACACAACGTCCACATATGAGACGATGAGCGAGGACGAACTAACCAAACTCATCAGTGAAACCAGCGCGCAGGTCCAAAAGCTTGAGCAACGCAAAAGTGAGCTGTCCAGTCAGCTTGACTCGCTGAAAGACACAGCCGACAAGAACGAAAAGGCGGCGGAAATCGCCAAACAGAATGCCGAATCGAATGGAATTCTTTCCGGACGTCTGCCGGTATCTGGAGAAGGCGTGGTCATCCGTATTTCCAAAGGATCAAAGCAGGATATTGATGCGTCGATTCTGTTCACGTTACTTGAAGAATTGCGAAATAGCGGTGCGGAGGTCATTGAAATCAACGATATTCGTGTGATTACCAGTACGTATATCAGCGATTCCGCAGACGGTCTCAACTGCGATGATACGAATATTGAGGCGCCATTCATCATCAAGGCGATAGGGGATAGCAACAATCTGCAGAACGCCGTCAATCTTGCGGGCGGTGTCGGTTCACGTTTGAAGGTGAAGTATGGCTCCACCGTGTCGATTGTGCCTTCCGACAAGGTGGAAATCACGTCGACGCGAAGCGCGCCGCAGTACACGTATGCGCATGTCGTCGAATAACGCCTTAAGTAGCGTTTTCTTTTGGCCGGTCCTAAAAATAGTTGCGTTGTAGCGTGCCGTTCACCTTTTCAGCGTGCCGATGTCTGCCCTCAACCCTATCTTGTTCATCGTTGACATACAGTCCAGGCCTGCACATTAGTAACGCGGACCCCGATAGCAAAGGACAACCCATGGCTGAACAGACCATCTCCATCACACTCAACGGCGAAGCGAAGGAGGTGGCAGCAGACCAGACTGGCGTCCAGCTCTTTGCAGAAGACAAGAACATCATCGCGGTACGCATTAACGGCGAACCTCGCGATCTGTATACCGAACTGCATGACGGCGATGTTGTGGAACCAATCGCGCTTGATAGCGAAGACGGTTTGGCCATTATGCGCCACTCCGCGACCCACGTCATGGCACAGGCCGTGCAGGAGATCCGCCCGGACGCCAAGCTTGGTGTCGGCCCGGTCATCAAAGATGGTTTCTACTACGATTTCGATGTTGAGACTCCGTTCACTCCTGACGATCTCAAAGAGATCGAAAAGCGCATGCAGCGCATCATCAAGTCGTCCCAGTCCTTCCGTCGCCGCGTGGTGACCGAAGAGGAGGCTTTGGCGGAAGAAGCTGATCAGCCGTACAAGCTGGAGCTGATCAAAGATAAGGAAGCCCACCTCGATCCGGAGGCCGCCACTGAAATCAGCGGCAAGGAACTGAGCTTCTACGATAATGTCGACCGTGACGGCAATGTGGTTTGGAAGGACCTGTGCCGCGGCCCGCACCTACCGAACACCCGCTATATCAAGGCGTTCAAGATCGAGCGTTCCGCAGCCGCATATTGGCGTGGCAGCGAAGCCAATCCGATGCTGCAGCGCATCTATGGCGCGGCTTTCGCCACTAAGGAGGACCTCAAGGCATATCAAACCCGCCTTGAGGAGGCCGCCAAGCGCGACCACCGCAAGCTTGGTGCGGAAATGGATCTGTTCTCCTTCCCGGATGAGATCGGTCCGGGCCTGGCTGTGTTCCATCCGAAGGGCGCTGCCGTGATCAACGCGATGGAGGATTACTCCCGCGAAATGCATCGCAAGCACCACTACAGCTTCGTGCAGACTCCGCACATCACCAAGGGCGGTCTGTACGAGACTTCCGGCCACCTGCATTGGTATAAGGATAGCATGTATCCCGCAATGCGTCTGGATGAGGAAAAAGACGAGAACGGCAACGTCGTCAAGCAGGGCTTCGACTACTACCTGAAGCCAATGAACTGCCCGATGCACAACCTGATTTTCAAGTCCCGCCAGCGTTCCTACCGCGAGCTGCCATTGCGCCTGTTCGAATTCGGCACGGTGTATCGCTATGAGAAGTCCGGCGAGGTTCATGGTCTGACCCGCGTGCGTGGCTTGACTCAGGATGATTCCCATATCTACTGCACCCGCGAGCAGATGAAGGACGAGTTGAAGAGCCTGCTGACCTTCGTGCTTGGCCTATTGAAGGACTTCGGTCTGGATGACTTCTATCTGGAGCTGTCCACCAAGGATCCGCACAAGTACGTCGGTTCTGACGAGATCTGGGAGGAAGCCACCAATACGCTGGCCGAAGTCGCCAAGGAATCCGGCCTTGAGCTGGTTGACGATCCGTGCGGCGCAGCCTTCTACGGTCCGAAGATTTCCGTGCAGGCCCGTGATGCCATCGGCCGTACCTGGCAGGTGTCCACCATCCAGCTTGATTTCAACCTTCCGGAACGTTTCGGCTTGGAATACATCGCTGCGGACGGCACCCACCAGCGTCCGGTGATGATCCACCGTGCGCTGTTCGGCTCCATTGAACGCTTCTTCGCCGTGCTTCTTGAGCATTACGCCGGCGCTTTCCCGGCATGGCTCGCTCCGGTTCAGGTGCTTGGTGTGCCGGTTGCCGATGAATTCGCTCCGCACCTGCAGAAGTTCATCGCCAGCCTCGAAGAAGAAACGGTTCGTTGCGAAATCGACATGTCCGACGATCGTTTCGGCAAGAAGATCCGCAACGCGTCCAAGTCCAAGGTTCCGTTCATCCTCATCGTTGGCGAGGAAGACATGAACAACAATGCGGTGAGCTTCCGCTTCCGTGATGGCAGCCAGCTGAACGGCGTGCCGGTCGATGAAGCCAAGACGCAGATCATGACCGTGCTCAAGAAGCGCGTGCAGGTCAACGACGTCGACGACTTCAAGGCCGCCATCGCAGACTGAGCCGATTCGCTTGCATTCAGTCTTATAAGATCATGGATCATATAAGGGCGCACGAGCATCATATTGACGCTTGCGCGCCCTTTTTGTTTTCCGAGAAACAGGAATCCGCATGTTAGAACATCTTCGTGCACCATTCAAAAAACTCATAGAACCGCTTGCCAAAGCGTTGATATCCATTGGTTTGACCGCAAATGCGGTGACGGTCATAGGCACCATCGGAACCATTGTGGTTGCCTTCGTCGCCGGCATCACAGGATGGCTTTTCGCGGGAGCCGTAGTACTTACATTGCTGGTGCTGGCCGATTCCCTGGACGGTTCGATCGCGAAGCTGACCACGGGAGGCACTCAGTTCGGCGCTTTTTTGGATTCCACGTTGGATCGTATCGCCGATTGGGCGTTGCTTGCCGGAGTAATAGTCTTCTTCATCTTGCACGCCGATTGGTGGTATGACATCAGCCAGTCAAGCCCGGATTACATCAGTTGGGTTGGTGTTGGCGCGGCCATGGTGTCGATGATGACGTCGTTTGTGACGTCGTATGCGCGTGCCCGTGCGGAATCTGTTGGTTTCGAGGTGAAGAACGGCATCGCAACACGCGCCGACAGACTGGTCATCATTTTGGTGGGCATGGCGATCACTGGGCTGACGCATCACGGCTTATGGTTGGCCATTGGCATGGTATTGCTTGCGGTTTTGGGTGTGGCCACAGTGTTCCAGCGTATTCTCGAAGCGCGTCGACAGATGACTGCCGGCCATAGGACATATCAGCCATAACTGCCTGCAAACGGCGAATGTTGACGCGCCTGACAACCGTATGTCAGGCGCTTTGTCTTAGAACCGCTTTAGAATCGTTTCGTTTGAAACATCCGCAACCTGCCTAGGAGCATTATGTCAGGTCATTCCAAGTGGGCGACCACCAAGCACAAGAAGGCCGCCATCGACGCGAAGCGTGGCAAGCTGTTCGCCAAGCTGATCAAGAACATCGAGATTGCAGCACGTATGGGTGGTGGTGATCCTGACGGCAACCCGTCCCTGTACGACGCCATCTACAAGGCCAAGAAGGCTTCCATGCCTGCCGATAACATCAAGCGCGCTGTCAAGCGTGGTTCTGGTGAAGAGGCCGGCGGTGCCAACTACGAAGATATCGTCTATGAGGGCTATGCTCCCGCAGGCGTCGGTCTGATCATCGAGTGCCTTACCGACAACCGCAATCGTGCGGCCGCTGAAGTGCGTTCCACCCTGACCAAGGGCAATGGTTCCTTGGCTACCTCCGGTTCCGTGAGCTTCAACTTCGAGCGCAAGGGCCAGATCATCGTTCCTGCCGAAGGCGTTGATTTCGACGATCTGTTCGAAAAGGCCGCTGAAGCTGGTGCCGAGGATGTGACCGAAGATGGCGATGTGTTCACCGTTGTCACCGATCCTTCCGAAATGATCGATGTTCGTAAGGCTCTGCAGGATGCTGGTTTCGATTACGATTCCGCTGATCTGGTCATGATGCCGAAGAACGAGGTTGAATTGACTCTTGAGGATGCTCAGAAGGTGTCCAAGCTCATCGACAACCTCGACGATTTGGACGATGTGCAGAACATCTACTCCAACTGGACCGCTTCCGATGAGGTCATGGCTCAGCTTGACGAGGAGTAATCGAGCGTGATTATTCTTGGCGTCGACCCCGGGCTGACTCGCTGCGGGGTCGGCGTGATCGAAGCCGGCGCATACCGCCGGCTTTCTTTTATTCATGTGGATGTGGTGCGGTCCGATCCGAAAATGTCACAGGATTTGCGCCTGTTGGCCATATACAATGGTTTGGTTGAAAAAATAGAACGGTTTGCGCCGGATGCCGTGTCCATTGAACGTGTGTTCGCACAAGAGAACCGCAACACCGTGTTGGGGACCGCGCAGGCGGCCGGGCTGGCCATGTTGGCTGCAGCCCAGCGTGGCATTCCCGTTGCCCTGCATACGCCGACTGAATCGAAAATGGCGATCACTGGCAACGGCAAGGCCGAAAAGATTCAGATGGAACGTATGGTCGCCCGTATTCTGGGGCTGAATACCCTGCCCAAACCTGCTGACGCGGCCGACGCCTTGGCCATTGCGATTTGCCATGCCCTTCGTCCTGCGGGTGCGCTGCAAGGAGGCGAACGTGAACAGCATCTCACTGATGCGCAACGTCAATGGGCGCTTGCCTCGCAGAATGCGGCACGGCAGCGTGGCGTCCGCAGAGGAATGTAGACTATCGAACAAATGTTCTATAGTTGTTTATGGGAGGTGACGGCATGATAGGCATGCTGCATGGCCAAGTCGATTCCATTGACGCGGCTTCGTCGATCATTGAGGTCGGGGGAGTTGGCTATGAGACCAGGATGCCTTCGGCAGATCTGGCTTCCATGCACGCCGGTCAAACGGTGAAGGTGTACACGTCGTTGAACGTTTCGCAGGATGCGATCACGCTGTATGGCTTTTCCTCGCTCGCATCGAAACGTATGTTCCTGCAATTGCAGAAGGTCAGTGGCATTGGCCCGAAGGTTGCCCTTTCCTTGCTTTCGACGTTGCCTCCGGAACGTTTGGCGAGAGCCGTGGCGGACGGCGATGCCACTGCGCTGGCGAAAGCGCCAGGATTAGGTAAAAAAGGTGCGCAAAAAATCATCCTTGAGCTTAAAGGGTCCATTGACCTTAGCCAGATTGAAGGCGCTTCTCCTGAAACACGTTCCACGGAAGATACTGGTTCGGAACAGGTGGTGGAAGGCCTGATGTCTCTTGGATGGCGTCAACAGGATGCCGTTCATGCCGTGCAAGACGTCTGCGAGAGCAACCATATCGATATTCCACTGGGAGACGATGACGTGCCTCGTGTGCTCAAACTCGCGTTGGCGTCCCTTGATCGAGGTAGGTGAATCGCACCATCATGACGAACGACTCTGCATTCGACCAGCCGAATACTGGTGCCAACGAGGAATCACTCCGCATGGTTTCCTCATCGCCCGTCGGCAACGAGACGGTGAGCGATGAGGAACTGCGACCCCATGTTCTTGACGGTTTCATCGGACAGCCAAGGCTCAAGGCGCAGCTGCAGCTATTTTTGGATGCTGCCCGCAAGCGCGACGTTCCTCCAGATCATATTCTTTTGGCGGGGCCTCCGGGCTTGGGCAAGACCACGTTGGCTATGATTGTTGCCAACGAGCTTGGAGTGCCGATCAGAGTCACTTCCGGTCCGGCCATTCAACATGCCGGCGATCTGGCTTCCATTCTGAGTTCTTTGGATGCCGGGGAAGTGCTCTTCATCGACGAGATCCATCGCCTTCCACGTGCGGCCGAGGAATTGTTGTATATAGCCATGGAGGATTTTCGTGTTGACGTAATGGTCGGCAAAGGACCGGGCGCTTCCTCCATTCCTCTTACTCTGCCGCGGTTTACGGTGATCGGTGCCACCACTCGTGAAGGCATGCTGCCATCGCCGTTGAGGGCTCGTTTCGGTTTCACCGCGCATCTCGACTTTTATCCGCATGAGGAGCTTGAAAAGCTTATCGAACGATCTTCGGCTATGCTCGGCATCCATCTCGAGGACGGCGCTGCGCATCAGCTTGCCATGCGTTCGAGGGGTACACCGCGTATCGCCAACCGACTGCTTCGCCGCGTAAGGGATTGGGCAATCGTGCATGATCTGGAAACCGTGCATCCAGATGATGTCAAGGAGGCTTTGGCGTTGTACCAGATCGACACTGAAGGTCTGGACCGCTTGGATATCGCGGTGCTAAAAGCCATTGTCACCAATTTCAACGGAGGGCCGGTCGGACTGAACAATCTGTCGGCCATGGTCGGCGAGGAATCGGAAACCGTGGAAACGGTTTGCGAGCCGTATTTGGTTCGTGAGGGGTTCCTTGTGCGCACGCCGAAGGGACGTGTGGCGACACGTAAGGCATGGGAACATCTCGGTTTGGTGCCTGACGAATCTCAGGTTGATGTCAGCAATCTAGCCTAGACTCGTTGTCTTGGACATAGGGTCCCGTTTGAGCGTCCACCTCAAGGAGTTGTGCTTTGGATTACATTTTTCTCATCGTCATCGTTGTCGCCATGTTTGGCATGATGTTCTGGCAGTCCAAGAAGGCTAAGCAGCAGCAGGCCGAGCGACAGGATTTTCGTGCCAATCTTCAGCCCGGCACCGAGGTCATCACCATCGGCGGCGTGATCGGCAAGGTTGTTTCCGTTGATACCGAATACGAGGAGATCGTCATCGATTCCGAAGGTTCCCAGATTCGTTTCGGCTTCAACGCCATCAGCCGTGAATACGTGCGTCCCGCATATGTGCATGATGACGAGGTCGATGAGAACGGCAACCCGCTTCCCGTCGATTCTGCAGATGAAGATCAGGTTGCTCAGGAGCCGATTGAGGGTGAGATCGAAGCGGTACAGACTGAGACCGAACAGAAGAACAGCTGACAGCATATAAAAAGATATCGGCGAGAATCTCATTTTTGGGATTTTCGCCGTTCTTTTTCGCGTCGAAATCCTATAATGCAAAGTGCCGCATATTGAAGGAGAAGGAAACTACCGCCATGGCATCAACGGATATCACCGTTTCCGGTTTAAGCAGGGTCGGAGCTGAAAACGCCGAGTACCTCATTTCTAAAATTCGCACGATTCCCGGTTTCCCAAAAGAAGGCATTCTTTTCCGTGATTTCATGCCGGTATTGGCTGATGCTCGTGCCTTTGGCGTTCTTCTGGACGCTCTTGAGGCCGCGCTGCCAGTGGATCCCAATGACTTCGACGCCGTTGCGGGTCTTGAAGCGCGAGGTTTCTTATTTGGTCCTGCATTGGCCGCGCGTCTTGGCAAAGGATTTATCGCCGTGCGCAAGGCGGGTAAGCTTCCGCCTGAGACTGTGTCGCAGCATTATGATCTTGAATATGGCCAGGCTGCCGTGGAAATCGAAACCAGCGCCGTGCATGAGGGTGAACGTGTGCTCATCGTTGATGATTTGATCGCCACCGGTGGAACTGCTAATGCAGCCAGTGCGCTGATCGAAAAGTGCGGTGGCAAGGTGGCTGGTTTCAGTTTCGTTATGGAACTTACCGGCATTGACGGCATGAAGTCCCTGCAGGGGTATCCAGCTAGTTCGTTGATCACCATGCCTGCGTGATTTAAGTATATTCTTTGTAAACAACCAATAGCATCAAGGGAAAAGAATCCATGGATCTCTATGAGTACCAGGCTAGGGAACTGCTTGAAGAGCAAGGTATTCCAACGCCTAAGGCAGTGTTCGCGCAGAACTCTCATGAAGTGGCTGAGGCTGCCGAGCAGATTGGTTACCCCAATGTGATCAAGGCTCAGGTGAAGATTGGTCATCGCGGCCAGGCTGGCGGTGTCAAGCTGGCGAAGAATCGCGATGAGGCTATTCTTGCATCCGAGGGCATCCTGCCGATGACCATTCACAAACATAAGGTCAGCGGCGTGTTGGTAGCCGAGGCAAAGAACATTCTTCACGAGTACTATGTCTCCATTTCCGTGGATCGTTCCTCCCGTGATTTCGATGTGCTTGCCACAGCGAATGGCGGTACTGAGGTTGAGGAGATCGCTAAGGAGCATCCGGAATCCGTCAAGCGTCTGCATATTGACGCGCTTGAGGATTTCGACCTCGAAGCGGCCACCAAAATGGCTGAAAGCATTGGTTTCTACCATGCCGATGTTAATCAGGCCGCACAGATTCTGTTGAAGATGTGGCAGTGCTTCAAAGACAATGACGCTACGCTTGTTGAGATCAACCCGCTTGCCAAGATCGGTGATCCAGATGACGAATCGTCCAAGACGTTGTGTGCGTTGGACGCCAAGATCTCTCTGGACGACAATGCGGCGTTCCGCCACGATGGGTGGAATCGGTTCGCGGATCCGGTGCATGTCGATCCGTTTGAGCAGAAGGCACGTGAACATGGCTTGCATTATGTGCATCTTCAAGGTTCCGTTGGTGTCATCGGCAACGGTGCCGGTTTGGTGATGAGTTCGCTCGACGCCATTTCCGGTGCCGGTGAGGATCAGGGAACCAATGTCAAACCTGCAAACTTCCTTGATATCGGTGGCGGCGCGTCTGCCGAAGTGATGTGCGGCAGTCTGGAGATTGTGCTCTCTGATCCGCAGGTCGAATCGGTGCTGGTCAACGTGTATGGTGGCATCACATCCTGCGAACAGGTGGCGAAAGGCATTCTGGAAGCTCTTGACAAGCTTGGCAGCTCCAAGCCTCTGGTGGTCCGTTTCGACGGCAACGCCGCTGCTGAGGGCCTGCGCATTCTGGCCCAAGCCAATCGAGTCAATCTGCATGTCGCACAAACCATGGAAGAAGCCGCACAGCAGGCCGCACGCCTTGCGGCCAATGGCAAGGAGGTTCGCTGAAAATGACGCTTTTCATTGAGGATGGCGCACCTGTCATTGTGCAGGGCATGACTGGACACCAGGGTATGACCCATACCGCGCGCATGCTGAAGGCCGGTACCAATATCGTCGGCGGCGTCAATGCTCGCAAGGCCGGCCAGGAAGTCAATTTCCCTGAAGCAAAAAACGGCGAAGACATTACTCTACGTGTTTTTGGTAGCTGTTCCGAAGCTGTTGAAACTACCGGTGCGCAGGCAAGTGTTGTGTTCGTCCCGCCGCGTTTTGCTAAGGATGCCGTGGTCGAGGCCATTGAAGCCGGTATCAAGCTGATTGTGGTTATCACCGAAGGCATTCCGGTTGCCGACAGTGCGTATTTTGTTGAGCTCGCATTGCGCAAGGGCGTACGCATCGTCGGGCCGAACTGTCCTGGCCTGCTTACGCTTTCTTCGATGGAAGGTGCGCAGGGTTGCAATCTCGGCATCATTCCGGACGGCATCGTCTCCCGTGGACCTTTGGGATTGGTGTCCAAGTCCGGCACTCTTACCTATCAGCTGATGGGGGAGCTGTCCGACATCGGCTTCACCGCATGCTTGGGCGCTGGCGGCGATCCCATTGTTGGCACCACGTTGCAGGAAGCCCTTGAAGCATTTGAAAACGATGATGCCACTAAGGCCGTCGTGATGATTGGTGAAATTGGCGGTAGCGCCGAGCAGGATGCTGCAAAGTGGGCATCCGAGCATATGACCAAGCCTGTTGTCGCCTACATCGCTGGCTTCACGGCACCGGAAGGCAGGCAGATGGGTCATGCTGGAGCCATCGTTTCAGGCGGCAAGGGAACTGCGCAAGACAAGAAGGAAGCGCTCGAAGCCGTGGGCATCCGTGTTGGACGCACTCCGGGGCAGACTGCTGAAATCATGCGCGAGGTGCTCGCTTCCAAGTCGATATGATGGCAAAGAACCTGAAGTATTGGTTGCAAGGGCTTGCCGTAGCGGCAGCGTCCATGATTATCTATGCTGTTGCCCTCGGCTGCTATATCGCACTGATGCTTCTGATCATCTCCATGGAGGAAGGCGGTGACAATCTGTCCGCCTTCTCCGTTCCCTTGACTGAAGCGGTTGTGCTTCTCAGCCAAGGATCCGGGTTCAAAACCGGATCCATCACACTGACGATTATGCCGTTGTTGCTGACGGTTATGCTGATTGCACTTATTTCATCGCTTGCCAAGCGTATTGGGACCAGTTTCTCCGGATGTGTGACGGGGACTGCTGGCTGGGTGCTGATCAACATATTCTTCGCCAACAGCGTCGATACCGAGCTTGTTGACACGACCGGCATGATTATCGTGAAAACGGCGGTCGTCTTCATACTGGGCTATGCCATTGCCTTGATTCCTGAGGCGCCGTTGACCGAGCGAGGGTTGGAATGGATTGGCAAGCATGTCTCGTTGCCGGTCCGTAAGACTATCACCATAGGCTTAGCTCTTGGTCTGTTGTTGATTGCAGTCTATCTGGTCATTGGCCTGATTGTGGTCGTGTATTGGGTGTTTAGCAATCAGTCGGCTATGGTGAAGCTGTATGAGTTGCCGGGAATGCAGAACGGCTCTCGTATACTTACGACGATCGCTATGCTCGCGTGGATTCCGAACATTGCGATTTGGGCGGTTTCCTGGGTGTTCGGAGCAGGTTTTTCGATTGGCGACCTTGCTGAATTCACTATGTGGAGCGGTCAGGGAACGGCATTGCCGTCGCTGCCGATATTCGGTCTGCTTCCCTCGGCAATTGAAGCGGATTGGGTTCGAATCGCATTAATGTGCATTCCTTTGGCGTTGCCCTGTATCGCAGGCATAATCGTCATGTTATTCAACAAGGGATTCCATATCAGAGCTGATGATGCTGATCACCAGATTGACGTCAAGCGGGTGGTGTTCGGACTCGCCTATCCCGCGGGAACATTCTGCATGTCCTGCGTGATCGTATCGGTAGGCTCGAGTTTGCTGTTCGCCATCTCCAACGGAGCACTGGGATCGAAACACCTTGCGCATGTCGGTGTCGATGTAATTGCGTCGACACGTAAGGTTGGACAGCCCACTGCAGTTGGGCTGTTCTCATCGTGGCTGCTGACTTTGGTGGCCGTATCCATGTTTTTCGGAATACGCTGGGGCATAAAGCGTGTCCGCGAGGGCAGGAGCGGTACATCCGCTGCGGTCCTCGAACCAAATAATCGTGAGATCGCCGATGCGGCCCGCACAGTGACCTCAACCATTAACAATAAGGAGGAGCAGGGTGACAACAACGAATCGACCGATACGTCGAGCTCTGGTATCGGTCTTCCATAAGGAAGGCATAGAAGTTCTTGCCGAGGCGTTCATCAAGGCCGGCACTGAAGTGGTTTCCACTGGTTCCACTGCAAAGCGTCTTGCGGAACTCGGCGTCAAGGTGACGGAAGTCTCGGAAGTCACTGGTTTTCCCGAGTGCCTCGATGGCCGTGTCAAAACCCTCGATCCACATATCCACGCAGGTATCCTCGCTGATATGACCAATGAGAACCACGCGGCTCAACTGGAAAAGTTTGGCATCAAGCCGTTCGATTTGGTGGTCGTCAACTTGTATCCGTTCGCTGATACGGTTCGTTCCGGTGCAGACGAAGCCGCCACTATTGAAAAGATCGATATCGGAGGCCCGTCCATGGTTCGCGGAGCGGCGAAGAACAACGCCACCGTGGCCATCATCACGGATCCGAACGATTATGCGTTGGTTGCGGCCCGTATCGAGAACGGTGAAGGTTTCTCCCTTGAGGAACGTCGCTGGCTGGCCGGCAAAGCATTCGCGCACACGGCATCTTATGATGCCACCATCAACGAGTGGACCGCGAAGCATTGGCCGAAGCCGGCTACTGTTGATCAGCCGACTGCCGAAGGCGAGACGGAAGTGAATGAGGCCAAGTTCCCGGCCGCATTCACCCGTACTTGGGATCGTGCCCATGTTCTGCGTTATGGCGAGAATCCTCACCAGCAGGCTGCGTTGTATCTCGATCCGCTGAACCAGAACGGCTTCGCACATGCTGAACAGCTCGGTGGCAAGCCGATGAGCTACAACAACTATGTCGATGCTGATGCAGCCTGGCGTGCCGTGTGGGATTTCGCTCCGCAGATTGCGGTTGCCGTGGTCAAGCACAACAATCCGTGCGGCCTTGCCGTTGGAGCCACCGTCGCTGAGGCGCACAAGAAGGCGCATGCCTGCGACCCGATGAGCGCCTATGGTGGCGTGATTGCTGCGAACAGCAAGGTCACCATGGAAATGGCGGAAAACGTCCGTCCGATCTTCACCGAAGTGATTGTCGCTCCCGATTATGATGCCGATGCCCTTGAGCTGTTGCAGACTAAGAAGAAGAATCTTCGCATTCTGAAGGTTACCGAACCGCCGAAGTCCAAGACACAGTTCCGTCAGATCGACGGTGGTCTGTTGGTGCAGTCCACTGATCTCATCGACGCTCCGGGCGACAATCCGGATGCGTGGAAGCTGGTTTCCGGCGAGCCCGCGGATGAGCAGACCATCAGGGATCTGGTTTTCGCTTGGCGAGCCATCCGTTGCGTCAAGTCCAACGCTATTCTGATTGCTCATGATCAGGCCACGGTCGGCATCGGCATGGGTCAGGTGAATCGTGTCGATTCCGCCAACCTGTCCGTTGAACGTGCGAATACGCTGGCTGATGGTGCAAACCGCACTCAGGGCGCTGTTGCGGCATCCGACGCGTTCTTCCCGTTCGCCGATGGTGCGGAGATTCTTATCAACGCAGGTGTCAAGGCCATCGTCCAGCCGGGTGGTTCCATCCGCGATGAGGAAGTGTTCGAAGCGGCCCGCAAGGCCGGCGTCACCATGTATGTGACCGGCACCCGCCACTTCTTCCACTGATCGTTCCACTTCTCATACGAGAGTATTGTGATTAGTGTGGCGTCCGATTCCGTATTGGTTTCGGGCGCCACGTTTATTATGATTACGATTATTGCAGGCAAGCGAGATATGAAAGGCCTCGGAATGAGCCATCCTTACGTTTCCGAAGATCATGAGGGCAAACCGTGGTTTGAATGGATTGTCGCAGTTGTAGTGATTATTGCGACGGTGCTTGCGGTCGCAGGATATACAAAGGCCGCCACCGCTGCGATCGCGGTGACGGCCATGGTGACTGGGCTGGTCAGGCTGGTGTTGCGTGAACGCAGCCCATGGAAGGTCCGGTCAGTTGTTTTCGACGCTTTCATGGGTGTAGGTTTGGGCGCTGGACTGCTCATTCTCCTCACCATCGTTCCTGTCGGAAACTGACGCTTCGTCGAGAACAGTGTCGTTTTCGATTTCATCGGAGACTTCGGCATCCGACGTATTCTTCTTCGTGCCGACCATACCGGAGATAATGACGATAAGGGCAACGACGGCAGCTGCGAGAACGGGGCAGATCCAGAAGACCCACAGCTGCTGCAATGGTTCCTCATTCAGACCCTGGTTTTGCGTGAAAATAGCGATGCCAGTAGCGCGTGCCGGGTTCAATGCAGCTCCGGTCACTGGGTAGGCGATGGCGGTGCCGATGCCGTAGGCAAGTCCCATCGCGAAGGCATGGTTCGTATCGGACTCGCCATGTTTGCCCGTGGTACGAAGCGCGGTGGCAACAATGACGATGCCTGCGATGACTTCGACAGCGATGGCCAAGGTGATGCTGAATGTCACGCCATAGTTGCCAAGTGTGGCGTAGGAGACGGAGTTCTTATCGAAGCCGTTGATCGTCGGCGTCATCCAGATCTTGAATGTCACCTGCTCGGAAGTCGGCAGAAGGAATCGGATGGCAGCGCCGGCGCCAATGCCGCCGAGCACTTGGGCAATGATGTACAGAATGCCATCAAGCACATGGGTCTTGCCGGTGAGCATGGCGGCGACAGATACGGCCGGATTGAATTGCGCTCCGGAGATGGATCCAAAGATCACGGTGGCCGCGGCATACACGATGCCCGTCAGCAGGGCGATGAACGCCATATTGATGCCGTACACTGCGGAGCCAAGCGAGCAGATCGCGTAAATCGCGAAGCAGATGATGAAGCTTCCCACAAGTTCCGCTCCGACACGAAGTGCCAGCGGCTTGCTTTGCTCTTCCTTAGTTATGGACGTTGCTTCAACAGCAGTCATAGTCTTTCCTCTGTCATATAGTGGACAAGTTGCGATTTTTTGGAAATCGTCAAACGACTGCCATAGTACCAGCAGTCCCTATAAGTATTATCCGGCCACGTTGGGAGAACGATGCCAAACGCATATTCCCGCGCCGCGAAGGCGCATACACATGACAATGAAGGTATCCGCCTGCAGAAGCTTCTTGCTCAGGCAGGTTTTGGGTCCCGTCGCAAATGTGAAGAGATCATTACTGAAGGACGCGTCGAAATCGACGGTGAGCTTGTCACCGAGTTGGGGACTCGCGTCGACCCGAAACATCAGGAAGTCCGTGTGGACGGCTCCCGTGTTCGTGTGAACCCCAATCATGTCACGCTTGCCTTGAACAAGCCGAAGCGCGTGCTCAGCGCCATGGAGGATCCGAAGGGACGTTACACCCTGAGCGACATCGTCGGTGACAAGTATGACCGTATTTTCCACATGGGCCGTCTGGATTACGATTCCGAAGGCCTGATTCTCATGACGAACGACGGCGAGTTGAGCCAGCATGTCATGCACCCCAAATATGAGGTCGAGAAAACCTATATTGCCACGTTGGAAGGTCGTATCAGCGGTCAGGTGTGCCGCCGACTGGTCACCACCGGCGTGCAGCTCGATGACGGTTGGATCAAGCTTGACCGTTGCGCGATTCTTGATGCCAGCCGCGATAACACTCTGGTCAAGGTGGTGCTGCACTCCGGCAAGAACCGTATTGTTCGTCGTATCTTCGGATCGATCGGTTTCCCGGTCAGGCGTTTGGTGCGCACTCAGATCGGCCCGATTAAACTTGGCGATCTGAAGTCCGGATCGTACCGTGTGCTTTCGCAGACTGAGGTGCGTTCCCTGTCCAAGGCGGTGGGCCTGTGATCCGCGTAGCTATTGATGGGCCTGCGGGCGTCGGCAAGTCTTCCACGTCCAAAGCGTTGGCCAAGTATTACGGTTTTGCTTATCTCGATACCGGCGCCATGTATCGTGCCTGCGCATGGTGGTGCATGAACAAGGGTATCGACCTCGATACGGAGACTGTCGACGAACAGCTGGTCACTGAAACCGTGGGCGAGTTCTTCACCGAGGGTCATTTTGACATCAGTGTCGATCCGGACGATCCGAAGGTGTATGCCGATGGCGAAGACATCAGTGAGGTGATCCGTTCCTCTGAAGTGTCATCCCATGTGTCCAAGGTGTCGAACATCATTCCGGTTCGTCATGTGCTTATTGCCGCACAACGCGCGTATATTGCTCGTGAAGCGGCTTCCGATTCCTTCTCCGAAGGTGCTGGCGTGGTTGCCGAAGGCCGTGACATCACTACGGTCGTTGCGCCGGATGCTGAAGTGCGTGTATTGCTTACCGCTCGTGAGGAAGTCCGCCAAGCCCGTCGAGCAGGGCAGTCGGCTTCCGGAGTTGGCATGGAAAACGTTGCGGCACGAGACAAGGCTGATTCCAAGGTCACGAATTTCACGTCCGCAGCGGAAGGTGTGTTGACCGTTGACAATTCCGATTTGGATTTCGGCGAAACCCTCGACGTGCTTGTGCGCATCGTCGATGACGCCATTGAAGAGCAGCGATATCGCCAATATGCGTCCAATCTTGATGATTATGAGTTGGATGAGGGCGATGAAGGGCTGATTGATGGATCGTCTTTCGTTGGTGGCGAACGCCAGTCTGGCCCGAAGCCGGTCGGCGTGCTTGCCGTTGTTGGACGTCCGAATGTTGGCAAGTCCACGCTGGTGAATCGTATTCTCGGACGTCGTGCGGCCGTTGTGGAAGATACTCCAGGCGTGACCCGAGACCGTGTGAGCTACGATGCTGAATGGGCCGGCACTGATTTCAAGCTGGTCGATACCGGTGGTTGGGAAGCCGATGTCGAAGGCATTGAATCCGCCATCGCGTCGCAGGCGCAAATCGCCGTCCAGCTTGCTGACGCCGTGGTACTTGTGGTGGATGGTCAGGTTGGACTTACCAATACTGACGAGCGTATCGTAAAGATGCTGCGATCCTCTGGTAAGCCGGTCACGCTTGCGGTGAACAAGGTCGATGATCGTGAGAGCGAGTATCTGACCGCAGAATTCTGGAAGATGGGTTTGGGGGAGCCATACGGTATTTCCGCCATGCACGGCCGCGGCATCGGCGAACTGCTTGATGCGGCTTTGGAGTCGTTGAAGAAGGCTGAGAAGACTTCCGGGTTCCTCACTCCATCGCATCTTCGTCGTGTGGCACTGGTCGGACGTCCGAACGTCGGCAAGTCGTCCTTGCTGAACCAGCTGGCGCATGAAGAGCGCACCGTGGTCAACGATCTGGCTGGAACCACCCGCGACCCTGTCGATGAGGTGGTGACGGTTGATGGTGAGGATTGGCTGTTCATCGATACCGCCGGCATCAAGCGTCGCCTGCACAAGTTGTCCGGCGCCGAGTATTTCTCGTCGTTGCGTACGCAGGCCGCGATTGAGCGTTCGGAGCTTGCATTGGTGCTGTTCGATGCCTCCCAACCGATCTCCGATCAGGATCTGAAGGTGATGAGTCAAGCAGTGGATGCCGGTCGATGCATTGTTCTGGTATTCAACAAGTGGGATTTGATGGATGATTTCGATCGCCAGCGCATGGAACGCTTGTGGAAGACCGAGTTTGACCGCGTGACGTGGGCCCAGCGCGTGAATCTGTCGGCTAAGACCGGATGGCATACGAATCGCCTGGCCAGAGCTATGCGTGGCGCCTTGGAGTCATGGGACAAGCGCATTCCGACCGGCAAGCTCAACGCTTTTCTGGGCAAGATTCAAGCTGCACATCCGCATCCGCTTCGTGGTGGCAAGCAGCCACGCATTCTTTTCGCGACCCAGGCTTCGACGCGCCCACCGCGTTTTGTGATTTTCGCTACTGGCTTCCTTGAGCACGGTTATCGTCGTTACATCGAACGTTGCCTGCGTGAGGAGTTTGGTTTCGAGGGTTCCCCGATTCAGATTTCGGTGAATATCCGAGAAAAGAAAAAGCGCAAGTAGCCCGTTTTTTTGGGGGGCACGCCACGAATGATGGCGTGCCCCCCAAAAAAAAAGAAAAAACGGTTGTAAGAAATACTGTATCTGCCAATCTGTGTAGCTAATGTGCGGCACGCTATTGACCGGGCGTCTTAGAAAAGTGGCTGTTCTTCGGCGTCTCTTTGGCGTAGATATCCGCTGATCGCACGTCGGGCAAGAGAACTCAAGGACATGCCCTCTTCCGTTGCACGTTCCCGTGCCGTCTTGCCGATGGCATAGGGGAGTTTGATTTTCCATTCGTCGCCAAGCTGTTCGCGCCCGTCGGTGTTCTTTGGCCTTCGTCCTGGACGAACGGTGTCGGCTGTGTCACTTAGGTTATCGCTTTTAAGGGCTCTTCGGGTCAACTCGGTGAGAGTGATACCATCATGTTTCGCGCGTTCTCGGGCTTCCACGCCAAGTTCCCGGGGCAAGCGGATCTTCCATTCATCTTCAGGCACGGAAAAATCGAACACGTGGGCAAGGTCATCAACATCGTCAAACTGTGGCTGGGCGTCCCTCGACTTCAAGACAATCACCTCTTACCTGCATGTGTAAGACTGACAACCTTAAAAAGAAAACCCGAAATCATACGAATCCGGGTTTTTCAAGTCGGACCAGCGGGATTTGAACCCGCGACCCCTTGACCCCCAGTCAAGTGCGCTACCAAACTGCGCTATGGTCCGAGCGATGCAAAAGCACCGAAAATGAAACATAGCATAGTCTGCGTTTTTTTTCAAATACATCGTGTTGCGCAGTCAATGAAACGTGATGAAGAATGTGTAAAGATGACGTTTGTGTCAAAAAAAATATCTTTTTAATATCCAAAAGCCCCCCGTTACGGGAAATGTGTCGTAGTATTACTTAGGTACAACGAGAACATGACGCCCGCATGAAAGGGAAAGACATTGACTGAGGACGTATTCGAATACTCCGCCGCAAAGATGCGGGAAAATGGGATGACCGATATGGCTATCGCACAGTTCAAGCGTCTATATGAGGTTTGGCGTAACGAGGAGGCAAGCAGCTGGATTCGTGAGGATGAGGTGGAACCGTTGGTGGGGGTACCCAGCTTCCATGACGTTTACGAGACTATCAACCACGACAAAGCCGTTGATGCGTTCGCAAAAACCGCATTCCTTAAGCTCAATGGCGGGCTTGGCACCTCCATGGGACTGGATTGCGCCAAGTCTCTCTTGCCCGTGCGTCGCCACAAGGCCCGTCAGATGCGTTTCATCGACATCATCATCGGACAGGTGCTGACTGCGCGCACTCGTCTGGGCGTGGAGCTGCCGTTGACGCTGATGAATTCATTCCGCACTTCAGACGACACCATGAAGGTGTTGAGAGCCAACAAGAAATTCCATCAGGAGGATATTCCTCTGGAGATTGTGCAGCATCAGGAACCAAAGATTAGCGCGGAAACGGGCCTTCCTGTCAGTTTTTCGGCAAATCCCGAACTTGAATGGTGTCCGCCAGGCCACGGTGACCTGTTCTCAACCATCTGGGAATCCGGATTGCTTGACGTGCTCGAGGAACATGGTTTCAAGTATTTGTTCATCTCGAATTCCGACAATCTCGGTGCACGACCTTCGCGTACGCTAGCCCAGCATTTCGAAAACACTGGCGCTCCGGTCATGATTGAAGTCGCCAAGCGCACTCCCGCCGACCGCAAGGGCGGCCATATCGTGCGTGACAAGGCTACGGGCCGTTTGATGCTGCGTGAAATGAGTCAGGTGCATCCAAATGACAAAGACGATGCTCAGAACATTGAAAAACACCCGTACTTCAACACGAACAGCATCTGGATGCGGATTGACGCTTTGAAGGCCAAGCTGTCCGCCTATGACGGCGTGCTGCCGTTGCCGGTGATCCGTAATAAAAAGACCGTTGATCCCACCGATCCGACGAGCGAGCCTGTCATTCAGTTGGAAACGGCCATGGGAGCCGCGGTGACGTTGTTTGATGGTGCCACTTGCGTGTGCGTGGATCGCATGCGTTTCCTGCCCGTGAAAACCACCGACGATTTGTTCATTATGCGGTCTGATCGATTCCATCTGACGGACCAGTATGAGATGGAGGACGGTAACTACATTTTCCCGGACGTCCATTTGGATTCACGCCACTACAAGAACATTCATGATTTCGATACGAGATTCCCGTATGGAATTCCATCGCTCGCCGCGGCAAATTCCGTCGATATCGAGGGTGACTGGACCTTTGGCAGGGATGTAATACTGTTTGGTGACGCGCGGCTGCCTGACACCGGCGAGCCGAGTTATGTTCCGAACGGCGAATACGTTGGCCCGCAAGGCGTGGAGCCTGACGATTGGGTCTGATTCGAGGGGTGTTCTCAACACGAAAACTGTATTTTTTCGTAAAATAGGCACAATCTGAGCGAAAACCATCTATCATAGAGAGGTGTGTGCGGAAGCCTATACTGGTTACGCACTTAAAGTGAAACGTTAACGAGACGTGAGGACTAATGGCAGAGGGCAGTAACGGAAGGCGTCGTTTCTCCGACAAATGGGGCAAGCACGAACTTGATGTGTTGGCTGTGCTTTCCTCAGCTTTTCCGCAATGGCTCACTTCCCGTCAGATCGCTCAGCGCGTGAAGGCGTATGCCGATTCCTATGGGGAACTGGCAGATCAGGCGGCGAAGGCAGCTTTTGCCAAGCAATTCCAGCGTGACCGCGCCAAGCTTGCGGCCATGGGCATTGCCATCGAATCAAGGCAACCGGAATATTCATCCAAGTCGGAGGGGCAGGACTTCGCGTCCTACCGTCTGCAGCTTGGTAACGAGCCTCGCGTTCGTCTGCTGTTCGGGGATGAGGATCTGCCGATTTTGGCTGCCGCCAACTACTTGGCTCGTTCCATGTCGATTTCCTCGGCTCCTGCACATGAGACGCAACATACGTCTCGTACCGCGCCGCGTGTTCCTCAGACGCCTATTCCGGGACTTGGTCTTGACTCCATCGCTCCTGGACTGGGAACCCAATCCATTCCCGACGAATTGGTCAAAGTTGTCGACCAGCGTCGTTTCGCGGCCACGGTGGATGTTGATGGCGAGCATTTGAATGTCGCCTATACTGATTCCGATGACCTGGCCATGTTCGTGCTGTCCCATCCAGGCGCGTCTATCGTCAGTCCGCAGGAAGCCGTTGACGCGTTCAATCGTCGCCTGAATGCAGCCACGCAGTTCGTGCCTGCCGACGAATCCACGGGAGACGACAGTTCCACCGTCGCTGCCATGGAAATCAATCGCAATAGTGCAGACGATGCCGATGTCGAGGAAAGCAAAGGACGCCCGAAGAAGAATTCCGCATTCCAGACCGGTAGTGAAGTCGACCGTCGCCTGCGTTTGATGCTGTTCCTCTCAGCGCACCTTGGCGAGGAGTATTCGCTTGAGGAGCTTGCGGAACGTTTCATCGGCAAACCGAAATCCGACGATGAGCTGAAGAAGTTCGTCAACGTCATTCATAAAGACATCAACACGCTGACCACGGTTTCCGATGATGGGGAGATGGCGGGAAGCCAATTTTTCGATATCGATTGGTCACTGCTTGACGCGGAAGGCATCGTTTCAGCCACGAACTCGCTTGGTTTGGAACGCTTGGCGGGTATTTCACAGCAGTATCTGAGTATGCTTACCGCATCCGTAAGCTATCTCGCACATTCGTCGTTGCTGCCGGATAAGCTTCGCGAGCAGGCTGAATCGCTGTACAGCCGTCTTCGCCAGCATGTTGAGCCGGGGGATATGCCTTGGTTGAGTCTGACTGGCTATGAAATGGAGCCGCGCAACTTCTCCATCGTGAAGAGCGCGATTTCCAAGAGTTCACTGCTTGACATGGAATACACGGATGGCGCAGGACGAACCCAGCGTAAGCTTGTCGCTCCAGACAAGATCTTCGTTGACGAGGGTGTTTTCTACGTTGCCGTATGGACTGATGTCGCTGCCGCTGCACCGGCGGATAAGGCCAAGTATGTGAAGAAAGACACCACAATCAACAAGGCTACGGGCAAGCCTCGCATCTGGCAGGTGCTACGTATCTCCCGCATTGAGAAGGCTGAATTAGTCGAGCCGATCGCAAGGATCGACATTCCTGATGTACCCGCATCCGAATTACGTAAGTGGAGCTTTGATAATGGAACTCCAGCTGTGTTCGTCACTAATCAGGACGATCTGTCGTTTATTGACGGATTGTCGGGAGCGACGGTCGAAAAGTGCGGAGAAGGCGAGAAAGTGCATCTGATTGTCTCGTCCGATTCTTGGTATGTCGCGTTCTGCATTGCACATGCGCGACATATCGCCGCCGTGGCTCCTGAGACGTTACGTACCATGATCGTTGCCCGTGCCCAGCATGAGTTGAGTATTGGCGATCGTGAGAACGAGAACTGACGGGAGTGGTTCTATGCCTTGGTGGGGTTGGCTAGCACTCGTTCTATTCATGTTGGTGATGATCGTTTCTGGGATCGTCTATGCATGTCTGCATGGTTACCATGCGTTCAAGGATATGGCGAAACTGGGCGAACGCGCGGCGAAGCGGATCGATGCGATGGGTAAGCCATTGCCTTGCCAAAACGAGAACGACACGCCTTTTTTCACTAGACCTTTGCAGGATGCTGCCGAGCGTTACGCGAATGCCCATGCTGAAGTCATCGAAAGGCGTGAGTCGAATCGCAATCGCCATGCCCAACAGTGGGCGCAATGGCGTCATTTTAATGATTGACCTGACTAAATTGTAAGGAATTATGACCCATCATCGTCGCCGTAATAACGGCACTGGCACATCGGATACCAATAAGGCCGAATTGTCTCCCGCACAACGATACGCCGCATTCAAACAGACGCAGGCCAAACAGCGCACTGTTGCCGCCGAATTCGCCAGATCCATGTCATTTGAACTCGATGAATTTCAGTTGCAGGCCAACGAGGCGTTGGAGACGGGAAACAATGTGCTTGTGGCGGCACCAACCGGAGCTGGCAAAACGGTCGTGGCGGATTTTGCTATCTATTTGGCGCAGACACGAAACGTCAAAGCTTTCTATACCACGCCGATCAAGGCGTTGAGCAATCAGAAGTATCATGATCTGGTTGCCCAGTACGGTGCAGATAAGGTTGGATTGCTGACCGGAGACACATCCATCAATTCCGAAGCGAACATTGTGGTTATGACCACCGAAGTGTTGCGTAATATGCTGTATGAGCATTCCGTAACACTTGAAGCGCTTCGTTATGTGATTCTCGATGAGGTGCATTATCTTGCCGACCGTTTCCGAGGTCCGGTATGGGAAGAAGTTATCATCCACTTGCCGGAGAACGTGAAAATAATCGGTCTTTCCGCAACAGTCTCCAATGTCGAGGATTTTTCCGAGTGGATTGAATCCGTTCGTGGCGAAACCACACTGGTCGTATCGGAGAAGCGTCCGGTACCACTGGAACAGCATGTGCTCGTGCAGGCGGACGACCATACCGAACCGGAGCTTATCGACCTGTACCGGCGTGACGCCAATGGTGAACAGACGGTTAAACTCAATGCGCAACTGGTAAACAGGCTTGATCAGCTAGACCGTCAGGCGGCACGTCGCAGAGGAGAGGAGCGTCCCGACAGGCGTAGACCCAAAGGCAAAGGCGGACGATGGAATGAGCGTCTCCACAAAGCCGAACGTCACACGCCTCGACGTTGGGCCGTTGTGGATGAACTGAATTTTCTTGACATGTTGCCGGGAATCTATTTCATTTTCTCAAGGAATGGTTGCGATCAGGCGGTCGACCAATGTATCAATGCCGGTTTGGAACTCACTACCAGCGATGAAGTACGCCGGATCAGACGGATCGTCGATGAAATGGTCGAAGGACAGCTAAGCCAAGAGGATTTGAAAGCGCTGCATTTCTCGCAATTTCGTTTTGCTTTGGAAGAGGGATTTGCCCCACACCATGCGGGAATGGTCGCATTATTCCGCCAGATCGTCGAACGTTTGTTTGAAGAGGGCTTGGTCAAGATGGTTTTCGCAACAGAAACGCTGGCACTGGGCATCAATATGCCGGCGCGTTGCGTGGTGGTCGAAAAACTCGAAAAATTCGATGGCACTGGACATGTTGGCTTGACCCCTGGCGAGTTCACCCAGCTGACCGGTCGCGCAGGACGTCGAGGCATCGATACCATTGGACATGCCGTTGTAGTGGATCACCATGGTTTTGTGCCCGCTACCGCGGCCGCGTTGTCCAGCAAGCGCGTGTATCCGTTGCATTCAAGCTTCAGACCGACTTTCAACATGGCTGTGAACCTGTTGAATACCAGCGATTACGAGACCGCCCGCGTTACGCTCGACCATTCCTTCGCACAGTGGGAGGCCAACGAGTCAGCTTGGCAGCTTGAGGCGCAGATGGAAACCCTGCGCAAGGCTTTGGAAGGGTACGAACAGGCCTTCCAGTGTGAGTTTGGTGATTTCAAAGAATTCATGCGTCTGAGGATGCATCTGAGCGATTTGGAGAAGAACGAACGCCGCAAGCTTAAGCATGAGGTGTTCCGCACGCAGAAAGACCGTAGCCAGGCGTTCATGGAGCTTGACCAACGCATTAAAAAACTTCGCGAAGAAGACCGTGACCACCCGTGCCGCAAGTGTCCAGACGTGCAGAAGCACTTGAAATGGGGGCATCGTTGGGCTCGTGAGACGCGTGAATTAGAACGTGTGCAGCATCGCTATGATTCACGTACAGGCTCAGTGGCTCGTCAGTTCGACCATATCTGCACGGTACTTGCCGATCTTGGCTATCTTCAGCAGGTGCGGGAATCCGCAGGCCATGACGATTATCAGCTCACGGAGCGGGGCCAGCTGCTGCGGCATCTGTACAGCGAGCTTGATTTGGTATTGGCACAAGCGATCGAGGCTGGTGCATTCGACGGATTGAATGCCTGTGAATTGGCCAGCGTTGTCGCATCGCTGGTATTCGAAGCCCGCAGGGGAAGCGGGGGAGAGCCGCGTCGTTATCCCGGAGGCATCCAGGGGAATGTGGCAGTGTGCGCCGCACAGCTTAAAGGCATACATGCATCGATCGCCATGTTATGTGAGGATCATATGCTCGAAGAGCCACGCCAGCTCGATTTCGGCATCACCGACATCGTCTACGAGTGGGCGCAGGGTGAAAGCCTTTCACAGGTGTTGTATGGCACGGAGCTGACTGGCGGAGACTTCGTTCGCAACTGTAAGCGACTTGCCGACGTACTTCAACAGATAGCCGTGAGTGGACCTTATCTTGCTGAACGTGCCGAAACATTGCCAGCAATCGCAAGACAAGCATACGATCGTATTAATCGTGGCATCGTCGCATACTCTGGCGTCGACTAAAATGGCAGTCAGCAGACGAATAAGGAATAAAAACACGTCCGAACTGTTCTGTAGCTTAGAAAGAACAGACAATTCCAAGGAGGCAAAGGCAATATGGCAGAACGCAGCCTGCGAGGCATGAGCATCGGCGCAAAGTCGTTGGAATCCGATGACAATGTGGATTTCGCGGCACGAAACGACGTCGCATATGTGTGCCCGAAAGGGCACCGTACGATTCTGCCGTTCGCTGAGGGCGCGGAGATTCCTGAGGAATGGGAATGCCGTTGCGGCATGACTGCGCGTCGTGAGGGCGATGAGGATCGTGAGGACGACGAAATCTCCAAGCCGACTCGTACGCACTGGGACATGCTGCTGGAACGTCGCACCGAAGACGAGTTGAAGACGCTGCTTGAGAAGCGACTGCAGATGCATCGTGACGGTTGGTTCCCAGACTACGAGTGACCTGCAGTTGAACGACACTTGAACATTATGCCCAGTCAGTATGGCTGGGCATAATTGTTAGCGTCAACAGATATCACATCGATGAAAACGAATCGATAGGAATAAAGGGAGAACCAATTCATGTCCGAACAGACCAGGCAATCCAAGAAAGTCGTTCTGCTTGACCTCGACGGTACGCTGACCAAATCCGATCCGGGAATTATCGGCTGTGTGGTCAAGGTGTTCGAGGAATTGGGGTATCCGGTCCCGGATGATGAGGAGTTACAGCGATTCATCGGTCCTGCGATTATTGAATCCCTGCAGCGCAACGATATTCCTGAAGATCGTCTTGATGAGGGCATTGCTATTTATCGCAGGTATTATGCGGATGAGGCTGTGTTCGACGATCCCAACAATCCTGGGCAGAAAGTGCCGGGGCGTTTGAACAATACCATCTACGAGGGTATTCCGGAGCAGCTGGCCAAGTTGCGTGCTGATGGATATTATCTGGCGATTGCCAGTTGCAAGCCGCAGTATCAGTGCATTCCGATTTGTGAGCATTTCCACTTGGATACGATGGTCGACGGTATTTATGGTGCAAGCACCGATAATTCCCGCCTTGACAAGGATCAGGTGATCCGTTGGGCGTTTGAGCATATCGGTTTTGATGAGGCTGCCGGTGATCGTGCGTTGATGGTTGGCGATCGCTGGACCGATGCCGATGGGGCCAAGGCGTGCGGTCTGGATTGCTTGGGATGCGGATGGGGCTATGCTGAGCCAGGCGAGCTCAAGGAGCATGGCGCATACCAAGTCATCGATACCGTAAGTGAACTTGCGCAGTCCGTCGAAGAGTATTTCGGTTGACATCGCGTCCCGAAAAGGCGCGACACGCTGATTTGCAAATTACGGGAATGTGATTATAGTAAATACTCGTGCTCAGGCAGTGATACTGCAGAGCACATGCGGACATAGCTTAGTTGGTAAAGCGCAACCTTGCCAAGGTTGAGACCGCGGGT